>OKKP01000186.1_pt1 | contig 11847 bp, 10 predicted proteins | sample 1613941 | NCBI WGS metagenome assembly OKKP01 (sample SAMN04436893, study PRJEB24849) | human gut metagenome | biome: human gut; feature: NICU; material: stool | host: Homo sapiens | place: USA: Saint Louis, MO | collected 2012-02-08 | reverse complement strand
GGCAGGCCGTCGACCGGCTCCGCGCGGGCCGTGGCGAGGCCGAGCAGGAGCAGGGCGAGGAGCGGCCCCGCCCGGCGCCCGGCCAGCGACCGCGCTGCGTGGATCAAGCCTTTTCCACCAGCATCCGCCCGCACATTTCCATGTGCAGGGCGTGGCAGAACCAGCTGCAGTAGTACCAGTGCACCCCGGGCTTATCGGCGACGAAGGTGATCGACGAGGTCTGTTGCGGGCTGATCTCCATGCAGACGCCGTGGTTGACCATGACGAAGCCGTGGGTCACGTCCTCGATCTCGTCGAGGTTGGTGATGGTCACGGTGACTTCGTCGCCCTGCTTCACCTTGAACTCGGTGAGGCCGAAGGAGGGCGCCATCGAGACCATGTAGACGCGGACCTTGTTGCCCTCGCGGATGACCTTGTTGTCCTTCATCAGGTCGATGCCGTCCTTTTCCGCGCGCTTGACCGTCTCGGCGAAGAACGGGTCCTTGCGGTCCCAGATCTTGCGGGTCTTGATCTGGTCGCGGCGGGCGAGGATGCAATCGTGCGGTTCGGCGAAGGTCGGGCCGTCGTGGACCAGCTTCATTTCCTCGCCGGAAATGTCGATCAACTGGTCGTTCTCCGGGTGCAGCGGACCGGTGGGCAGGAAGCGGTCCTTGGAGAACTTGCTGAGCACCACGATCCACTTGCCGTCGGCTTCGCTGGTCTCGCACAGGGTGGCGTGGTTGTGCCCCGGCTGGTACTGCACGTCGAGTTTCTGGCGGATGTAGTCGACCTTCACGCCCTTGTAGGCGCGCACCGCGTCGGCCAGGTTCCACTTCACCAACTGGCTGTCGATGAACAGCGTGGTATAGGCGTTGCCTCGGCCATCGAAGGTGGTGTGCAGCGGGCCGAGGCCCAGTTCCGGCTCGCCCACCACCACGTCGCGCGGGTCGGCCAGCTTGCCGGCGAACAGGTCGCCGAGGCGCTCGATGGCGATCATGGTGCAGGTCGGCGAGAGCTTGCCGTTGGCGATGAAGTACTTGCCGTCCGGCGAGGTGTTCAGCCCGTGGGGGTTCTTCGGTACCGGGATGTAGCGGGTCACCGGGCTGTCCTTGCCGTCCTTGCGCCGGCCGTCGACCACCGGCACCTTCGAGTCGCCGAGGGTGACGAAGCGCCTGGCCTTGATCTCGGCCTCGATGCGCGGGATGTCGAACACCACCACCCAGTCGCGCTCGTTGCGCATCATGCCGCCGAGGTCGACGGCCTTCTCCGAGTTGTAGCAGGTGGAGGCGGCGAACCTGCCGCTGTAGTCCATGTCGGTGTTGTCGAGGTTGCCGTCGACGATCACCTGCCAGGCCACTTCCATGGTCTCGGCGTCGATGGCGTTGTACAGGGTGAAGGCGTTGTCGCCGGACAGGTCGAAGGTCGAGCCGTCGTTGGGATGGGGGATGATGAACTCGGCGTTGCAGAACACGTAGCGGGTATGCGGCACCTTTTGCAGGCGCAGGCCGTGGATCGCCTGGACGTTGGGAATGGTGACGATGCGGTCGCATTTCATGACGTCCAGGCGGATGCGCGCGACCCGGCTGTTGGCCTTGTCGTTGATGAACAGGTACTTGCCGTCGTACTTGCCGTCGGTCATCGAGATGTGCGGATGGTGGCAGTCGCCGTTGAGGAAGCGCGCGCTGTCGCCGAGGACCCGCTTGCTCTCGTTGGTCAGGCCCCAGCCGGTGGCCGAGTCGACGTTGAACACCGGTATGCGCATCAGCTCGCGCATCGACGGCACGCCGAGCACGCGTACTTCGCCGGAATGTCCGCCGCTCCAGAACCCGTAGTACTCATCCAGTTCGCCGGGGGCGACCTCGGCCTTGCTGCGATCGCCCTTGCCCGCGGCCCGGGCCTCGCGGCCGACCACCGCGCTGCCCAGGGCGCTGGCGCCAACCAGGGCGGCGGCTCCGGTCAGCGCCGAGGCGCCGAGGAAGCCGCGGCGGTTCAGGCCGTGGGTTTCTTCGTGGGGGCTTTTCGTGTCGTCGCTCATCTCGTGTCGTCCTCAAGGGCAGTCAGGGGAAAGGGAGCCAGGTCAGAGGTTCTCCGCGGGTATCCGCGCGTTGTCCGCCGGCGCGCTCTTCGCGCGCTTCTTGCGCTTGTTCACCAGCGGCGGGCACTTGTCCTGGTCGTGGTAGGTCATCTGGCAGTCGAGGCAGTAGTGGCATTCGTTGGCCTCGATGCGGCCGTCGGGATGGATCGCCTGGATCTCGCATTCGCGGGCACAGAGCTGGCAGGGCCTGCCGCATTCCGCGCGGCGCTTGAGCCAGTCGAACAGGCGCGCCTTGGCCGGGATCGCCAGGGCCGCGCCCAGCGGGCAGAGGTAGCGGCAATAGACCTTGCGGGTGAACAGGTTGACCACCAGCAGCGCGACGGCGTAGGCGACGAACCACCACTGGCGGTCGAAGCCGAGGGTGATGGTGGTCTTGAACGGCTCCACCTCCGCGGCCTGCTCGGCCAGCGCCAGGGATTCCAGGGAGAGACCGAAGAGCACCAGCAGGATGATGTACTTGATCGCCCAGAGCCGCTCGTGCACGGCGAACGGCACCTGGAACTGCGGCACGCGGAGCTTGCGCGCGAGTTCGTTGAGCAGTTCCTGTAGCGCACCGAACGGGCACAGCCAGCCGCAGAACACGCCGCGGCCCCAGAGCAGCAGGCTGGCTGCGGTGAAGGTCCAGAGGATGAACAGCAGCGGGTCGCTGAGGAACAGCTCCCAGCGGAAGCCTTCGAACAGCGCGTGGACGAAGGTCAGCACGTTGACCACCGATAGCTGGCCGAGGCTGTACCAGCCCAGGTAGACCAGGGTGAACGCCAGGTAGCCGGTGCGCAGTCGCTGCATCAGGCGCGGCCGTCGCACCAGGCGGTCCTGGAGGAAGAGGATCGCCAGGAGCAGGACGAGGGCGGTACAGAGGACCCCGACCTGGAAACTCTTCTGGTACCAGACCCGCAGCCACAGCGGCCGGGCAGCCTCTTCCAGGGCGGCCAGTTCCTCGGCCGTTGGCTGCGGCCGCTCCAGGTATTCCTCGGGCGTCTGGCAGGCCAGCTCGAAGCTGGTGAATACCCCCGCCACCGGGCCGGTCTGGCGCCGCACGAGCAACTCCAGGGTCCAGGGCGAGCCCGGATCGAAACGCTGGCTGGCGCGGGCGACGAAGATCGCCATCTCGCGGAACTCCGGCATGCCTTCGGCGTAGACGTCCGACAGGCGCTGGTAGTCGAGGTCGCGGAAGCTGATGATGTCGCCGAACTGGCGCAGTTGGACCCGATCGAAGATGCCACCGCGCACGTAGCCGGAACCCTTGAAGGAATACTCGCCGTCGCCGAGCACGACGAAGGCGTATTCGCCTGGCTTCAGCGACGCCATCAGTTCGCGGTACTGGTTGTCGCCGAGCAGGCTGCGGCCCACCGCGGGAGGGTTGAGCAGGGCGCTGTAGAGATCGATGAACGGCTCGTCGCGGTGCGCCGCGTCGGCTTCGCCGATGCCTTCGGCCTCGCTGCCCTTGAAGGCGTCGTCGATCTGCCCGCGACTCAACTGCAGGCGGCGGATCGCACCGTTGCCGAGCAATTCGCTCCAGCTCGCCGTCGCTGCCGGTTGCTGGCGCACCTGCGCCGGCTTGGGCCGCACATTGCCGCGGTCCTCGATCAGGCCGAGGGAAACCGCCACCGTATGTGCGGCGCGCATGACGATCTCGTTGACCACCATCACCGTCACCGTGGCGCCGCTCACCGCGTCGACGGTAACCGCCTGCGGGTCGCTGGAGCGGCCGACCACCACCCGCTGGTCGGCGCGCACGCCGTCGTACCTGGCGCTGAAGGCGTGCAGCTTCTCTTCCGGGATGCCGATCAGCAGGATCGGTTCGTGGTGTTCGAGGACGTAGGCGTCGCGGATAACCGCCTGCGGATCGAGGATCACCTGCAGGTTGATCGGCTTGCCGGAGTAGGCCGGGATGTCGGTGACGCTGAGGGTCTGGAAGGCGTAGCCGAGGGTTTCCTCGCCCTTGCTCAGGCGGCGTACGCCGTAGTCGCCTTCGGGGTCGCCGATCCGCTCGACCGCGGGGAATACCTGGGCGATGCGCAGGCGCTCCAACTCGCTGAGTTCGGCACCCTGGGCGGCGAGGCCGACCAGCAGGAGCATCCAGGCGAAGACACACCGCCACGATCCGGCGGAAAAACGAAGGGCGCGCATAGGTTCCATCTACTACTGGCTACCGGCGAAAAAAGGGACGCCGCGCTGCGGTGGGGTCTGCGCCTGGCGGTGGAATCGCTTCCGTTGCCGGATGCTAGGAGGAGCGGGGGCGGAACGCGCTTGATGAAAGTCAAGAAGTGGAGATGAGGAACAAGCGAGGTTGCTGGCACTCAGTGTACCGAGTCGCCCCTCTCCCTTCAGGGAGAGGGGAGAGGGCTGCCCGAGGCTCAGGCCAGGCGTTGCCCGGATACCGCTGGATGGTACAGCGGCTGCACCTTGTTGCCCGCCGGGTCGAGCAGGTGGAAGCTGCGCGCGCCGTCGCCGTGGTCGAAGGGTTGGTCGAGCAGGGTCACGCCCAGCGCTTTCAGGTAACGGTACCAGGCCTCCAGTTCCTCCACGCTGTCGACGACGAAGCCGTAGTGATCCATGGTCTGCAGGCCGTTGCTGGCAGCGTGGGCGCGGCCAAGGGAAAGGTTGTCGTTGCCGCAGGTGAGATACACCAGGTCTTCGTTGGCGCGGTTCAGCACTTCCATGCCCAGTACGTCGACATAGAAGCGCTCGCATTCTTCCAGGTTGGGCACCAGCAGGGCGAGGTGACGCAGGCCGTTGAGGCGGGAGGGGCGGGCAGGGCGGTCGGACATGGGTTTGCTTCCTTTTTTGTATACAATAATTTTATAAATCTAAAACAAAAGGAAGTTTCCGTGTACTGCATCTTTATCAAGACCCGCCTCAGGCCCGGCTGCGCCGAGGCTTTCATCGATGCCATCCAGGTCAACGCCGCCGCTTCCGTGTCCACCGAGCCCGGCTGCCTGGTGTTCGACGTTTCCCGCGACCGACAGGACCCTGACCTGGTCTATCTCTACGAGGTCTATCGCGATGACGCGGCCTACGAGGCGCACACCCGCACCGCGCATTTCCGCGACAGCCGACCGTTGGTCGAGCCGCTGATCCTCGAACAGGAAGTCTTCGAAAGCGACGCGCTGGCGCTCAATCCGCTGCGCTGAGAAGGCTCAATCGCCGCTGGCGACGTCCAGCACGCGGATCAGGTCCGGGCGCGGGTAGTGCCAATGCACGTCGAGGTCCCACAGGCGCACCCCGTAGCGGCGCCCGGGCTCTGGCTTCTGGTAGGCCGGGCGTGGGTCCTGCGCCAGGCATTGCTCGATCAGCTCGGCTACCGGCTGCCGCAACCGCTGGCCGTGCTCATGGGCCTGGCGCCGCGCCTGCTCGCTCCACTCCACGGCGATGCCCGGCGGCGGCGCGTCGGCGATGCCGTTGCGGGCGTCGGCCACGGCGTCGGCGTAGGGTACGTAGGGCTTGATATCGAGTACCGGGGTGCCGTCGAGCAGGTCGATTCCGGAAAGCCACAGGCGCCCCGCTTCGAAGCCCTCCAGGCGCACCACCGACTGGCCGATGCCGTTCGGCCGATGGGTGGCGCGGGTGGCGAAGACTCCCAGCGAGCGGTTGCCGCCCAGGCGCGGCGGGCGCACCTTCAGTCGCGGCTTGTCTTCCAGGGCCTGGTGGAAGAGGAACAGCAGCCAGACATGGCTGACCTGCTCCAGGCCTTCCAGCGCTTCCACCTGGTCGAACGGCGGCAGCAGTTCCAGGGTCCCCCGCGCCGCCGGCGCGAGCAGCGGCTGGCGCGGGATGGCGAACTTCTCCATGAAGCAGGAGCGGATGTAGCCGATGGGAGAAACGCTGTGGGTCATGGCGGGACGAGGCGAGCGGTCGGGGGCGTCATGTTACCCGGATTGGCGGCGCTCAGAGATGAAAACCGCCGTCGATGGGGATCACGTTGCCGGTCATGTAGGCGCCGGCGGTGCCGGCCAGGCTGATCGCCAGCGCCGCCATCTCCTCCGGGCGACCCCAGCGGCCCATGGGAATCGACGCGCTGTCCGCCTCCAGTGCCTGCGGGTCATTGGCGATGTGACGGGTCATGCGGCTCGGGAAGCGTCCGGGAGCGATCACGTTGACATTGATGTGCTCGCCGACCAGTTCCTTCGCCAGCATCCGCGACAGTTGATGCAGCGCGGCCTTGCTCGGCCCGTAGCCATAGGCTTGTTCGCCCATGGCGCTGATGCCCGCCACCGAGCCGATGTTGATCACTCGCGCCGGATTTTCCGCGCTGGCCGAGCGGCGCAGCAGCGGCAGCAGTTGCTGGATGCAGGAAAACACCGAGGTGACATTGAGCTGCATGACCTTTTCCCAGCCGGACACCGGATAGCTTTCCAGCGCTGCGCCCCAACTGGTGCCGGCGTTGTTCACCAGGATATCCAGCCGCGCGCTGAGTTCGCCGAGCGCCTGCGCCAGGCGCCGGGCACCGGCTTCGCTGGAAAGGTCGGCAGGGATCGCCTGGCAATCGCCGTAGGCCGAGAGGTGTGTGGCGGTGTCGGCGCAGGCCTCTGCGTCACGTGCGCAGATGAAGACGCGGGCGCCGGCTTCGAGAAGACCCTGGGCGATCATCTGGCCGATGCCGCGGCTGCCGCCGGTGACCAGGGCGACGCGGCCGGCGAGGCTGAAATAGGGATGCATGGGAAACACTCCGGGCTGGGCAGGGGAGATCAGCCTACGATTCGCCTCGCTGCCGGCGCAGCACTATCCAGATACGGAATGACGTGGCATCCGTGGCTCAGCGGCTACTGCGGCGATGCCACAGATACAGGTAGGCGATCAGGTTGACCAGCAGAACGATGGCGCCAAGGATCCACTGCACCGCCGGGGTCAGGCCGGCGGGATAGATCAGCGGCAACAGGTAGTGCTCGACGAAGCCGCCGCTGTAGCCGGCGTCCCCGGCGGCCCGGCGCAGACGATTCTCCAGCGGGGTCAGCGGACAGGGCAGGCCGAGAAACTCCACCGCGCAGCCCCAGGCCACCGCCGGCAGGTGCAGCCAGGCCAGGCGTGGCCAGCGCAACGGCAGCAGGCCGCCGAACAGGACGAACAGGATGAAGCCCAGGTGCAGCCAGACCAGGGCATCGGCGGCCAGGCGATAGCTCATTCGGCTCTCCCTCGTGGCGTTGGAGGGATAACGCCACCGCTACAGGGGCCGGCGGATAACCGCCTTGCGGTTACTCGCCCATGGTTTGGCCATCCATAAAGAAAAAGCCGGCGAATGCCGGCCATTTCAAGCGCTACGCGTGGGCTTCGGCGCTCAGGCCTGGGCCAGCTCCGCATCGTGTGCGATCAGGGCGACCAGCGCGTTCTGCTGACGGTGGGTCAGCTGGCGGAAACGCTGCAGCAGCTCGCGCTCGTGCAGGCTGAGTTCCGGGCTGTCCAGGCGAACACCGAGATTGTCTTGCAGCGCCCCTTCCTGGAGCAGGCTCTGCTCGAGTCGGGCGATGATCTCGGAGTTCATGCTGCGGTGATGGCTGCGAGCGACTTCTGCGATCTGCTCACGCATGCCCTCAGGCAGACGAACGACGAATTTGTCAGCGGTACGGCTGGAGTAGGTAGGAGTTGCCTGTTTCAGTGGGCGCATACATTGAACCTGTAGAGTCAGGGAAAAGCGGTGCCGAGGAAGCGTTCATTGTTCTCGGGCCTATGACCACGATTTCCGCTAGCCGTTCAGTCTGTTATTTCGGAAACAACAATTAGTTGACGTCAATTGTGCGTTGCGTGCCGGCGTTTTGCCAGTACCAGCTATCTGAAATGCGAGCGATTCAGCAAAAGCCTAGTTTTTTACTGGGGGTTGGATGATGGCCTTCTGACCACCGGTCGTTCAAGGGATTGTCACTCGACTGTCATCGTCACTTCACCGGGCTGACACAGTCTCCTTCTATCTTGGTCTACACCAGATGGCGCCGCTGGCGTCTTCGTGCAACCGATTGGAGGGAGAACGATGAGCGCGGTGATCCGTGTCGACAGCCTGAACAAGACCTTTGCCCGCAAGCAGGCGCTTTTCAACCTGAGGCTGGAGATCCAGGCGGGCGAGATGGTGGCGTTGATCGGTGCATCCGGCTCCGGCAAATCCACGCTCCTGCGTCACGTCGCCGGGCTTGCCCGCTGCGACCGCGACAACGGCGGCAGCATCGACGTGCTGGGTCGCCGCCTCCAGGCGTCCGGCCGCCTGAGCGGCGAAGTGCGTCGCCTGCGCGCCGACATCGGCTACATCTTCCAGCAGTTCAACCTGGTCAACCGCCTCAGCGTGCTGGACAACGTCCTGCTCGGCTTCCTCGGTCGCATGCCGCGCTGGCGCGGTTCGCTGGGGCTGTTCAGCGCCGAGCAGAAGCGCCAGGCCCTGGAAGCGCTGGCACGGGTCGGCCTGGCCGATTTCGCCGGGCAGCGCGCCTCGACCCTTTCCGGCGGCCAGCAGCAGCGCGTGGCCATCGCCCGCGCCCTGACCCAGAAGGCCGAGGTGATTCTCGCCGACGAACCGATCGCCTCGCTCGACCCGGAGTCGGCGCGCAAGGTGATGGACATCCTCGCCGATATCAACCGCCACGACGGCAAGACCGTGGTGGTGACCCTGCATCAGGTCGACTACGCGTTGCGCTATTGCCCGCGCGCGGTGGCCCTGAAGGGCGGCCGGATCCTCTTCGACGGCAGCAGCGAGCACCTTTCCGAAGGCTTCCTCAACGAACTCTACGGCGCCGAAGGGGACACCCCGCTGCTGTTTTCCGACCGTTCCCGGCGCGGGGCGGAGAGCCAGCCGGAACTGACCCTCGCGCGCGCCTGACGTCATTCGAACCGCATAAAAACCCGCCAAACCCTGCCCAGGAGTTCTCTCCATGTTGAAACGCTTCAGTCGTGTGCTCGCGGCTTCCGCCCTGCTCGCCGGCTCCCTTGCCGGGATGGCGCACGCCGACCAGCCGGTGATCAATTTCGGGATCATCTCCACCGAGTCGTCGCAGAACCTCAAGAGCATCTGGGAACCCTTCCTCAAGGACATGAGCCAGCAGACCGGCTACCAGGTGAAGGCCTTCTTCGCCCCCGACTACGCCGGGATCATCCAGGGCATGCGTTTCGACAAGGTCGACATCGCCTGGTACGGCAACAAGGCCGCCATGGAAGCGGTGGATCGCGCCCACGGCGAGATCTTCGCCCAGACCGTCGCCGCCAGTGGCGCGCCGGGCTACTGGAGCCTGCTGATCGCCAACAAGGACAGCAAGATCGACAGCCTCGAGGACATGTTGGCGAACGCCAAGAGCCTGACCTTCGGCAACGGCGATCCGAACTCCACGTCCGGCTACCTGGTGCCCGGCTACTACGTGTTCGCCAAGAACAACGTCGACCCGGTCAAGGCTTTCAAGCGCACCCTCAACTCCAGCCATGAGGTCAACGCCCTGGCGGTGGCCAACAAGCAGGTCGACGTCGCCACCTTCAATACCGAGGGCATGGAGCGCCTGGAATTGACCCAGCCGGAGAAGGCCAGGCAGCTCAAGGTGATCTGGAAGTCGCCGCTGATCCCGGGCGACCCGCTGGTGTGGCGCAACAACCTGAGCGACGAGCAGAAGAACAAGCTGCGCGACTTCTTCTTCAAGTACGGCGCCAACGCCGAGCAGAAGAAGGTCCTCGCCGACCTGCAATGGTCGAAGTTCCAGCCCTCCGACGACGACCAGTTGCTGCCGATCCGCCAGCTCGAGCTGTTCAAGCAGCGCACCGACGTGGCGAACAACGCCAACCTCGGCGCCGAGGAGAAGGCCGCCAAGCTGAAGGCCCTCGACGAGGAGCTGGCCAAGCTGGAGAAACGCATGGCCGAGCGCGAGCAGAAAACCGCCGCCAACGCCGGCTGATCCACCCCGGGCGCGGCCGGCGCCGCGCCCCACCCGATTCGCCAATACCGCTGTCGAGATTCCCGATATGAGCACTCTGAGCACCACTGCCGCGGCGGCCGCCACCGGCAAGCCATCCTGGGGACGCCTGGTCGGCTGGGGCCTGTTCCTCGCCATCCTCGCCTGGTCCTGGAAGGGCGCGGAAATGAACCCGGCCGTGCTGTTCCGCGACGCCGGCAACATGGCGACCTTCGCCGCCGACTTCTTCCCGCCGGACTTCGGCAACTGGAAGCTCTACCTCAGCGAGATGCTGGTCACCGTGCAGATCGCCCTCTGGGGCACGGTGCTGGCGATCGTCTGCGCCATCCCGCTGTCGATCCTGGCTTCCGAGAACATCGTGCCCTGGTGGGTCTACCAGCCGGTGCGGCGGGTGATGGATGCCTGCCGTTCGATCAACGAGATGGTCTTCGCCATGCTCTTCGTGGTCGCCGTCGGCCTGGGCCCGTTCGCCGGCGTGCTGGCGCTGTTCATCAGTACCACCGGGGTGCTCGCCAAGCTCTTCGCCGAGGCGGTCGAGGCGATCGACCCCGGTCCGGTCGAAGGCGTCCGCGCCACCGGTGCCAGCGCCCTGCAGGAGGTCATCTTCGGGGTCATCCCGCAGGTCCTGCCGCTGTGGATCTCCTATTCGCTGTACCGCTTCGAGTCCAACGTGCGTTCCGCCACAGTGGTCGGGATGGTCGGCGCCGGCGGCATCGGCGTGATCCTCTGGGAGGCCATCCGCGGCTTCCAGTTCGGCCAGACCTGCGCCGTGCTGATCGTGATCATCGTGGTGGTGAGCCTGATCGACGTTCTGTCACAACGCCTGCGCAAGCTGTTCATCTGACGACGCGAGGAGGGCGCCTGGTGCGCCCTTTCCAAACCATGCACTTGTCTAGACAAAGCGAACCGCTGTACCGCGAACTGGCCGAACGGCTGCGCCAGGAACTGCTGGCCTACCGCCCCGGCGACTACCTGCCCGGCGAGATCCAGCTGGCCCAGCGCTTCGCGGTGAACCGCCATACCCTGCGCAGGGCGCTCGACGAACTGGTGCTCGAAGGCCGCGTGCTGCGGCGCCAGGGCAAGGGCACCCAGGTCCTGGAGGCGCCGACGATCTACCCGATGGGCGCCGCCAACGCCTACACCGAGTCGCTCTCGGCCCAGGGCCACCGGGTCGAGGCCCGGCTGCTGGAGGCGCGCCAGCGCCCGGCCGGCGCCGCCGAGGCCACCCACCTGGGGATCGGCGAGGGCGGGCGGGTGCTGGAACTGACCACCCTGCGTTACCTCGACGGCCAGCCAGTGAGCCTGATCCGCCATTGCTACGCCGTTTCCCGCAGCGAGCTGCTCGCCGACTACCAGGGCGGTTCGCTGCGTCGCTACCTGGCCGACAAAGGCCTGCCGCTGACCCGCACCTACAGCCTGATCGGTGCGCGCCTGCCCAACCGCGAGGAGGCGGCGCGCCTGCTGATGCCCCGCCATGCGCCGTTGCTCACCGTCCTCACCCTGTCCCGCGACCGTACCGGCCAACCGGTGGAACTGGCCCAGTCGATCAGCCGCGCCGATCGCTTCCAGTACCAGGTCGCCCCCTAGGAGAAGCCCATGACCGCCTTGCATTCCGATCCCACCATCGCCGCACGACAGCGCTGGATGGGCGTGCTCGCCCGCGCCCGTCGCGAGGAGCTGGACGCCCATGCGGACGCCCTGCGCGATGCCGACTATCACCTGCTGCGCGCCGCCGAGACCGGCATGACCCTGGTGCGCGGACGCATGGGCGGCACCGGCAGCCCGTTCAACCTCGGCGAGATGACCGTGACCCGCTGCGTGGTGCGGCTCGGTGACGGACGCACCGGCTACAGCTATGTCGCCGGGCGCGACAAGCGCCACGCCGAACTGGCCGCCCTG
>OKKP01000185.1_pt1 | contig 11914 bp, 8 predicted proteins | sample 1613941 | NCBI WGS metagenome assembly OKKP01 (sample SAMN04436893, study PRJEB24849) | human gut metagenome | biome: human gut; feature: NICU; material: stool | host: Homo sapiens | place: USA: Saint Louis, MO | collected 2012-02-08 | reverse complement strand
TCCACCCCCACGCCCATCCGCATGAATCCCCCGGTGTTCTACGGTGCGGCGATCCTGATCCTGCTGTTCGCCGCAGTGGTCATCGGCTTCCCCCAGCGCGCCGGCGAATGGCTGCTGGCCGCGCAGACCTGGGCCTCGCAGACCGTCGGCTGGTACTACCTGCTGGCGATGACGCTGTACCTGATCTTCGTGGTGGTCACCGCGCTTTCCGGCTACGGCAAGATCAAGCTCGGTGCCGACCACGACGAGCCGGAATTCAGCTACCTGTCCTGGGCCGGCATGCTGTTCGCCGCCGGCATCAGCATCACCCTGTTCTTCTTCTGCGTATCCGAACCACTGACCCACTTCCTCCAGCCGCCGCAAGGCGAGGCCGGTACCCAGGAAGCCGCGCGGCAGGCCATGGAACTGCTGTTCCTGCACTGGGGCCTGCACGGCTGGGGCGTATTCGCCCTGGTGGCGATGGCGCTGGCCTACTTCGCCTACCGCCACAACCTGCCGCTGGCCCTGCGCTCGGCGCTCTACCCGTTGATCGGCAAGCGCATCAACGGGCCGATCGGCTACACGGTGGACTGCTTCGGCATCATCGCCACGGTGTTCGGCCTCGGCGCCGACATGGGCTTCGGCGTGCTCCAGCTCAACTCCGGGCTGGACTACCTGTACGCCATCCCGCATACCCACCCGGTGCAGATGGCGCTCATCGTGTTGATGATGGGCGCGGCGATCTCGGTGGCGGTCTCCGGGGTCGACAAGGGCATCCGCATCCTCTCCGACATCAACATGCTGCTGGCTTGCAGCCTGTTGCTGTTCGTGCTGTTCGCCGGTCCGACCCAGCACCTGCTCAACACCCTGGTGCAGAACGTCGGCGACTACCTCGGCCACCTGCCGGGCAAGAGCTTCGACCTCTACGCCTACGGCGGCCCCAGCGACTGGCTGGGCTCGTGGACGGTGTTCTACTGGGCCTGGTGGATCGCCTGGGCGCCCTTCGTCGGCCTGTTCATCGCGCGCATCTCGCGCGGCCGGACGATCCGCGAATTCGTCTTCGGCGTGCTGTTCATCCCGCTCGGCTTCACCCTGGCGTGGATGTCGATCTTCGGCAACAGCGCCCTGGAGCAGGCCCTCGGCGGCGCCAGCGAACTCGGCCGGGTGGCCATCGAGCAGCCGTCGATGGCCCTCTACCAGATGCTCCAGAACTACCCCTGGAGCCGCGCGGTGATCACCGTCACGGTGCTGGTCAGCTTCGTCTTCTTCGTCACCTCGGCGGACTCCGGCACCGTGGTCCTCTCCACCCTCTCCGCCCACGGCGGCAGCGCCGACGACGACGGGCCGAAGTGGCTGCGGGTGTTCTGGGGCTCGGTCACCGCGCTGGTCACCGGCGGGCTGCTGTTCGCCGGCAGCATCGACGCGCTGAAGTCGGCGGTGGTGCTGACCTCCCTGCCCTTCTCGCTGATCCTGCTATTGATGATGTGGGGCCTGCACAAGGCCTTCTACATGGAGTCGCAGCGCCAGCGGGCGCGGAGCCACTCCCTGGCGCCGCTGATGAGCGGCAACGGCAAGCGCTCCGGCGGCTGGAAGCGACGCCTGTCGCAGGCCGTGCACTTCCCCTCGCGGGACGAGGTGTACCGCTTCATGAACGACGTGGTGCGCCCGGCGATCAGCGAGGTTTCCGAGGTGTTCCGCGAGAAGGGCCTGGCGGTGGACGCCCAGCTCGACCCGGGCAACGCCTCGCTGAGCCTGGAGATCGGTCATGGCGAGCAGCATCGGTTCCTCTACCAGGTGCTGATGCGCGGCTACTTCACGCCGTCCTTCGCGCGTGCCGGCATGGGCGGCCTGCACCTGAAGAATCGCCGCTACTTCCGTGCCGAGGTGCATCTCGCCGAAGGTAGCCAGGACTACGATCTGATGGGCTACACCAAGGAGCAGATCATCAACGACATGCTCGACCAGTACGAGCGGCACCTGCAGTTCCTGCACCTGGTGCGTTGAGCGCAGGAAAAGGGGGCGCGCAGGGCGCCCCTTCCCTCATCCTCCGTCCCTGACCGCGGGGAATGACGCTAGCGGCAACATCCCATCCCCGTGCAGCTGCGAATCCCTCAGCGCGCCAGCACTCGCCGGTAGAACAGCACGCAGATCGCGACGAATACCACCAGTCCCAGCCACTGGGCGATGCCCGCGAAGCCGGCGCCGGCCAGCGCCAGCGGCGCGTCCTCGCCGGTGGCGCCGATCACCCCGGCGAGCAGGATGCCCATCAGGCTCTCGCCGACGATCAGCCCCGAAGCCAGCAGCACGCCGCGTCGCTTCGGCTCTTCGGCATAAGCCTCTTCGTCGACCCCGGCCGCCGCCGCACGCTTCTTCAGGGCATTTTCCAGCAGCCAGGAAATCAGCGCACCGACCACCAGGGTCATGCCGATGGTCGGCGGCAGGTAGATCCCCAGGCCCACCGCCAGCACCGGCAGGCAGGCCTTGCCGGTACGGCGCAGGAGCAGGTCGACGAGGATCAGGGCGATGCCCAGGGCGACGCCGATGAGGATCATGTTCCAGTTCAGCGCGTCGTGGAAAATCCCGCTGGCGATCGCCGTCATCAGGGTCGCCTGCGGCGCGGCCAGGGCCTGGCCGGGGTCCATTCCCTCGCGCGGCAGGGCCCCGGTGAAGCCGTAGGCGCTGTAGAGCAGTTCCAGCACCGGGGGGATCACCAGCGCGCCGACGATGCAGCCGACGATCAGCGCGACCTGCTGGCGCCAGGGCGTGGCGCCGACCAGGTAGCCGGTCTTGAGGTCCTGCAGGTTGTCGTTGGAGATCGCCGCGATGGCCAGCACCACCGAGGTGGTAAACAGCGCCAGGGCGATCGCCAGCTTGCCGTTCTGGCGGTCCAGCAGGCCGCCCTCGATGCTGCCGAAGCCGAGTATCAGCAACGACACCAGGATGACCGCGATGATTCCGATCCCCGAGATCGGACTGCTCGACGAACCGACCAGGCCGGCCATGTAGCCGCAGGCGGCGGCGATCAGGAAGCCGAAGAAGAAGGCGAACACCACGCATACCGCCACCAGACTCCAGAACTGCGGGCTGGCCATGTCCGGCGCGGCGGCACCGAGGAAGTGGCTGAAGACCACGAACAGCGAGACCAGCAGTATCCCGGCGATCAGCAGGATCCACTTGGCCGGCATGTCCAGCTCGGTGCGCAGGCTGTTCGCCTGGCTATTGCCGCGCACTGCCCCGAGGGAGGCCCAGACACCCCGCACCATCGGCTTGAACAGGGTCGCCAGGGTCCACAGCGCGGCCACGCCGATGGTGCCGGCGCCGAGGAAGCGCACCTGCGAACTCCACAGTTGGGTGGCCAGGTCCGACAGGCTCTGGCCGTCGGCCGGCACGCTGTTGACGGTCAGCAGCGGCACCGCGACGCCCCAGGAGATCACCACGCCGATGAGGATCGCGATGCCGGCGGTGATGCCCATCAGGTAGCCGGCACCGACCAGCGCCAGGGAAAAACCGGTGGAAAGGCGGAACGCCGCCTGCCCGGCACTGAGCCAGACGCTGAAGCCTTCGGCGAGAACCTTGAAGCCGCTGCTCCAGAGGCTGAACAGCGCCGCCACCAGGCCGCCGCCGAGGATGTCGTAGAGCCCCGGCGCGTTACCGGCGGCACGCGGCGCGCGGGCGTCTTCCTCGTCCTCGGCGCCGTCGCTGCCGACCCGGAGGATTTCCGCCGCCGCCACCCCTTCCGGATACGGCAGTTCGCTCTGCACCACCATCACCCGGCGCAGCGGAATGGTATAGAGCACCCCGAGAATGCCGCCGATGGAGCAGATCGCCGCGGTCTGCCAGAACGGGAAGCCACTCCAGTAGCCGATCATCAGCAGGCCGGGAAGGATGAAGATGATCGAGGACAGAGTGCCGGCCGCCGAGGCCTGGGTCTGCACCATGTTGTTCTCGAGGATGTTGGCGCCGGAGAAGTAGCGCAGGACGGCCATCGAGATCACCGCCGCCGGGATCGACGAGGCGAAGGTCAGGCCGACCTTCAGACCGAGGTAGACGTTGGAGGCGGTGAAGACCACGGTGATCAGCGCACCGAGGATCAGGCCACGCAGGGTGAGCTCTGGCAGGGTCAGCTCATCCGGGATGCGTTCTTGCATGGATGAAAACTCTCGAAACAATTGGACCCGCCAAGCTTAGGCGAGAGCGGCACGCCGGGACACGACAGCGAATGTCGCAGAGGCGACCTTTTCGAGAGCAAAAGCTGGCGGAACGCACAGTTGCCGGCGCGGGCCGCCGGAGGAAGCCCGCGCGCGGCGTCGTCAGAAGGGCTTGTCGCCGAGGATGGTGGCGCGATGCATGACCCGCCGCTGTGGCCGGTAATCGTCCACCGCGTAGTGCTGCGTCACGCGGTTGTCCCAGAACGCCACGTCGTTTTCCTGCCAGCGCCAGCGCACGGTGAATTCAGGTCGCGTGGCATGGGCGAAGAGGAACTTCAGCAGCGCATCGCTCTCGGCCGGCTCCAGTTCGTTGATGCGGGTGGTGAAGCCATCGCTGACGAACAGGCCCTTGCGCCCGGTGACCGGATGGGTGCGCACCACCGGATGCGAGCGCGGCGGATTCTTCAGGCGGGCCTCCTCCAGGCGCGCCAGGTCGGCCTCGGTGACGCCGAAGCGCTCGCGGGGGAAGGACTTGCCGATGTCGTGGGTCGCCGTGAGGCCGTCCAGCAGACGCCGCAGCGGCGCCGACAGCGCCTCGTAGGCCGCCGTGCTGCTCGCCCAGAGGGTGTCGCCGCCGTACGGCGGCAATTGCTTGGCGGCGAGCACGGCTCCCAGCGCCGGGGTCTCGAGGAAGGTCACGTCGGTGTGCCAGATGGCATTGTCGCGCACGTCGGTGACCGCGGTGTCGAGGACGATGACCTCCGGCTGCTCCGGCACGCTGGGGTAGATCGGATGGATGTGCAGGTCGCCGAAGCGGGCGGCGAAGCGCGCCTGGCTCCTGGGTTCCAGCGACTGGTCGCGGAAGAACAGCACCTGGTGTTCGAGCAGGGCCTGCTCGATGGCCCGCTGGCCGGTGTCGTCCAGCGGCGCGCCGAGGTCGATGCCGGAAACGATGGCGCCCAGGGCCGGGCTGATGGGTTGGATGGTCAGGCTCATGTCGTGCTACTCGTCGGGCAGGTTGCGGGCGCGCCCTGCGCGCCCTCGCTCCGGCCTTCGCCGCGTGAGTGAAGGCCGGTTCGGAAATGACTCGGGACTCTCGCGCTCAACCCCAGGCGGCGAAGCGCCGCTGGGCCCAGCGCAGCCCCAGTTCGAAGGCCAGGGCGATGGCGGCGATCAGCAGGATGCCGACCACCACCACGTCGGTGGCGAGGAATTGCGCGGCGGACTGGACCATGAAGCCGAGGCCTCGGTTGGCCGCGATCAGCTCGGCGGCGACCAGGGTCGACCAGCCGACGCCGAGGGCGATGCGCAGGCCGGTGAGGACCTCCGGCAAGGCACTCGGCAGGATCACGTAGCGCACCACCTGCCAGCGGCTGGCCCCCAGGCAGCGCACCGCCTGCACCCGCGATCGGTCGACGCGACGCACGCCGGCGGCGGTAGCGATCAGCAGCGGCGCGAACAGCGCCAGGTAGATCAGCAGCACCTTGCTCAGCTCGCCGATGCCGAACCAGATGACGATCAACGGCAGGTAGGCCAACGGCGGGATCGGCCGGTAGAACTCCACCAGCGGATCGAGGGCCGCTCCGGCCAAGGGATTGAGGCCCATCAGCACGCCCAGCGGGATCGCCGTCAGCACCGCCGCGCCGAGCGCCAGGAGCACCCGCAGCAGGCTGGTGCCGACGTGTTGCAGCAGGCTGGCATCGAGGTAGCCATCCTGCCATAGCCGTTGCAGGGCTTCGAAGAGCTGTTCGGGCGCCGGCAGGAACAGCACGTCGACCCAGCCGAAACGGGTCGCCGCCCACCACAGCAGGGCCAGGGCCAGCACGCTGGCACCGGCGGCCCAGCGCCGACGGTCGCCGGGCAGACGGCGCTTGCGCGGGACAGGATTGGCAACGGCGAGTCCGAGGGTATCAGTGGGCATGTTCGGCCTCCGCGACATCGAGGAATTCGTCCAGCAACGCCTGGCGCAAACGGCCGAACTCGGGATCAGCCTTGATCGAACGCACCGTTTCGCCGGCGGCGTAACGCCGCGCGAAGTCCACCGGCAGGCGCTTGACGATGCGCGCCGGCGGGCCGTCCATCACCACCAGGTCGGTAGCCAGGAACAGGGCTTCGTCGACGCTGTGGGTGATCAGGAAGAGGCCCTTGCCGGTCTGCTTCCACAGGTCCAGCAGGAGCACCTGCATGCGCTCGCGGGTCAGCGCGTCGAGCGCGCCGAACGGCTCGTCGAGCAGCAGGAAGTCCGGCTCGACCGCCAGCGCGCGTGCCAGCCCGAGGCGTTGCCGCTGGCCGCCGGAGAGCTGAGCGACGGACTGCTCGGCGTACTCCTGGAGGCCCACCAGTTGCAGGACCTGGCGCGCCCGCGCGGTGCGCTCGGCCTTGCCCAGGCCACGGATGCGCAGGCCCAGGGCGACGTTGTCGAGGGCGTTGAGCCAGGGCATCAGGGCGTCGTCCTGGAATACCACGCCGCGCTCGCCGCCGGGCCCTTCGAGTGTCCGGCCGTCGATCTGCACGCGTCCCTGGTCCGGCTTCTGGAAACCGGCAAGGATGTTCAGCAGTGTCGACTTGCCGCAGCCCGAAGGACCCAGCACCACCAGCGACTCGCCCTTGGCCAGGCCCAGGCTGAGATCGCGGAGGATGGCGCGGCGCTGGCCGCGCTGTTCGAATGAGAGGCTGATCGCCTCGGCCGTCAGACGGCTCATGTGTTCTGCCCTCCGTAGGGTAAGAAAGCCTCCGCTCCGACAGGCCGGAGCGGAGTCGCGGAATTCAGCGCTGGCCGACCTGGACCTGCTCCGCCTGGCGCACGAAGTCGGCGCTGACGTAGGGCGAGTAGTCGCCGAGGACGGCCGGCACGCGCTTCTGTTCCTTGAGGAATTCGGCAGTGCCGGCGATAGCCTTGGCGGTGCCGCCGCCGAGCAGGTCGGCGGACAGTTGCGCCTGGCTTTCCGGGAAGGTCGAGCCGGCCAGCAGTTCGGGGACGTCCCTGGGATCGGCGCCGGTCAGCCGGGCGATCTTCTTCACCGGTTCGGAGTCGGCGGTCCATTCGGCCTTGTGCGCGTTGTAGTCGGCGAAGGAATCGAGGCTGACGCGGGCGAAGCGGGCGACGATTTCAGGATGCTTCTCGGCGAAGTCCTTGCGCGCCACCCACACCTCGAATGTCGGCGCACCCCACTGGCCGACTTCGGCGGCGTCGGTGAGGACCTTGCCGCTTTTCTTGATCTCGCCCAGCGCCGGCGACCAGACGAAGGCCCCGTCGATGTCGCCGCGACGCCAGGCGGCAGCGATCTCGGCCGGGTTGAGGTTGACGATCTTCACCTTGGACGGTTCGATCTGCCAGTGCTTGAGGGCGCCGAGCAGGCTGTAGTGGGAGGTTGAAACGAACGGGGTAGCGATGGTCTTGCCGGCCAGGTCCTCGGGTTTCCCGATCCCGCTTCCATTGCGCACCACCAGCGCCTCGGCGGCGTTGATCTGCGCGGAAACGATGAAGGCGACGATCGGCAGCTTCCGCGAGGTCGCCGCTGCCAACGGGCTGGACCCGATGTTGCCGAGTTGCAGGTCTCCGGAGGCGAGCGCGGCGATCACTTCCGGACCGCTGTTGAAGCGGCGCCAGTCGATCTTCTCGCCGATGGCTTTCTCGTACAGGCCATCGGCCTGGGGCACCTTGGTCGGGTCGATGCCGGTCTGGTAGCCGACCGTGATGTCGGCGGCCTGGGCGGCGACGGAAAGGCTGGCAAAGGCCAGGGCTGCCACCAGGCGGTGCAGGGAATTCGGGCGTTTCATCGGGCGAACCTCGGAGGCAACGGTGCCGCGCTCCGGAGGAGAACGGACCAGGGACGGGCAATGGGTGGCGACAGCAAGTCCGGTGGTCCGGTGCGATGCAGATTACAGATATAAAAAACTCGATATAAATAATATTTTGGAATTAGTTTATGAGCGCGAATGCGCCCCCGGATGCCCTTCCGCCCTTGCTCCATGCCCCCGTCCCTACAGGGCCGCGCCCAGCAAACGGGCTTCCAGGGCCTGTCGGCGCAGGCAGGCGAGCAGCCCGGCGCGGGCCACCGCCTCCGCCTCGCTCGCCAGCAGCGACGCCGCCGCGCTTTCGCGGAATGTCAGCGCGCCGCCGCGGGCGAATGCCGCCTGGAAGGACTCCGCCGCCAGTTCGACAAGACGCAGCGCGAGGGCGAGGAGACGCGGCGCCTCTCCCTGCCCCGCCACGTCGCCCGGCACCCGCGCAGCCTGGCCCAGGTCGAGGTTGGCCTGGGCCAATCGGGTCAAGCCTTCGCGCAGTTGCCCGCACGGGGTCGGCGGCAGGCCGGGCGGCACCAGGATGTCCTCGGGATGCAGCCGCAGCCGCTGGTAATGCAGCCGCTGCCCGGCGGGCAAGAACAGCCCCGAACCATCGGCGAGGCCGGAGATGTCGATGCCTGCCCGCCCCGTTTCGGCGACAGCGATCAGGTGAGCGCGGGAGGGCGCGTGCCAGGCTGAGATCAGCAAGCGATCCACGTCTTCCACGGCGAAGCAATCGCTACCCCGTCCACCCACCAGGAAACCGCCCCGCCAGTGCTCCTGCGCTTCGGGCTGGGCGCGCCGCAGATCGACCGCCTCGCTCCACAGCCAGCGGCGCTCGACGCTGGCCGGCAACAGGCGGCGCTGCTGTTCAGGACTACCCAGCAGGCGAATGGAAGCGATCTGCAGATGATGCAGGGCCAGGCGCCGTGCCAGCTCGAGTTCCTGCTCGGCCAGGTGGCGGACGCCAGCGAAGATGTCCCCCCAGTCCCGCTCCATGCCGGCGAACACGCGCGGCACTGCCAGCGCCAGCAGTCCACTGTCGCGCAGGCTTGCCGCCCAACCGGCCATGGGTCGCGGTGTCCTGGGGTCGGGCGAGTGGAGCCGGGCTTCGCTCATGCGGCACCTCGAACGGGGAGCGAGGGCCAGGCGTTGGCGCGAGGTAAGCAGGCTCCGGTGATGGAAAGGGACGGGATGTCCTGCTTATAACCCTAATGGATGAAACCCTAACCTATAAATAACCAATAATCCTTAACTAAGAACCGGAGGCATGCGCCCTGGCAGAACCATGAGGATGCGTCGGGCAACCGACGCCGGCATCATTCCGGACAGCCGCGAAAACCTCTGTAACGGCTCTGTCATGCGCGTCGTGCGAGGAAACAAATAAGCGGAGAAAAGGGAACCTTATTCGCGCCAAGCTGTTTAAAATCACGCCCGTTTCTGTGCGAGGCCCCTCGCGCAGTCTTTTACCAAGGAGCTACACCACCATGGCACTGACCAAAGACCAACTGATCCAGGACATCGCCGAAGCCATCGACGCGCAGAAGACCACCGTTCGCAGCGCGCTCGACCAGCTCGCCGAGATCGTCAAGGACGCCCTGGAGAACGATGGCGAAATCACCCTGCCGGGTATCGGCAAGCTGAAGGTCTCCGAGCGTCCCGCGCGCACCGGCCGCAACCCGCAGACCGGCAAGGCGATCGAGATCGCTGCCAAGCGTGTAGCCAAGTTCGTTCCGGCCAAGGCACTGACCGACGCGATCAACGGCTGATAACGGCCGCCGCATCCCGCACGGATGCGCAGGAAAAAAGCGCAGGAGCCTGGCCTCCTGCGCTTTTTTCGTTTTCGGGGAGCCGCTGGCGCTGCCGCCCTCGAGGTTTTCCGCCGGATATTCCTACGGCGTTTGCAGTTGCTCGAGCAACGCATGGCAATCGGCAGCGTGCCAGTCGGCCAGCTCCGGCCAGGGGTTTTCCGGCAGGTTGACCAGCACCGTGCGACTACCCGCGGCGCGTCCGCAGTCGAGGTCGAAACGGTAGTCGCCGACCATCACCAGCTCCGCCGGCGTCACGTTCCAGCGTCGGGCGATGCGCAGCAAGCCATCAGGGTCCGGCTTGGGCCGCGCCTCGCCGCGCCCGAGGATGTGCTCGGTGGGGAAGCAGCCGCCCAGGCCGATCGCTTCGAGGGTGATCAGCGCCAACTGGTGGTCGTTGCGGGTCAGGATGCCCAGGCGCACGCCGCGCCGCTGCAACTCGCGCACCAGTTCCAGTGCGCCCGGCGCCGGCCGCGCGGCCTCGGCCAGGGCGCGCTCGTGTTCGAGCAGCCAGGCGTGCTTGGCCGCCGCCTCGGCCTCGGGCAGGGCGGCGAGGTGCAGCAGGATGTCGTCCTGCTCGGGGATGTCCAGCGCTCGGCGGATCGCCGGGAAGTCGTGCACGGCCCGGGTCAGGGTGCCGTCCATGTCGAACCCCCAGTGGCGGATGTCGGCCAGCCTCCCGCCCAGTCCTCACGCTTGCGGCTCAGGCCTTCCTGGCTCGACGAGGCGACCAGCTGGCCGCTCTGGTTGAAGATGCTGCCGCGCACGAAACCGCGTGCGTTGCCGGCCCAGGGGCTGTCGATGGCGTAGAGCAGCCACTCGTCCGCGCGCAGGTCGCGGTGGAACCACAGGGCGTGGTCGAGGCTGGCGACCTGCATGGTCTTCTGCCACACCGAAACGGCATGGGGCTGCATCGAGGTGGTAAGGAAACCGAAATCCGAGGCGTAGGCCAGCAGGTACTTGTGCAGCGCCGGGACGTCCGGCAGCTTGCCGTCGGCACGGAACCAGAGGTACTTCACCGGTTCGTCGGGCTGCGGGTCGTAGGGGTCGTGCTGGGTGACCGGACGAATCTCGATGGGCTTCGGATACAGCAGCTTGTCGCGGATGCGCTCGGGAATCCGCTCGGCGCGCTGGCGGGTCAGCTCCAGTTCCGAAGGCAGATTATCCGGGCCAACCACCTCGGGCATCTCGATCTGGTGGTGGAAACCTTCCTCGTCGTACTGGAAGGAGCTGCTCAGGGTGAAGATCGGCTGGCCTTTCTGGATCGCGGTGACCCGGCGGGTGCTGAAGCTGCCGCCGTCGCGCACCCGGTCCACCTGGTACACCACCGGCATGCTGGCGTCGCCGGGACGCAGGAAGTAGCCGTGCATGGAGTGTACGTGGCGATCGTCCTCCACCGTCTGGCTGGCCGCCGACAGCGCCTGCCCCAGGACCTGGCCGCCATAGAGCTGGCGGAAGCCGAGATCCTGGCTCATGCCCCGGAACAGGTTCTCCTCGATGGGTTCCAGGCTCAGCAAAGCCACCAGGTTGTCCAGTATCTGGGTCATGGGGTGTTTCCTCGAATTCGGGCTGTCGACGGGCTAGTCGCGGCGCATGGCCGGGTACGCGGGCATGTTGCAAAGACGAGTGTCCCACACCGCGCGGCCGAGGGTGAAATGGTAGAGACTGGCCATGGACTCATCCGTTAGTCCAAGCAGCTCATGCACCAGGGGGTCGTAGTAGCAGCCGATACCCGTCCCAGACAGCCCGGCGGCCTCCGCCTCGAGGTAGAGCAACTGGCCGACCTCCCCGCATTCCCAGTACAGCCGCGGATAGCACCAGGGACCTTCTTCGAGCGCCGCGCCGAGATGGGCGAGCATGGCGAGCGCGACGCAGCCGTCGCCGGCGATGTCCTGCTGGCAGGAGAGATACGCCGACAGCGCGCGTGCATCGCCTTCCTGCAACAGGTACAGCGGCAACTCCGGATCGACGCGCTGCCAGAGGAAGTCCTCGCGCATCGGCGGCCGCCGCAGGCCGCTGCGGTCCAGCCAGTACAACCCCGGCACCAGGCCCCGGACGCGATGGACGAACAGCAGCAGATCGACCCGCGCGGCCTCGCCGGTGACCGCGAAAGGCACCGGCGAGCGCTCCGGCAGCAGCCTGCGCAGCCAGGCCCGCAGCAGCCCGACATCGATGCCGGCGCGCCCGTCCATG
>OKKP01000179.1_pt1 | contig 12474 bp, 10 predicted proteins | sample 1613941 | NCBI WGS metagenome assembly OKKP01 (sample SAMN04436893, study PRJEB24849) | human gut metagenome | biome: human gut; feature: NICU; material: stool | host: Homo sapiens | place: USA: Saint Louis, MO | collected 2012-02-08 | reverse complement strand
CTCGCCGGCGGCCTCTGCGCCAGCAACCGGGTGCCGCCGGAGATCGGCCTGCGACGCAACAAGCGCCTGCTGGTGCGCGAGCCGCGCCGCGGGCTCTGCGAGTGGGCGCTGGTGGACGTCGCGGTGTCGCCGCAGCCGTTCATCGGCGCCCGCGCCATCAGTCGCGCCGAAGACCTCGCCGAAGTCTTCGTCAGCTTCGCCGAACCCCACGCCATCGGCCTTTCGGCGCTTTGCGGACTGTGGTCGCCGGTGAGCCGCGAGGAGCCCCACGGCGCCTGGATGCGCCTGCATCCGGACGCCCGCGAGAGCCTGCTGGTGCCGCTGGCGCCGGGCCTGCTGGTGGGCTGCGGGGTCTCTGCCGCCGGCTACCTGCAACCCGGCGTGGCCCACGCACCGAGCCTGTCCAGCGGGACCCTGGCGCTGGACGGAGAGCGCGAGATCGAGTTCAGCGCCACCGACCGCCCGAGCATCACCCTCGACCCTTCCGGCCCGTTCAGCGTCGATGTGCCGGCCACCCTCGCCTACGCCGCCCGCCATCGCCTGCTGGCCGGCCAGCGAACCCCGATGACCCCGTGAAGACAACCTGGAGAACAACAAGATGTCCACTCTGAGCACCGACCAACTGCTCCATGCCTACCGCGTGATGCGCACCATCCGCGCCTTCGAGGAACGCCTGCACGTCGAGTTCGCCACGGGCGAGATACCCGGCTTCGTCCACCTCTACGCCGGCGAGGAAGCCTCCGCCGCCGGCGTGATGGCGCACCTGCGCGACGACGACTGCATCGCCTCCACCCATCGCGGCCACGGCCACTGCATCGCCAAGGGCGTAGACGTGCACGGCATGATGGCGGAAATCTATGGCAAGAAGACCGGGGTCTGCCAGGGCAAGGGCGGCTCCATGCATATCGCCGACCTGGAGAAAGGCATGCTCGGCGCCAACGGAATCGTCGGCGCCGGCGCGCCGCTGGCCGCCGGCGCCGCGCTGGCGGCCAAGCTGAAAGGCAGCGATGCGGTGGCGGTGGCCTTCTTCGGCGATGGCGGCTCCAACGAAGGCGCGGTGGTCGAGGCGATGACCCTGGCCGCGGGGTGGAACCTGCCGTGCCTGTTCGTCGCCGAGAACAACGGCTATGCCGAGGCCACCGCGGCCAACTGGTCGGTGGCCTGCGACCACATCGCCGACCGCGCCGCCGGTTTCGGCATGCCCGGGGTGACCGTCGACGGCTTCGACTTCTTCGCCGTCCACGAGGCTGCCGGCGCCGCCATCGAGCGCGCCCGCGCCGGCGAGGGGCCGTCGCTGATCGAAGTCAAGCTGACCCGCTACTACGGACACTTCGAGGGCGACGCACAGACCTACCGCGATCCCGACGAAGTAAAGCACTACCGGGAAACCCGCGACTGCCTCAAGCAGTTCCGCGAACGCACCTGCCACGCCGGCCTGCTCTCCGCCAGCGACCTGGACGCCATCGACGCCGAGGTCGAGGCGCGCATCGAGGATGCCGTGCAGCGCGCGAAGAACGATCCCAAGCCGGAGCCGGACGACCTGCTGCGCGACGTCTACGTGTCCTATCCCTGAGCCGCCCGAAAACAAGAACGAGGAGAACCATCATGGCGAGAAAGATCAGCTACCAGCAGGCCATCAACGAGGCGCTGGCCCAGGAAATGCGCCGCGACCCGAGCGTCTTCATCATGGGCGAAGACAATGCCGGCGGCGCCGGCGCGCCCGGCGAGGACGACGCCTGGGGCGGCGTGCTGGGGGTCACCAAGGGCCTCTACCACCAGTTCCCCGGCCGTGTGCTGGATACCCCGTTGTCAGAGATCGGCTATGTCGGCGCCGCGGTCGGCGCCGCCACCCGCGGCATGCGCCCGGTGTGCGAACTGATGTTCGTCGACTTCGCCGGTTGCTGCCTGGACCAGATCCTCAACCAGGCCGCCAAGTTCCGCTACATGTTCGGCGGCAAGGCGGTCACCCCGCTGGTGATCCGTACCATGGTCGGCGCCGGCCTGCGCGCCGCCGCCCAGCATTCGCAGATGCTCACTTCGCTATGGACCCACATCCCCGGCCTCAAGGTAGTCTGCCCGTCGTCGCCCTACGACGCCAAGGGCCTGCTGGTCCAGGCGATCCGCGACAACGACCCGGTGATCTTCTGCGAGCACAAGCTGCTCTATTCGATGCAGGGCGAGGTACCCGAGGAGCTGTACAGCGTACCCTTCGGCGAGGCGAACTTCCTCCGCGACGGCGACGACGTCACCCTGGTGACCTACGGCCGCATGGTCCACCTGGCGCTGGACGCCGCCGCCAGCCTGGCGCGCCAGGGCATCTCCTGCGAAGTACTGGACCTGCGCAGCACCAGCCCGCTGGACGAGGACAGCATTCTCGAAAGCGTGGAAAAGACCGGCCGCCTGGTGGTGGTCGACGAAGCCAACCCACGCTGCTCGATGGCCACCGACATCGCCGCGCTGGTCGCCGAACGGGCCTTCTCCGCGCTGCGCGCGCCGATCCGCCGGGTCACCGCGCCCCATACGCCGGTGCCTTTCTCCGACGCCCTGGAAGACCTCTACATCCCCGACGCGGCGAAGATCGAGGCAGCCGTGCGCCAGGCCCTGGAAGGGAGGGACGCGGCATGAGCCGGATCCATACACTGACCATGCCCAAGTGGGGCCTGTCGATGACCGAGGGTCGGGTGGACGCCTGGCTCAAGGAAGAGGGCGCGCATATCGAGAAAGGCGACGAGGTGCTCGACGTGGAGACCGACAAGATCTCCAGCAGCGTCGAGGCGCCCTTCTCGGGCGTGCTGCGGCGCAAGGTGGCGCGCGAGGACGAGACCCTGGCGGTCGGCGCGCTGCTCGGCGTGGTGGTCGAGGGCGAGGCGAGCGACGAGGAGATCGACGCACTGGTGCAACGCTTCCAGGCCGAATTCGTACCCGCCGACGAGGACGCTGGGGATAGCGGACCGGCACCGCGGAAAGTCGAGCTGGACGGGCGCCTCCTGCGCTATTTCGACCGCGGCGAGGGCGATCCGGCGCTACTGCTGATCCACGGTTTCGGTGGCGACCTGAACAACTGGTTGTTCAACCACGAGGCGCTGGCCGCCGAGCGGCGGGTGATCGCTCTAGACCTGCCGGGCCACGGCGAGTCCGGCAAGGCCCTGGTGCGCGGCGACCTCGATGAACTCAGCGGCAGCGTGCTGGCCCTGCTCGACCACCTCGACCTGGAACAGGTACACCTGGCCGGTCACTCCATGGGGGGAGCGGTGGCGCTGAACTGCGCGCGCCTGGCGCCGCAGCGGGTGCTGTCGCTGAGCCTGATCGGCAGCGCCGGCCTCGGCGAGGAGATCAACGGCGACTACCTGCGCGGCTTCGTCGAGGCGGCCAACCGCAACGCGTTGAAGCCGCAACTGGTGCAGTTGTTCTCCGACCCCGCGCTGGTCACCCGGCAGATGCTCGAGGACATGCTCCGCTACAAGCGCCTGGAAGGCGTCGATGCGGCCCTGCGCCAGTTGCTGGACAACCTGTTCGCCGACGGTCGCCAGCGCAACGACCTGCGTGCCGTGGCGAGCGAGGGCCGCCAGCCGGTCCTGGCGATCTGGGGCAGCGATGACGCGATCATCCCGGCGCGGCATGCCGAGGGCCTGCCAGCCCAGGTGGAGATCATTCCCGGACAGGCGCACATGGTGCAGATGGAAGCCGCCGAGCAGGTCAACCGCCTGCTGCTCGACTTCCTCCGCCAGCATTGAGGAGACGACCGACATGAACAGTTCCCCGCAAGCCAACGCGGCGATGCGCGCCGCCGTCTGGCACGGCCGCCACGATATCCGCGTGGAAGACGTGCCGCTCCCGGCCGAGCCGCCGCCCGGCTGGGTGCAGATCCGCGTGCACTGGTGCGGCATCTGCGGCTCCGACCTGCACGAATACCTGGCCGGCCCGGTATTCATCCCCGTGGAGGCGCCGCACCCGCTCACCGGCCTCAAGGATCAATGCATCCTCGGCCACGAGTTCAGCGGCGAAATCGTCCGCCTCGGCAACGGCGTGACCGGCTTCGCCGTCGGCCAGGCGGTCGCCGCAGACGCCTGCCAGCATTGCGGCACCTGCTACTACTGCCGGCATGGGCTGTACAACATCTGCGAGAACCTGGCCTTCACCGGGCTGATGAACAACGGCGCCTTCGCCGAATACGTCAACGTACCGGCCAACCTGCTCTACGCCCTGCCGGCCGGATTTCCCAGCGAGGCCGGCGCGCTGATCGAGCCGCTGGCGGTGGGCATGCACGCGGTGAAGAAGGCCGGCAGCCTGCTCGGGCAGAACGTGGTGGTGGTCGGCGCCGGCACCATCGGCCTGAGCACCATCATGTGCGCGCGCGCCGCCGGCGCGGCACAGGTGATCGCCCTGGAGATGTCCTCGGCGCGCAAGGCCAAGGCCCTGGAGGTCGGCGCCAGCCAGGTGCTCGACCCCTCGCGGTGCGACGCCCTAGGCGAAATCCGCGCCCTCACCGGCGGGCTTGGCGCCGACGTCAGCTTCGAATGCATCGGCAACAAGCACACCGCCAAGCTGGCCATCGATGCCATCCGCAAGGCCGGCAAATGCGTGCTTGTGGGAATCTTCGAGGAGCCCAGTGAATTCAATTTCTTCGAGCTGGTTTCCACCGAGAAGCAGTTGCTCGGGGCCCTCGCCTACAACGGCGAGTTCGCCGACGTGATCGCCTTCATAGCCGACGGCCGCCTCGACATCGCACCGCTGGTGACCGGTCGCATCGGCCTGGAGGAAATCGTCGAGCGCGGTTTCGAAGAGTTGGTGAACAACAAGGAGCACAACGTGAAGATCATCGTCTCGCCGGGCGGCTGACGCTTCAGCCCTTGTCGCGCTTGCGACACAGCCCCGCGGCCGGCGGGGCTTGCTTTACGAAACGCAGAGACGCGGGCGGAGGCTCAGAACCACTTGTCGTTGCGCTTGCGCCGCACCCTCAGCAGCGACGGTAGGATCAGCCCGGCGAACAGGCCGGCGCCGGCGATGCTGCCGCCGTAGACCATGTAGCGCATCAGCACCTGCTTGTTCTCGTCGCCCAGTTGCGCCTGCACCGCACGCAGGTCGGAGCGGGCCTTGCCGAGCTCGGCGTCCAGGTTGCTGCGCGCCGCCTGCAATTCGTCGATCAACTTCTTGCGCGTGTCGAGGGTTTCCTGCATGCCCTGCACGCGGGTCTTCCAGGTGTCGTTGATGCCGTCCAGCTCGGCGGTCAGGGCGGCTACCTTCTGTTCCAGTTGCGGCAGGCGCTCGGCCTGGCCGGGAACCTCCTGCAAGTCGCGGCTGGGAATCCACACGGTGCTGCCGTTCTCGCCGCGCACCTGGCTGTAGTTGCCCTGGGTGCCAAGCAGCTCGACCTTCTGCCCGGAGGTGAGGGTGCCGACGATGCGATAGCCATCGGTGGGGCCGCTGCGCACGAAAGTGGTCAGGCTGTCGCTCACCCAGCGCGCGTTGCCGGTCGCCTCCTCGGCCTGCGCCGGGGCGCCGGCCGCCAGCAGGCCGCCGAGCAGGCAGGCTCCGATGACGCGGTTCTGGAACGGGGAAAGAGCGGCGGGGATGCGACGGGATAGGGACATGGCAATCTTCACATGGCGAGAGAACGAAACCCGCAAAGGGGAGCGAAAAAGCCGGCCAGTCGAATTGTTATGGACAAGCGCGCGACCGGGGCGGGGCTACCGCATGGCCAAGGGCCATGCGCCCGGCCCGGTTGGGCCGACGGCTGACAGACAGCGCTCGGGGCGATTGAGTTCACTCGTTTCCGCAGGAATGGATGGATGGTTGTAACAGCAGAATGCCAGGCCTGCCGACGGCCAGCGCTGCCCAGGCTGCGACCTGTCCGGATGATCCCCGGGGTACGACGGTATCTACGCCAAGGCAGAGGCTCCCTCGCCTGTACCACGCCCCACCGGTCGGATGGCGTGCTGCGATACAGCGGGCCCGTCAGGCGGCCAACCGCAGGCGGTCACTCGCTCACCATCGCCGCCAGGACGCGGCCGTCGCCGGCCCTTTCCATCATTCCTCTGCCAGGTGCCCGGCGAAGGTAGTGGCGCTGTAGCGCTCGCGGAACAGCCCCTTCTCCACCAGGCGCGGCACCACCTGTTCGAGGAACAGCCGCAGCGAGCCGACCGAGCCTCCCGGCGCGGCGATGAAACCGTCCATGGCGCCGGCGGCGGCCCAGTCGACGATCTGCTCGACGGCATCGTCCACCGTACCGATGACCTGCCAGTGCGCCGCGGAAACCACCTCGGGGCGCAGCAGCAACTGGTCCAGGCGTAACGTCTCGCGCTCGATCAGGCGCCGCAGCAGGTCGGTGTGGGTGCGGCTGCCGGGGTTGGCCACCGGCGGCGGCAGGTCGGCCGCGGAAATCGGCCGGTCCAGCGGCCAGTCGCTGAGGTCGAGGCCGAGCATCTGCCTGATCGTGGCGAACTTGCGCGCGCGGTCCAGGCGCGCGTGGGTCTGCATGAAGATTTCCCGCGCCTCCTCGCGGCTCTCCGCCAGGTACAGGCTGAAGCCCGGCAGCAGGCGCACGTCGCGCGGCGAGCGACCGTGGCGTTCGGCGCGGCGGGAAAGGTCGCGGCGCAGTTCCAGGGCAGCCTCCTTGTCCGGGGTCGGCGCGAACACCAGGTCGGCCACCGAGGCGGCGAAGTCGCGCCCGCTCTCGGAGGCGCCGGCCTGCACCAGGGGAATCCGCGCCTCGCCGAAGGCCGGCAGGTTGAGCGGTCCCTTGACCTTGAGGAATTCGCCGTCGTGGTCGACCGGGTGCACCCGGGAAACGTCGGCGTAGCGGCCGCTCTCGCGGTCGACCAGGAGTGCCTCGCGGGGGAAGCTGTCCCACAGGTCGTGCACCAGCCGGGTGAACTCGGCGGCGCGCGCGTAGCGCTGCTCCGCATCGGGCATCGCGTCCAGGCCGAAGTTCTCGTGGCCCTGCAGCGCGGTGACGATGTTCCAGCCGGCGCGACCGTTGCTGATCCAGTGCAGCGATTGCAGCTGCCGGGCCACCACGTAGGGCGGATAGAACGTGGTGGAGACCGTCGACACCAGGCCGATCCGCGAGGTTTCGCGGGCGACCGCGGCAAGCAGTACGGTGGGATCCAGGCTGGCGAAGCCGGAGCCGGTCTCCAGCACGTCCAGTGGCAGGCTGCTGACGTCCGGGCGAAACACGAAGTCGAGGTGGGCGGCTTCGGAGCGCCTGGCGATGTCGACGGCGAAATCGCTGCCGAAGATGCCTTCGATATTGCTGTCGGGGCGCCGCCAGGCATCGCCGCTGAGCCAGGTGGGGGCCAGCGACATGCCGATGTGCAAGCGTTTCGGGGTACTCATCGTGCCAATCTCCTGTATGGGCTCTGGGGCTGGGCCGGCCCTGCGCGGGGCCGGCTTCTCGGGGCGCCTAGAAGGTGCCCTTGATGCCGATGCCGAGGGTCCGCGGCTGCGTCATGCTCGCCTCGATGCCGCCGATCCCCCGGTTTTCCTGCATGTAGGTGGGCGAGCGGTCGTCGAACACGTTCTTCACGTAGCCATAGAGCTGCACCTGGTCGTTGAAGCGGTAGCTGGCGCGGGCGTCGGTGAGGGTGTAGGCCTTGATCGAGTAGGCCTTGGTGTTGGCGGTGTCCGAGTAGTAGCCGTCCAGGTAGCGCACCTGGGCGTTCAGGTTGAGGCGCTCGGTGACGTCCCAGCTCGGTCCGAAGCTGAGGGTATAGCCCGGCGAGCGGGCGAACTCGTTGTGCTCGTAGCCGGTATTGCCGGACATCTCGTCGATCCGGGTGCGTAGCACGCCGGCGCTGGCCTTCAGCCGCAGGTCGTCGCGCAGGCGATAGTCGAGGTCCAGCTCCATGCCGTAGGCGTGGGCCTTCTCGGCGTTGATGGTGTACGACTGCGCCACCCCCGGCGAAACCACCACCGGGATGTTGTACTGGGCGTCCTTGAAATCCATGAAGAACAGGTTGCCGTTCAGCAGCAGGCGGCCGTCGAGCAGGCTGGCGCGGGTGAACAGTTCGTAGTTCCAGATGGTTTCTTCCTTGAAGTAGGCCCAGTTGCGGGTGGTCAGGTTGAGCGACACGCCCCCGGGGTTGTAGCCGCGGCTGACCAGGCCGCCGACGGTCCAGTCCGGGGTCGCGGCGAAGGCCAGGGAGACTTTCGGCAGGAAGGCCGAGAAGGTCTTCTGGTAGTCCAGCGGACGCGGCGCCAGCACCGAGTTGCCGCTGCGCTCGATGCGATCCTCCTGGTAGCGCAGGCCGGTGGTCAGGGTCCAGCGGTCGCTCAGGCGGTAGTTCAGCTCGCCGAACACACCGAGGTTCTTCTTCGTGTCGTCGAAGGCCGACAGCCCGCGCAGGTGCAGTGTCTCGTCGGTGCGGGTGCGGGCGTAGTAGACCCCGCCCATGCCACTGATCCGGTCCTCCTGCTCGCCGAAGCTGACCCGCGATTCGTTGGAGGCGTTCTTCTGGCGGATGTCGGCGTCGCCCTCGCCGCCCGCGCCGGTGGTGCGGTGCACCGAGGACAGCGAGTACTGCGCCTGGTTGAACAGGCGGATGCCGTTGTCGAGGTCATAGGCGACGTCGAGGATGCTGGTGTTGGTGTCCTGCTCCCAGCTGGGCATGGTGGTCGAGCGATGGTCGAGCTTGTCGAACGGGCGGGTCGCCGCTTCCTGGGTCGGGCGATTGCTGTCGTTGTGGGAGAAGGTGAACTTGCTCTCCAGGCCCGGAATTCCGCTGGGCAGCCAGAGCAGCTTGGCGCGCGCGTTGAGGGCGCGGAAGTCCTGGTCGGTGCCGCTGTCCTGGAACTTCGGGTTGTCGTAGTCGATGAAGGTGTCGCGACCCGCGTAGTCCACCGCCAGGCGCCCGGCGAAGTCCTGCGCCAGCGGGCCGGACACTGCGATCGAGCTGCGCCGCGAATGGTAGCTGCCGATCTCCGCCTGGTAGGCAGCCTCGGGGCTGAAGGTCGGGTCCTTGGTGTTGACGATGATCGCCCCGGCGATGGCGTTGGCGCCCTGGGAGGTGGTCTGCGGGCCGCGGAACACCTCGATGCTGTCGACGTCCCAGACCGAGGTCGCGCCGAAGAACATCTCGTTGTAGTTCAGGTAGTGGCCATCGAGGTTGATCGTCGCCCGCGGCACTGTGCCGCCCCAGAACACGTTCTGCCCGTTGTTCGGGCCCTGGGTGTCCTGGCCGCGGATGATCGGCGCGCCCACCGAGTCGGTGTAGACCACGTTGGGACTGCCATTGATCACCTCGGCGACCGAGGCGTTGCCGGTCTGCTTGCGGTCGATGTCGCGGGCGCTGGTGAGCGATACCGAGGACGCCGTGTCCTTCAGCGAGCGTTCACGTTTCTCGCCGGTCACGACCAGCGCCTCGAGGGCGGCGGGTTCGTCCTCGGCGGGCGGGTTTTCCCGGGCCAGTGCCGATGGCGAGGCGAGCAGGGTGGACAGCGTGACGACGCCGATTCCCCGGTTGAGCGTGCGGTGCGTGCGGGCGTTCAAGGATCTTCTCCAAATGGGAATGACTCTCTTTTCCATTCAGGCTATCACGCCACCAGATCATTCCTCAATGGGGAATAGATTCCTCATTGCGAAATATTAAATCTCCTACGCCCGTCCCTTCCGCGGCGCCCCACCGCCCCGGGGAATCGGTATCATGGGCGCCGCCCGCGCCACCGCAGCGCGGACCGAAGCCTATGGATCAACCGTGGTGAGGAGACCGAGCCGTTGAATACTTCGCAGCCCCCGGCGGACGAGATGCCGGACGCCCCGGGCGAAAAGCGCTCCGGCACCATCCAGTCGGTGTCCATCGCCGCGCGCTTCCTGAAGACCCTGGCCAACGCCGAAGGCGAACTGGCCCTCGGCGAAGTGGCCCGGCGCACCGGCACCGGCGGCTCCACCGCGCACCGCTACCTGCAGAGCCTGGTGAAGGAAGGCCTGGCCCGCCAGGACCCGCTCAGCGGTCTCTACGACCTCGGGCCGGCGGCGCTGAGCATCGGCATAGGCGCGCTGAAGCGGATCGACGCGGTGGATATCGCCGCCCGCCACATGAAGGCCCTGGCCCAACGGCATGCCGCCAGCGGCGGGGTGGCGATCTGGACCGAGCGCGGCCCGACCCTGGTGCGCTGGTACCGCAGCGCCTATTTCTCGATCAACCCGCTGGCCCTGGGCGATATCCTGCCCATCGACAATACCGCTTGCGGCCTGGTGTTCCAGGCCTTCCTGCCGAAGGCCGTGGTCGACGCCGCGCGCAAGCAGCAACCGGCGCACTTCCGCGGCAGCCCGCCGAGCCGCGCGCTGCTCGACGAGGTGCGTGAGCGCTGCTGGGCCGAACTGACCAGCCACCTGCTGTCGAATGTCACCGGCCAGGCGGCGCCGGTGTTCGACGCCCAGCAGGAGATCGTCTGCGCCATGACCACGGTGACCGATCTCGGCCAGTTGCAGTCGGCGGAAGACCGCGACGCGCTGTTCCACGAGGCGCTGCAGGTCAACCAGTCCACCGGTGGCCTGGTACTCCACCCCGGCATGCGGCCGCCGCCGCGCTGAGCCACCTCAGCCCCGCGCGTCGGCGGCGATCCCGCGCGGCACCAGCAGCGGCGTGCCGCTGACCGGGTCGGCGATGATCAACGAGCGCAAGCCGAACACCTCCTCCACCAGACGCTCGGTGAAGATATGCGCCGGCGCGCCCTCGGCGAGGATCGCGCCGTCACGCATGGCGATCAGGTGCGAGGCATAGCGGCAGGCCTGGTTGAGGTCGTGCAGCACGGCGACGATGGTGCGCCCCTGGCGATTCAGCTCGGCGAGCAGTTCGAGCAATTCGATCTGGTGGACGATATCCAGGTAGGTGGTCGGCTCGTCGAGCAGCAGCAACGGGGTTTCCTGCGCCAGCACCATGGCGATCCACACGCGTTGCCGCTGGCCGCCGGAGAGCGCATCGAGCGGTCGCTCGGCCAGGCCGTCGACCCGCGTGGCGCGTAACGCCGCCGCTACCGCGCGCTCATCCGCCGGCGACCACTGGCGCAGGAACGACTGGTGCGGATAGCGCCCGCGCGCCACCAGCTCGGCCACCGTGATGCCATCCGGCGCCAGCGCGCTCTGCGGCAGCAGGCCGAGACGCCGCGCCACTTCCCGTCCCGGCAGGCTGTGGATATCCCTGCCGTCCAGCACCACCCGGCCCTCGGCCGGCGCCAACAGGCGCGACAATGCCGCCAGCAGGGTCGACTTGCCGCAGGCGTTGGGCCCGACGATCACACTGAACGAACCCTCGGGGATGGCCAGCGAGAGATTCCGCGAAACGGTCCGCGCGTCGCGGCGCAAGGTCACGGCGTCCGCGTGCAGGCGATGGGTCATGGGAGGTTCCTGGATAAGAATGGCTCGAATATGTGGAATCGATTCTACATTATGGAATAGACTGCATGAGAAGCATTATCATATGAATCCGTCCGCCCGGCTTCCCCTACAGCGAAAACAGCCTTCATGCCGACCCGCCGCCGCTCCGCCCTGCCGTTACTCGCCCTGAGCCTGTTCGCCACCCTCGCCGCGGCCGGGGAGCCGAAGCCGGCGCGGATCGTCTCCACCACCCCGAGCGTCACCGGCATCCTGCTGGCGATGGACGCACCGCTGGTGGCCAGCGCCGCCACCACGCCAAGTCGCCTGACCGACGCCAAGGGCTTCTTCTCGCAATGGGCGAAGGTCGCCGACCAACGTGGCGTCGAGGTGCTCTACCGCAACCTGCGCTTCGACATCGAAGCGGTGATCGCCCAGGATCCGGACCTGCTGGTCGCCTCCGCCACCGGCGCCGACAGCGCCGCGCCATACCGTGCGGAGCTGGAGGCGCAGGGCGTACCGACGCTGGTGGTCGACTACTCGAAACACAGCTGGCAGGAACTGGCTACCGAGCTGGGCCGGCACACCGGCCTGGAACGCCAGGCGCAGGCCGCCATCCAGCGCTTCGACGCCTACACCGCCGAAGTCGCCGCGGCCATCGCGCCGCCGCAGGGCCCGGTCAGCGTGGTCGGCTACAACATCGCCGGCAGCTATTCCATCGGCCGCCAGGCCAGCCCCCAGGCACGCCTGCTCGAGGCCCTCGGCTTCCAGGTGGCGGAACTGCCGGAGGCGCTGGCGGGCAAGGTGACGCGCGCCTCGGACTTCCAGTTCATCTCGCGGGAAAACCTGCCCGCCGCCATCGCCGGCGACAGCGTGTTCTTGCTCGGCGCCAGCGACGACGACGTGCAGGCGTTCCTCGCCGACCCGGTGCTGGCCAACCTGTCGGCGGTCCGCGAAAAGCGCGTGTACGCCCTGGGCCCCAGTTCCTTCCGCATCGACTATTACTCGGGACGGCAGATGATCGACAACGTCGCCCGCCATTTCCGCTGAGCCATGCGCCCGTTCGCCGGAAGTCCGCTCATGCAGGCGTCCCCGATGCGCCGCCGGCGCCTGCGCGCCTGGGGCCTGCTCGCCGGCGCGCTGCTGCTCGCGCTGGCGGCCCT
>OKKP01000175.1_pt1 | contig 12708 bp, 9 predicted proteins | sample 1613941 | NCBI WGS metagenome assembly OKKP01 (sample SAMN04436893, study PRJEB24849) | human gut metagenome | biome: human gut; feature: NICU; material: stool | host: Homo sapiens | place: USA: Saint Louis, MO | collected 2012-02-08 | reverse complement strand
ATGCTCTCCCAGCTGAGCTAATCACCCTTCACTCTCGAAGTGGGGCGCATTCTACGGAGCGATTTGGCCCCTGGCAAGCCCCTCGATGAAAAAAATTTTCTGCCGTTCCAAGGAGTTAGCGACGGACCGGGGTTGGCCTGAGCCGCCAGCGGCGGAATAATGGGTCCTTTGTGCCCGGAGAGAACGACCCCATGTGGTTCCGCAATCTGCTCGTCTACCGCCTCACCCAGGATCTGCAACTGGATGCCGATTCCCTCGAGAAAGCCCTCGGCGAAAAACCCGCCCGCCCCTGCGCCAGCCAGGAGCTGACCACCTACGGCTTCACCGCGCCGTTCGGCAAAGGCCCGGACGCACCGCTGGTACACGTCAGCCAGGACTTCTTCCTGATCTCGGCACGCAAGGAAGAGCGCATCCTGCCGGGCAGCGTCGTGCGTGACGCACTGAAGGAAAAGGTCGACGAGATCGAAGCCCAGCAGATGCGCAAGGTCTACAAGAAGGAACGCGACCAGTTGAAGGACGAGATCGTCCAGACCCTGCTGCCGCGCGCCTTCATCCGCCGCTCCAGCACCTTCGCCGCGATCGCGCCGAGCCTCGGCCTGATCCTGGTCGACTCGGCCAGCGCGAAGAAGGCCGAAGACCTGCTCTCGACGCTGCGCGAAGCGCTCGGCTCCCTGCCGGTACGCCCGCTGAGCGTGAAGGTCGCGCCGACCGCGACCCTCACCGACTGGGTCAAGACCCAGGAAGCCGCCGGCGACTTCCACGTGCTCGACGAATGCGAGCTGCGCGACACCCACGAGGACGGCGGCGTGGTCCGTTGCAAGCGCCAGGACCTGACCAGCGAGGAAATCCAGCTGCATCTCACCGCCGGCAAGCTGGTCACCCAGTTGTCCCTGGCCTGGTCGGACAAGCTGTCCTTCGTCCTCGACGACAAGCTGGCGGTCAAGCGCCTGCGCTTCGAAGACCTGCTGCAGGAGCAGGCGGAAAAGGACGGCGGCGAAGACGCCCTCGGCCAGCTCGATGCCAGCTTCACCCTGATGATGCTGACCTTCGCCGAATTCCTTCCGGCGCTCTTCGAGGCCCTCGGCGGCGAAGAAATCCCCCAGGGCGTCTGACGCCCCGCTCTCCCGGCGGCGCCCGCCGCTGGGAGAGTCGCGCCCGGCATGGCAGACTGGCGGCCGTCCAATAACAAGGAAAGCCCATGCGTGCCCTGACCGCCCTGAGCCGCTTCGTCAGCGCCAGCTTCCCGTTCTGGGTCCTGCTGTTCGCCATCCTCGCCTTCTTCCGACCTGCCTGGTTCCTCCCGCTCACCGCAGCCATCGCGCCACTGCTCGGCCTGGTGATGTTCGGCATGGGCCTGACGCTCAAGGGCGAAGACTTCCGCGAGGTCGCCCGGCACCCCATACGGGTGCTGATCGGCGTGCTGGCCCAGTTCGTCATCATGCCCGGCCTGGCCTGGTTGCTCTGCAGCCTGTTGCAGTTGCCGGCGGAGATCGCGGTGGGCGTGATCCTGGTCGGCTGCTGCCCCGGCGGCACCGCTTCCAACGTGATGACCTGGCTGTCCCGTGGCGATGTCGCCCTGTCGGTGGCGATCACCTCGGTGACCACCCTGCTCGCCCCGCTGGTCACGCCGGCGCTGGTCTGGCTGCTGGCTTCGGCCTGGCTGCCGGTGTCGTTCGCGGCAATGTTCCTGTCGATCCTCCAGGTGGTGCTGGTGCCCATCGCCCTCGGCCTGCTGGCACAGCGCCTGCTCGGCGAGCGCACCCGGCAGGTGGCGGAGGTGCTGCCGCTGGTCTCGGTATTCAGCATCGTGGTGATCATCGCCGCGGTGGTGGCCGCCAGCCAGGCGCGGATCGCCGAGTCCGGCCTGCTGATCATGGCCGTGGTGATGCTGCACAACGGCTTCGGCCTGTTGCTCGGCTATCTCACCGGCAAGCTGACCGGCATGCCGCTGGCGCAGCGCAAGGCCCTGGCCATCGAAGTCGGCATGCAGAACTCGGGGCTCGGCGCGGCGCTGGCCAACGTCCATTTCGCGCCCCTGGCAGCGGTGCCCAGCGCGCTGTTCAGCGTCTGGCACAATCTCTCCGGTTCGCTGCTGGCCGCCCTGTTCCGGCGCCTGGATGATACGCCGCGTTGAACTGGGTCCCGGTCGGGAAGCCTTGTCCCGACCGATGAACCATGCAAAATACCGCACGCAGTGAGGACGACCTCACCACCCGCCTCCGGCCGGTGACCGAATGGGGACGGCCCCGCCACCCGTTGCCCTGGAGATCGCCATGTCCTGGATCATCCTGTTTTTCGCCGGCCTGTTCGAAGTGGGCTGGGCCGTTGGTCTGAAATACACCGAGGGCTTCAGCAAGCCGCTTCCCACGGTCCTCACGGCGCTCGCCATGCTGGTCAGCCTGGGCCTGCTCGGCCTGGCCATGAAGCACCTGCCGCTGGGCACCGCCTATGCCGTCTGGACCGGGGTCGGCGCGGTCGGCACGGTAATCGCCGGGATCGTCCTGTTCGGCGAATCCATGGCATTGCTGCGCCTGGCCAGCGTCGCGCTGATCGTCTGCGGACTGGTCGGCCTCAAGCTGAGCCATTAGACATCCATCGAATATGCTCCGAGGGGTATCGCTTTCCGCAGTTTTATCGCGTACTCTGCGACCACTGTGCTTGCTTGGGTCACAGTGAATCGTGACCTGGTGTGGTAGATCTCGGTCCGCTCATCGCCTCGGCTCCTCGTACTCTTTGCAACTCAGTACCTACCGGCTCGGATATTTCCGTCGCCGCAATCAACTTTGTTTCAGGAGTTACACCATGTCGAATCGTCAGAACGGCACCGTAAAATGGTTCAACGACGCCAAAGGCTTCGGCTTCATCACCCCGGAAAGCGGTAACGACCTGTTCGTTCACTTCCGTTCCATCCAGGGCACCGGCTTCAAGAGCCTGCAGGAAGGCCAGAAGGTTTCCTTCGTGGTCGTCAACGGCCAGAAAGGCCTGCAAGCCGACGAAGTACAAGTTGTCTAACTTGTAGTTCGCCAAAAAAAGCCCCGGCATCGCCGGGGCTTTTTCGTTTCTGCGGATCGATCAGCGAGCTTCGCCGCGCAAGCTCGTCACCCGCGCCTGCAGGTCGAGGCGCTCCACCGCCTCCGGCGCCACCGATTCGCCAGCCACCAGGCTTACCCGCGACCACAGTCGGCGGAAGAAGCCCTTGTTCGGGTCGCGGCTGAAGAAGCTGCCCCACAGCCCCTGCAGCGCCATGGGGATCACCGGAACCGGGGTTTCCTCGATGATCCGCTCGATCCCGGCGCGGAACTCGTTCATCTCGCCGTCGGCGGTCAGCTTGCCTTCAGGGAAGATGCACACCAGCTCCCCGTCCCTCAGGTAGTCGGCGATGCGCTGGAAGGCGCGTTCGTAGATCCCTTCGTCCTCGTGGCGCGCCGCTATGGGCACCGCGCCGGCGGTGCGGAAGACGAAGTTGAGCACCGGCAGCGAGAAGATCCTGTAGTACATGACGAAGCGCACCGGCCGCCGGATCGAGCCGGCGATCAGCAGCGCGTCCACGTACGAGACGTGGTTGCACACCAGCACCGCCGCTCCCTCGTCCGGGATCGCCTCCAGGTTCACATGCCGGACCCGGTACATGGTGTGGCTGAGCAGCCAGACCAGGAAGCGCATGGTGAATTCCGGGACGATCTTGAAGATGTACACGTTCACCGCGACGTTCATCAGCGACAGGGCGAGGAACAGCTGCGGGATCGACAGCTTGGCGACGCTGAGGAAGAGGATCGAGACCAGCGCAGCGGCGACCATGAACAGGGCGTTGAGGATGTTGTTGGCGGCGATCACCCGGGCCCGCTTGTCCTCGTCGGTGCGCGCCTGGATCAGGGCGTACAGCGGTACGATATAGAAGCCGCCGAAAATGCCGATGAACAGGATGTCGGCCAGCACCGCCCAGGTCTCATGGTGGCGCAGCACCGCCAGCCAGTCGTAGGGCGCCTCGCCTGGGGGAATGCCGCCGGCGTGCCACCAGAGGAGGATGCCGAAGACGGTCAGGCCGATCGAGCCGAACGGCACCAGGCCGATCTCCACCTTGCGACCGGAAAGCTTCTCGCACAGCATCGAGCCCAGCGCGATGCCCACCGAGAACACGGTGAGGATCAGGGTCACCACGCTTTCGTCGCCGTGCAGCCATTCCTTGGCGAAGGTCGGGATCTGCGTCAGGTAGACCGCGCCGAGGAACCAGAACCAGGAGTTGCCCACCAGCGAGCGCGAGACCGCCGGGCGCTGGCCGAGCCCCAGGCGGAGGATGCTCCAGGACTGGGCGAAGATGTTCCAGTCGAGCTTCAACCCCGGCAGCGCCGCCGCCGCTCGCGGAATGCCGCGGCTGGCCAGGTAGCCGCAGGCGGCCACCAGCACCACCGCGGTGGCCACCGCCGCCGCGTAATGCGCATGGGACATCAGCACGCCGGCGCCGATGGTGCCGGCCAGGATCGCCAGGAAGGTGCCCATCTCCACCAGCGCGTTGCCGCCGACCAGTTCGTCCTCGTGCAGGTGCTGGGGCAGGATCGAATACTTCACCGGGCCAAATAGCGCCGAGTGGGTGCCCATGGCGAACAGCGCGACGAACATCAGCGGCAGGCTGCCGAAGACGAAGCCGGCAGCGCCGACCAGCATGATGCCTACCTCGGCCAGCTTCAGCGCGCGCATCAGCGCGTCCTTGTTGTACTTCTCGCCGAACTGTCCGCCCAGTGCCGAGAACAGGAAGAACGGCAGGATGAACAGCAGTGCGCAGAGGTTGACCAGCAGGCTGCGGTCGCCGCTGACGCTGAGGTGATAGAGGATGGCGAGGATCAGCGACTGCTTGAAGATGTTGTCGTTGAAGGCGCCGAGCAGCTGGGTGATGAAGAACGGCAGGAAACGCCGCTTGCCCAGCAGGGCGAATTGCGAATGTTGGGTCATCGTCCTTGTTACCTTGCGTGGCCGCCGAAAGGAAGCCCGTCATCGATTGGACTGCATGGACCGCGGATCAGGCCACAGCGTTCCGATGGAAATTCCGCGCCCATCATAGAACAGGCGTCCGCGTTACCGCAGGACGCCTGTCGTCGGACGATGCGCCAAGTCGCATCCGAATATTCAGAAACCGACGCTGGCCTGCATGAACAGCGTTCGCGGCTGACCCACGTAGATTCCCGAATTGTTGTCGCTGGAGCGGGTGAAATACTGCTTGTCGAACAGGTTCTTCACCCCGAGTCCGAGCTTCAGGTTCGACGCCTGCGGGCCGAAGTCGTAGCCGACGCGGGCATTCCAGGTCACGTAGCCGGGAATGTCGCCGTACTGGCCGTCGGCGCTGGGCTCGGTGATGTAGTTGTGGGTGAAGTTGCCCTGGCTGTCGGTGCTCAGCCCTGGCGCGCGCTGCATGGACTGGGCGAAGGCGTCGAGGTTGTAGGTCCAGCGGTCGACCTCGTAGCGCACCCCGGCGGTGGCCACCTGGCGCGAGTAGAGCGGCAGGTCGCGCCCCTTGAAGGAGGGAATGTCGCCTTCGTAGGTGGCGCGGGTATAGGTGAGGCTGCCGTAGACCGACAGGCCGTCCAGGCGCGGATCGAGAGCGGCGAAGTCATAGTGGCCGGAAGTCTCGATGCCCTGGTGCTTGGTGGCGCCGAGGTTGGTCCAGCCGACGTCGTTGCTGACGTACTGCAGCTCGTCGTCGAAGTCGATGTAGAGCAGCGTGATCTCGCCGCCCCAGCTGCCGTTGTCGTAGCGCGTGCCCAGTTCGTAGGTCTTGGCCTTCTCCGGCTCCAGGCCGGCGGCGGTATCGTTGCCGCTGCCGCCCTGGCCGAGCTGGAAGTACTGCAGGCTGCCGAACGATTCGGAGTAGTTGGCGAACAGCTTCCACTCGTCGCTCAAGTGATACATCAGGCTCAGCGCCGGCAGCGGTTCGTTGTAGTCCTTGCTGCGCTTCTTCTCCTGCACCGGCTTGCCGTTCAGGCCGAGCACCGGGCGGTCGCGCCAGTCGCTGTCGATCTTCTCGAAGCGGATGCCGGGGGTGATGGTCCAGTTGCCGACATCGATCTTGTCGTCGATGTAGAAGGCGCTGGCCTCGGTACCGCCGGTACGGTCCTGGTAGGTATGGCCGTCCGAGCCGGGACGCACGGTCGGCACATTGTCGACCAGGGCCAGCTGGCTGGCGCGCTCGTTCATCGCTTCCTTCAGGTAGCGGTAGCCGATGCCGACCTCCTGGGTGGTCGGGCCGGCGAAGAAGATCCGCGAGACCCGCGGCTCCACCGCGAACACATGGTAGTCGCGCGGGTACGAGGTGATGGTCCTGAGGTTGCGCGCGGCGATGCTGCTGCCGCGGAAACTGTCGCTGTAGTAGGTGAGCACCTCGAACTGGGTGAGGTCGTCGACCTGGCGGGTGTACTTCAGCGAGAAGTCCTTGCGCCGACCACGGAAATTGTCCCAGTCGCGTACCGACTGGAAGGGATCGTCGTCGTACTGCGCCTGGGTCAGGCCGCCCGGCATATCGGCGTAGGCGTCGTAGTAGTGGAAGTTGGCCGCCAACTGGTCGCTGTCGGTGAGCTGCCAATGGGTCTTGAGCAGCACGTCGTCGATATCGTTGTCGTTGTTGCCGTCGCGGTAGTCGGCGCCCTTCACCCCGGAATACAGCAGCGCCACGCCCAGGCCGTTGTCGGCGGTCCCGCCGAGGAACGCCTGGTTGAGCTTCTTCCAGCCGCCGTGGCCGGCATGCTCGATGGTGGTGCCGATTTCGCCGGAGAACTTCTCCGGAATCGCCCGGGTCACGAAGTTGATCACCCCGCCGACGTTCTGCGGGCCGTAGCGCACCGAGCCGGCGCCGCGCACGACGTCGATGCTCTCCAGGTTGCCGATGGACAGCGGCATCATCGACAGCTGCGGCTGGCCGTAGGGCGCCACCGCCGCCGGCACGCCGTCGATCATCACCGTCGAGCGCGGCGACAGGCGTGAAGTCAGGCCACGCACCCCGACGTTCAGGGAGATGTCGCTGCCGCCGGTACCGTTGTTGTCCTGCACTTGCACGCCGGGCACCTTGCGCAGCACGTCGCGGACGTTCTGCGCACCGCTCTCGAGCATTTCCCGACGACGCACCACGCTGCGCGCACCGGGATGGTTCTGCACCACCGCCTGGTCGGCTTCGCCCAGCCAGTCGCCGACCACGGTGACCGTGCCCAGCTCCTTGGCTTCCTCTTCGGCCTGCGCCGCCTGCATGGACACACCCAGCGCGATGGCGACGGCCAGGCGCGACAACGAACTCACGGACGACATCGAGGCTCCCCCAGGGACGCAGGAAAAAGTGGGGCGCAAAATTACGGCAAATCGTAAAGAACGTAAATACAAATGATTTGCAAATGTGAGCTTGACTTATTCGTAGATCGTCAAGGATGAGCGCGCGCAGGCCGAGCGGTATTCACCCGGTGCCACGCCGTAGGCCTGCTTGAACTGGCGACCGAGGTGGCTCTGGTCGGCGAAGCCCAGCTCCAGGGCCACCTCCAGCGGCGCCCGGCCGCTCTTGAGCAGTGCCCTGGCCTGCTCCAGGCGGCGCTGCCTGAGCCAGGCGTGGGGCGGCATGCCGGTGGCGCGACGGAAGACCCGGGCAAAATGGAACGGGGACAGATTGACCGCCGCCGCCAGTTCCTCCAGCGAAGGCGGATCGAGCAACCGCGCCGCCAGCAGTTCGCGGGCACGGGCCACCGCCAACGGCTCCTGCCCGGCCTTCGGCGCTTCTGGCAGGCGGGCGTGGCGACGGAACAGGGCGAGCACCGTCTCACGCCAGCGGGTCTGGGTTTCCAGGCTGCCGGCATGCTCGGCCAGCAGGCGGTGCAAGTGGACGAAGGCGCGTGCCAGGGGCTGGTCGTGGATCACGCTGTCGGCGAAGCGCGGCACGCCGCCATGATGGATTTCCAGCTCGTCGAGAATCCCGTCGATCTGTTCCATTTCCGGGTAGTAGCCGCGATAGAGCCAACCGGCATCATGGGCCTTGGAGCCGGTGTGCACTTCGTCGGGGTTGATCAGCACCATGCTGCCCAGCGGGGCTAGGTGCTCGCCGCCACGATGGCGGAAGCGCTGCGCGCCCTGCTCGATGATGACCAGGGCGAAGCTGCTGTGCACGTGCGGCGCGAAGCGCTGCTCCACATAGCGCGCGTGCAGCAGTTCGACGCCGCCCAGTTCGGCGGCGCGCCAGAAATGCGTGTGTTCTCCGCTCGTCTCGTCCGGCACTGCCGTCTCCTCGTTCGCCCGTCCGGACGGGCCGCCCAGCATACCGCAGGAGCGACGGAACCGGCTTCAGCCGGTGAAGCTGGCTTCCAGCGCCGCCTTGACCTGCGGCCATTCGTGGTCGGTGATGCTGTAGACGAAGGTGTCGTCTAGCCGCCCGCCGGCCAGCCGCCGGTGGTTGCGCAGCACGCCCTCGCGCTGCGCGCCGAGCTTGTCGATGGCGCCCTGGGCGCGCAGGTTGCTCGCCGCCGTGCTGAGCTGCACGCGGACCATGCGCAGGTTGTCGAAGGCATGCTTGAGCATCAGGTACTTGATCATGCGGTTCAGGCCGCTGCCGTGCTGGGCCTGGTCGAGCCAGGTCCAGCCGATCTCGCAGGCCGGCAAGGCGGGAAGGAACTCGGCGAAGCGCGTGGTCCCGACCAGTTGCACACCGAGGCGGACGGCGAGCGGCAACGCCCTGCCCTCGCGCTGCTCGGCGAGGCTCTGGCGGTACCAGTCCGGCCGCGTCGGTCCGTCCATGTACTGCAGCGCCTCGCGGTTGGCTTCGGCGAGGCTCACCAGCTCGGGAATGTCCGCTTCCACCAGCGGCTCGAGACGCAAGGCTCCGCGCTGCAGGGTGATCGGTAGCGGCTTGAACATGGGCGCCCTCCTCGACATCGACGCAAAACTCCGCTCCCATCAGAGCGTAGCGGCCGCGTTTAGTGCCGCAGCCGAAACCGGCTACGATGAACGGACAGCCGGCCGCCGGGGCCGTCCGCGCTCACGCAGCCCGGCACGCTACCAACTCCGCGCGTCCGGCTCAAGCATGCGTGCGACCTTGGTCGCAGGCGGCCTGACGCGCGGGCCGACAAGTGCGAAACTGGCGCGAAAGCAAGACCCCCGCCTCACGCCAGCTTCACGCGGGGACATCATCGGAGTTCGCATGTCGCTGTCCATCGGGCTGATCGCCGTGGTCGCCCTGGTCTACATGGCCATCCTGTTCGCCATCGCCTTCTATGGCGACCGTCGCCGCACCCCGCTCTCACCCCGCCTGCGCGCCTGGGTCTACAGCCTCTCCCTGGCAGTGTACTGCACCAGCTGGACCTTCTTCGGCGCGGTCGGCCAGGCCACCGGCCAGCTCTGGTCGTTCCTGCCGATCTACCTCGGACCGGTGTTGCTGATGCTGTTCGCGCCCTGGGTGCTGCAGAAGATGATCATGATCAGCAAGCAGGAGAACATCACCTCCATCGCCGACTTCATCGCCGCCCGCTACGGCAAGTCGCAGGCACTGGCGGTGGTGGTGGCGCTGATCTGCATGGTCGGCGTGCTGCCCTACATCGCCCTGCAACTGAAAGGTATCGTCCTCGGGGTGAACCTGCTGATCGGCTCCGGCGCCGACTCCACCGGTACCCGCGCCCAGGACACGGCGCTGATCGTGTCGCTGGTGCTGGCGCTGTTCACCATCGTCTTCGGTACCCGCAGCCTGGATGTCACCGAACACCACCGCGGCATGGTCCTGGCCATCGCCTTCGAGTCGCTGGTCAAGCTCACCGCCTTCCTCGCCGTGGGCATCTTCGTCACCTTCGGCCTCTACGACGGCTTCGCCGATCTCTTCTCCCAGGCCCGCGCCGCGCCGCAGTTGGCCGACTACTGGGAAGAGACCGTGCACTGGCCGGCGATGCTGCTGCAGACCGGCGTGGCGATGACCGCGATCATGTGCCTGCCGCGGCAATTCCACGTCACCGTGGTGGAGAACATCGAGCCGCGCGACCTCAACCTGGCGCGCTGGGTGTTCCCCATCTACCTGGTGCTGGCCGCGTTGTTCGTGGTGCCGATCGCCCTCGCCGGCCAATTGCACCTGCCCGCCGGGGTAATGCCGGACTCCTTCGTCATCAGCCTGCCGCTGGCCGAGGCGCACCCGGCGCTGGCCCTGCTGGCATTCATTGGCGGCGCCTCGGCCGCCACCGGAATGGTCATCGTCGCCAGCGTCGCGCTGTCGACCATGGTCTCCAACGACATGCTCCTGCCGTGGCTGCTGCGACGCCGGGAAAAGGACACCGAACGGCCCTTCGAGGCCTTCCGTCACTGGCTGCTGACCGTACGCCGGGTGAGCATCGCGGTGATCCTGCTGCTCGCCTACGTGGCCTACCGCCTGCTCGGCTCCAGCGCCAGCCTGGCGACCATCGGCCAGATCGCCTTCGCCGCCATCGCCCAGCTCGGCCCGGCGATGATCGGCGCGCTGTACTGGAAACAGGCCAACCGCCGCGGGGTCTTCGCCGGCCTCGCCGCCGGCTCGCTGCTGTGGGCCTATACGCTGGTCCTGCCGGTGGTGGCCAAGGGCCTCGGCTGGCCGCTGGAGCGCATCCCCGGCCTGACCTGGCTGGCAAGCAATCCCTTCGGCCTGCCGATCGAGCCGCTGACCCAGGGCGTGCTGATCTCGCTGGTCGGCAACTTCGCCCTGTTCGGCCTGGTCTCGGTGCTCTCGCGCACCCGCGTGTCCGAGCACTGGCAGGCCAGCCGCTTCATCGGCCAGGAGATCTCCCAGCGGCAGAACTCGCGCTTCATGCTCGCGGTGCAGGTGGAAGACCTGCTGATGCTCGCCGCGCGTTTCGTCGGCGAGGAACGCGCGCGGCAAAGCTTCATCCGCTTCGCCTACCGCCAGGGCAAGGGCTTCACCCCGAACCAGACCGCCAACAACGAGTGGATCGCGCACACCGAGCGCCTGCTCGCCGGGGTCCTCGGCGCGTCCTCGGCGCGGGCGGTGGTGAAGGCCGCCATCGAAGGGCGCGAGATGCAGGTGGAGGACGTGGTGCGGATCGCCGACGAAGCCTCCGAGGTGCTGCAATTCAACCGCGCCCTGCTGCAGGGCGCGATCGAGAACATCACCCAGGGCATCAGCGTGGTCGACCAGTCGCTGCGCCTGGTGGCCTGGAACCACCGCTACCTGGAGCTGTTCGAGTACCCGGACGGGCTGATCTACGTCGGCCGGCCGATCGCCGACATCATCCGCTACAACGCCGATCGCGGCCTGTGCGGGCCCGGCGATCCGGACATGCACGTGGCCAAGCGCCTGTACTGGATGCGCCAGGGCACTCCGCACACCTCCGAGCGGCTGTTCCCCAACGGCCGGGTCATCGAGCTGATCGGCAACCCGATGCCCGGCGGCGGCTTCGTCATGAGCTTCACCGATATCACCGCCTACCGCGAGGCCGAACAGGGCCTCAAGGGCGCCAACGAGTCGCTGGAACAGCGGGTCCAGGAGCGTACCCAGGAACTTTCGCAGTTGAACCAGGAACTCAGCGAGGCGAAGAGCAACGCCGAGGCCGCCAACCAGTCGAAGACCCGCTTCCTCGCCGCCGTCAGCCACGACCTGATGCAGCCGCTGAACGCCGCGCGGCTGTTCTCCGCCGCCCTCGCCCACCAGGACGCGCTGCCCGGCGAGGTCCGCGACCTGGTGCAGCACCTCGACTCGTCGCTGCGTTCCGCCGAGGACCTGATCACCGACCTGCTGGACATCTCGCGCCTGGAAAGCGGCCGGGTCAGCGCCGAACGCAACCCGTTCCCGCTGAACAACCTCTACGATGCCCTCGGCGTCGAGTTCAAGGCGCTGGCCCAGGAACAGGGCCTGCATTTCCGCCTGCGCGGCAGTCAGCTGCGGGTGGACAGCGACATCAAGCTGCTGCGGCGCATCCTGCAGAACTTCCTGACCAACGCTTTCCGCTACGCCAAGGGCCACGTGCTGCTCGGCGTCCGCCGCGAGGACGGCTACCTGCGCCTGGAGGTCTGGGACCAGGGGCCGGGCATCCCACCGGACAAGCAGAAAGTCATCTTCGAAGAGTTCAAGCGCCTGGACAGCCACCAGACCCGCGCGGAGAAAGGCCTCGGTCTCGGCCTGGCGATCGCCGACCGGCTCTGCAAGGTCCTCGGCCATCCGCTGGAAGTACGTTCCTGGCCGGGCAAGGGCAGCGTCTTCAGCGTCCGCGTACCGCTGGCGCGGCAGGCGCCGCCGGCCCTGGCCAACGGCCACAAGGCCGAACCGGCGCAGGCGCTGAACGGCGCCCAGGTGCTCTGCGTGGACAACGAGGACAGCATCCTCGCCGGCATGAACAGCCTGCTCAGCCGCTGGGGCTGCCAGGTCTGGACCGCGCGCAGCCGCGAGGAATGCGCCACGCTGCTGGACAGCGAGATGCGCCCGCAACTGGCGTTGATCGACTATCACCTGGACGACGGCGAGACCGGTACGCAATTGATGGCCTGGCTGCGCACGCGCCTGGGCGAGCCGGTGCCGGGCGTGGTGATCAGCGCCGACGCGCGGCCGGAACTGGTGGCGGAGATCCACGCCGCCGGCCTCGACTACCTGTCCAAGCCGGTCAAGCCGGCCGCGTTGCGGGCCCTGCTCAGCCGCCATCTGAGCCTGCGCTGAGCGGGCCTCAGTGACGGCCTCGCCGAACGGGCCTTGCGCGCCGGCAAGCACGTGGTGGTGGACAAGCCGTT
>OKKP01000172.1_pt1 | contig 12884 bp, 8 predicted proteins | sample 1613941 | NCBI WGS metagenome assembly OKKP01 (sample SAMN04436893, study PRJEB24849) | human gut metagenome | biome: human gut; feature: NICU; material: stool | host: Homo sapiens | place: USA: Saint Louis, MO | collected 2012-02-08 | reverse complement strand
CTCGACCAGGCCCAGCTCGGTGGCCAGTTGCGTGCCTGCCAGGTACAGGCCGCGCTCGCCGCGCTGGCCGAAGCGCAGCACCAGCGAGTCCTCGCCGCAGGCGATCCGCAGCGGGTCGCAGGACAGTACGCTGCCCGGCTCGCGACCGTGGTTGCCGGCGACCACCTCGGCGCTCCAGACGATCAGCTTCTGTTCGCCGACCTGGCAGAAGGCGCCAGGGTAGGGCTGGGTCACCGCGCGCACCAGGTCGTACAACTGCCGTGCCGGCCTGTGCCAGTCGAGCAGGCCGTCCGCCGGGGTGCGCCGGCCGAAGTGGCTGGCCTGGCTCTCGTCCTGCTCGACTTCCGGCAGCACGCCGAGGGCGAGCAGCGGCAGGCTGTCGCGCAGCAGGGCACCGGCGGCCTTGCGCAGCTTGCCGTGCAGGCTCAGGGCGGTGTCCTCGGGGTCGATGGCGACGGCCTGCTGGGCGAGGATCGGCCCGGCGTCGGCGCGCTCGATCATGCGATGCAGGGTCACCCCGGTCTGCGTTTCGCCGTTGACCAGCACCCAGTTCGCCGGGGCTCGTCCGCGGTAGCGCGGCAGCAGCGAACCGTGCAGGTTGTAGGCGCCGCGTGCGGCGCAGGCGAGCAGCTCGGCGCCGAGCAGGCGGCGGTAGTAGAAGGAGAACAGGAAGTCCGGGCGCAGTTGGCGGATGCGCTCCAGCCACAGCGGATGGTTCACGTCCTCGGGCGCGTGCAGCGGAATGCCGCGCTCGGCACAGAGGCGTGCGACCGAGGCGTAGAAGGTGTTTTCCCGTGGGTCGTCGGCATGGGTGAAGACGGCGGCGATCTCGTAGCCGGCATTGAGCAGGGCTTCGATACCGGTGCAACCGATGTCGTGGTAGGCGAAGACGACGGCTTTCGAGGTCATGGCGTGGAAGGCTCGCTGGATGAAGAGGTGAAACCGGCCCGCTGCAGGGCCGAGGGAAGCGCGGAGGGCGTTGCGCGGACCACGCGCTCGATGAAGAAGCGCGGCCGCGCGCGCACGTCGCTGTACATGCGCCCGAGGTACTCGCCGAGCAGGCCCATGCCGAGCAACTGCACGCCGCTGAACATGAACAGCACGAACAGGCCGTTGCCGGCCCAGGCGGCGCCGAAGGCCAGGCGCAGCACGAGGAGGAACAGGGCGAAGAGGAAGCCGGCCAGGGCCATGCCGCCGCCGACCAGGCTGAGCAGGCGCAGCGGCGTGGTGGTCATGCAGGTGACCAGGTCGAACATCAGGTTGAGCAGGCGCATCGCGCTGTATTTCGATTCGCCGTGGGCGCGCTCGGCGTGGGCGACGCGGATCTCGCAGGTATGCCGGGCGAAGCCGTTGGCCAGGATCGGGATGAAGGTACTGCGTTCGCGGCAGGCCAGCATCGCTTCGACGATGCTGCGCCGGTAGGCGCGCAGCATGCAGCCGTAGTCGTGCATGGCGACCCCGGTGGAGCGCTGCACCGCCAGATTCACCAGGCGCGAAGGCCAGCGCCGCCAGGCCGAGTCCTGGCGCTCGGCGCGGATGCTGCCGACCACGTCGTAGCCCTGCGCGGCGCGCTCCACCAGGCGCGGGATTTCCTCCGGCGGGTTCTGCAGGTCGGCATCGAGGGTGATCACCAGGTCGCCACGGGACTGTTCGAAGCCGGCGAGGATCGCCGCGTGCTGGCCGTAGTTGCGGTTGAGGATCACCGCCACCACGGCGCTGCCGTCGCGTTCGGCGGCGGCCTGCAAGAGTTCCGCGGAGCGGTCGCGGCTGCCGTCGTCGACCAGCACGATCTCGAAGGCGCGGCCCAGCTCCAGGCAGGCGGCCTCGGTGCGGCGCAGCAGTTCGGGCAGGCTGGCTTCCTCGTTGTAGACCGGGATCACCACCGAGACCAGGTCGATCGGATAGGGCTTCATCGACGTTTCTCCAGGATCTCCTCGATGGCGCGGGCGACGCGCTCGATGTCGTCGTCGCGCATGTCGGGGAACAGCGGGATGGAGCACAGGCGGGCCGAGTTCCACTCGCTGTTGGGCAGGCTCAGGCGCGGCTGGCGCTGGCGGTAGTAGTGGTGCAGGTGACTGGCGATGAAATGGATGCCGCTACCGATGCCGCGCGCCTTCAGGGCTTCCATGAAGGCGTCGCGGCCCAGGCCGCAGGCCTCGGCGTCGATGCGCAGGATGAACAGGTGCCAGGCGTGGCGCTGCTTGTGCGCGGGCAGGCCGAGCGGCGCCAGCGGCAGGCCGGCGAGGCGCTCCAGGTAGCGTTCGGCGAGGGCCTGGCGGCGCGCGTTGAGCGCGTCCAGGCGCTTGAGCTGGACCAGCGCGAGGGCGGCGTTGAGGTCGGCCAGGTTGTATTTGAAACCGGGCTCGATAACTTCCGCCTGCGGCTTGCGTCCATGGCTCAGGCGGTCGTAGGCATCGACCCCGAGGCCGTGGAACTTGAGGCGGCGGACCCGTTCGGCGAGGGCACTGTCGTCGCTGACGAACATCGCGCCTTCGGCGCAGGTCAGGTTCTTGATCGCGTGGAAGGAAAAGATCGCCGTGCCGCGGGAGCCTACCGGGCGCCCGCGGTATTCGCTGCCGACCGCGTGGGCGGCGTCCTCGACCAGGGCGATGCCGTGGCGCCCGGCGACCGTGCGCAGGCCTTCGAGATCCAGGGTGGAGCCGGCGTAGTGCACCGGCACGATGGCGCGGGTGCGCGGGCCGATGGCGGCTTCCACTGCCTGCGCCGAACACATCAGGGTGTCGCGGTCGACGTCGACGAACACCGGGGTGGCGCCGAGCAGGGTGATGACGTTGGCGGTGGAGACCCAGGTCAGCGACGGCGTGATCACTTCGTCGCCGGGGCCGATGCCCAGCGCCAGCAGGGTGACGTGCAGGGCGCCGGTGGCCGAGGATAGCGCCACCGCGTGGCGGCAGCCGAGGCGTTCGGCGAAGCGCTGTTCGAGCTCCTGGTTCTTCGGCCCGGTGGTGATCCAGCCGGAACGCAGGACCTGCTCCACGGCGGCGATTTCGTCCTCGCCGATGCTTGGCCGGGAGAATGGCAGAAAGTCCAGTGACATGTAATGAAGCCTCGGTACTGGGAGGGCGGTACGAAGAGGTTATTTATATGTCGCTGAATGCTGCCTGAACGTTTGTTAAGACTCGCTTAACAACGGCTGAATGAAGACTGAACGAACTCGAAGAAACTGGAGGATAAAGCCGGAAGCCTCTTTTTCAGGGGCTTGCAGGGTTGGAAAGGATCTCGGGTGTTTTCTGAGTGGCTTTTATTAATAACCCGAGTCCTGTTTCTTTAAGGGTTCATTAATACTCGATGTCCGCTCCCCGTGAATATTCCGGAAACTTCATGGAAACATGGGGAGGGCCAGGGAAAGTCAATCCCGTAGGTTGTCGGAAAAAAACAGCCCCCTGGCGGATCGCTCCGCCAGGGGGCCGGGTCGACGCTTCAGCGGCTGCCGGCGACCACTTGCAGGGCCGGTTCTGCGGTGCGCCCGTAGACGTCTTCCAGGCGCTCGATGTCGTCCTCGCCGAGGTAGCTGCCGGACTGCACCTCGATGATCTCCAGCGGGATCTTGCCGGGGTTGGCCAGGCGGTGCACGGAGGCGATCGGGATGTAGGTCGACTGGTTCTCGGTGAGCAGGAAGGTCTTGTCGTCGCAGGTCACCTGGGCGGTCCCGGAAACCACGATCCAGTGCTCGGCGCGGTGGTGGTGCATCTGCAGAGAGAGGCGCGCGCCGGGCTTCACGGTGATGTGCTTGACCTGGAAGCGGCCGCCCATGTCCACCGAGTCGTAGGAGCCCCACGGGCGGTAGACCTCGCAGTGGTTCTGGGTCTCGCTGCGGCCCTGGGCGTCGAGGTCCTTGACCACGTGCTTGACGTCCTGCACCCGGTCCTTGTGGGCGATCATCATGGCGTCCTTGGTTTCCACCACCACGATGTCCTCCAGGCCGATCACCGAGACCAGCTTGCCGTTGCCGTGCACCAGGCAGTTGTGGCTGTCGTGGACCAGCACGTCGCCCTTGGTGACGTTGCCGTTGGCGTCCTTGGCGTGCACGTCCCAGATCGACGACCAGCTGCCGACATCGTTCCAGCCGGCGGACAGCGGCACCACGCAGGCGCGTGAGGTCTTCTCCATCACCGCGTAGTCGATGGAGTTGTCCGGGCAGCATTCGAAGGTGGCGGCGTCGATGTTCACCAGGTCGCCGTCGTGCTGGCTGCGCTCCAGGGCCAGCAGGCAGGTGTCGTAGATGTCGGCGTCGTGCTTCTTCAGTTCTTCCAGGTAGCGGCTGGCGCGGAACAGGAACATGCCGCTGTTCCAGTAGTAGCCGCCGGCGGCGACGAACTCGCGGGCGCGGGCTTCGTCGGGCTTCTCGACGAAGCTCTGCACCCGGCTGACGCCTTCCGGCAGTTGCGCATCGGCGCTCGCGCGGATGTAGCCGTAGCCGGTCTCGGGGCGGCTGGCGGGAATGCCGAAGAGCACCATCTCGCCCTTTTCGGCGGCGTTGGTGGCCAGCGCCAGGGCCTGCTGGAAGGCGCGCTGGTCCTCGATCACGTGGTCGGCGGGAAGGATCAGCAGCAGTTCGTCGCGGCCTTCGGCGACCAGTTTCATCGCGGCGATGGCCACCGCCGGCGCCGTGTTGCGGCCGAAGGGTTCGAGGAGGATCGCCTGGCTCGCCAGGTTCTGTGCCTCCAGCTGTTCCTGGACGATGAAGCGGTGCTCCTTGTTGCACACCAGCAGCGGCGCCTGCATGCCGTCGAAGGCCAGGCGCTTGATGGTCTGCTGGAACAGGGTGTCGTCGCCGGTGAGGGCGAGGAACTGCTTGGGGTACTGCTTGCGGGAAAGAGGCCAGAGTCGCGAGCCGCTGCCACCGGAAAGGATTACTGGGATCATGTTGTTTCTCCTTGAAGCGATGCGTCTGTCTAGGGATCCCGCCGCGCGGCGGGATATCTCGTTACCGGGCTCCACGGAGCCCCGGGTGACCTCTCCAGTGCGCTCCTTCTGCGGGAGCGCTGACGGTTGGTGCGCCGGTGTCGGGCCGGTCTTGTTGTGTGGAATGCCGGGAGGGGCGAGCCCCTCCCGGTCGGTCTCAATCCGCCTTCACCGGGCGCTTGACCCAGACCGGCGCGAGCTTGCCGCCGCTGCCGGTGACGTATAGGCAGACCACCTCGCCGCGGGCCAGGGTGACCGGCTTCAGGTCGCTGACCTTCTTGCTGCCGTCGAACAGCGCCAGGTTCACCTTCACCGGGTTGATCTCGCGGTCGCCGTGGCTTTGCGGGCCGACGTCCTTGACCACGTCGGTCTTGCCGTCGGCGGTCTTCAGGGTCAGCTTCGAGCCGCTGAGGTTCTGCACCCGTACCAGCGCCTTCTGCTTGTTCTTGAACGGCGGCTCGGCCACCAGCTGCGGCTTGCCGCCGGGCTGGCTGACCAGGGTGTAGTAGCTGTCCGGGTCGAGCTTGACCGGCAGGCTCTGCTGGCCGACCTGGGCGGTGTAGCTGCCGGGGGGGAGGAACTTGAAGTCGCTGGAACCGAGCGGCGCGACGTCGTTCAGGCTGGTGCTGCCGACCGACACGTCGAGTTCGCTGTTGCCGGCGTTGTAGGCGCGGACGAAGGCCGAGCCCTTGGGTGCCTGGGGCCCGTACAGGGCGCCCTCGTCGGCCTGCGCGGCGAATGCGGCGACGCCGAGGGAAAGTGCGCAGGCCAGGCGGGTCCAGGTGTGGCGGCGGGTCATCGGGTTCATGGGTATTCCTCCGTTGCTTCTTCTTCAGCGGGGCGCTCGGCCCCGTGGGTAAACAGCCTTGGCTGTGTTCGTTCAATCGTTGCGGCTGGCGGCCAGGCGCTCATCGCGGCCGCCGCTGGCCTTCAGCTGGGCGACCCAGTCGGCGTCGAACTGGCTGAGGTCGCTGGCCATCGGCAGGTAGCGCTCGGGAAACTCCCAGACCAGCAGTTGCGGCGGGTCCTTGCGGAAGCCTTCGTCCTGCAGCAGTTCCAGCATCGGTTCGAGGGGGCCCTTGCCTTCCTTCGCGTAATTGATCAGGTCGGCGGACAGCGCCTGTTTCAGCGCGCCCTCGAAGTTCCACCTGGGGTTGGCGCTGTAGCTGGTGCCGACCAGCGCCAGGCGCGGTTGCTGGCTATCGCCGAAGAGGTCGTCGCCCGCGCCGGACTGCTGGCCGCCCGGCAGTGCCGGCGCGGCTTCGGTGGTGCGTTGCTGCAACTGCTCCGGAGGCGGCAGCAGTTCGTCGAACAGCGGGTCGAGCGGCAGGAAGCTGAGCAGGTCGCCCTTGTGCGTGCGTTCTTCGCCGACGCGGGTGACGAAGTTCTGCGCCGGCACATCCAGCAGGTGCGTCTCGCGGATCTCCGCGCCGAGGCGCTGGGCCACGGTTTCCGCGCCGAGCGGCGACCAGTGGGTGTCGGTGCGCAGGAACACCGCGCCGTTGTCCTTGGCCTGGCGCAGGCTGCCGAGCAGGTCGGGACTGTCGATGCCGGCGGCGCGGGCGCGGGCCAGGAAGTCCTGGTAGAGGCTGTCGTGCAGCGCGGCCGGCTGCTCGCGGCCGATGTGCTCGGGATACAGGCGGGCCTTGGCCGGGATCACCGCGAGCACCAGCTTGACGCCGCGCCGGTTCAGCTCCCGCTGCACGCCGCGTACTAGTGCCCAGTTGTCTTCCAGTTGCTGGCCGCTCGGTGCCGGCTTGAACTCTTCGTCGGTGAACAGCCAGCCGTCCTTGCCGATCACCACGCCGGGGCGGCCTTCGTGGAACAGCGTGTAGTCGAGTGCGGCCCAGAGGTTGGTGCCCAGGCGCTTGATCGGGAATTCCTTGTCGTAGTGGGCTTCGAAGGCGTGCGCCAGCTTGCCGTTGAGCAGTGGCGTATCGGCCGCGGCGGAGAAGCCCGGCACGCTCTTCAGCGACCATCCGGCGAGCCCCAGCAGCAGCCCGCCGAAGGCGGCGATATAGGCGTATTGCAGGGGGCGGGAAATGCTCTGTGTCATGGCGTGGGCCTCGCTCAGAACTGGAAGTAGAGGAATGGCGAGTAGCTCTGCGCGGAGAGCTTCAGCACCGAGGCGGCGAACAGCAGGAGCAGCGCCAGGCGGGTGGCCAGGACGGGCAACTGGCTGAGCCAGCTCGGCTGGTAGACCAGCGCGCCGCTCGGCGAGTAGGCGATCGCCGCCGGGTCGCCGGCGGCCTCGCGCGGGGCGCGCGGCTGGGCACTGGCAGGGCCGTCGGCGGCCACTTCGTCGCTGTTCGCCGCGGCCTTGGGCGCCTTGGTCTGCAATGGCTGGTTGTAGAACTGGCGCAGGCCGAAGAACGCCAGCACCAGGTAGGCCAGGACCAGGGTGCCGACCTGCAGGCCGGTGAGGCTGGCGCGGTTCAGTTCGGAGAGCTGCCAGGTGCCGAAGCTGAACATGGCTTCGTACATGCGCCAGGCGACCTGCAGGTTCTCGGCGCGGAAGATCACCCAGCCGATCACCACCAGGAGGAAGGTGAACGCCCACTTCAACGGGTTGAGCACGCGCGGCGCGGCGTTCACTCCGAGGGCCCGCTCGATCGCCAGCCACATGCCGTGCCAGGCGCCCCAGATGATGTAGGTGAAGTTGGCGCCGTGCCACAGGCCCCCGAGGAGCATGGTCAGGAACAGGTTGCGGTAGGTCTGGAAGGTGCTGCCGCGGTTGCCGCCCAGGCTGATGTAGAGGTAGTCGCGCAGCCAGGTCGACAGGCTGATGTGCCAGCGCCGCCAGAACTCGGTGATCGACTGGCTGATGTAGGGCTGGTTGAAGTTCTCCATGAAGCGGAAGCCCATCATCAGGCCGAGGCCGATGGCCATGTCGCTGTAGCCGGAGAAGTCGAAGTAGAGCTGCGCGGTGTAGGCCAGGGCGCCGAGCCAGGCGTCGCCGGTGGTCGGGTTCTGCAGGGCGAAGCAGTGGTCGGCGAGGGCGGCCAGGGTGTCGGCGATGAACACCTTCTTGACGAAGCCCTGCATGAAGCGGGTGCAGCCTTCGGCGAACTTGTCGACGGTGTGGGTGCGGTGGTTGAACTGGTCGACCAGGTCCTTGAAGCGCAGCACCGGGCCGGCGATCAGGTGCGGGAAGATCGCGACGAAGGCGGCGAAGTCGATCAGGTTGTGGGTCGCCGGGGTATCGCCGCGGTAGACGTCGATGATGTAGCTGATCGACTCGAAGGTGTAGAAGGAGATGCCGATCGGCAGCAGGATGTGGGTCAGCACGAACGGCTGCATGCCGAACGAGGTGATGATCTCGTTGAGGCTGTCGACGCCGAAGTTGGCGTACTTGAAGTACCCGAGCACGCAGAGGTCGACCACCACGCCGAGGATCAGCCAGCGTTGCGCGGCCCTGGTGCGTACGCCGGCGGCGCCGATGCGCAGGCCGATCCAGTAGTTGAAGACGGTGACCCCGGCGAACAGCAGGAGGAAGTCCACCCGCCACCAGGCGTAGAACACGTAGCTGGCGATCAGCAGCAGCAGGTTCCGGTAACGTTCGCCGCTCAGGTAGTACAGGCCGAGAAAGACCGGCAGGAACAGGAACAGGAACACGTTTGAAGAAAAGACCATGCCGTCTCTCTCTCTAGAGCGTCAACCATTCAGGTCGGCCCTGCCTTTCCGCGCCCTGGAGCGCTCGAGGAAAGGCGGGACGACCCGCCGTTTTCCTCCCCGTGGTGTTGCCTAAGGTGTTGCGCCCGCCCGCGTCTGTCGCGCATGGGTCGGGGTGTGGCGCCTGGTCGGCGAGCGGGGTAGAGGGGCGCGTGGCCCCCGGCCTGTGCGCCCGCTTCCCGCCACGCCCTCAACTTCCCCCTTCGCGGCTGAACACCCGCGTCACTTCGCCGCCGAGGCGGAAACTGTTGAACGGCTCGCGGTCCTTCTTCGCCTCGAGCATCTTCGGCTCGCAGCGGTAGAGGGCGCAGTAGGGCTCCAGCCAGGCGTACTTGTTGTCGACCTTGAGGTCGGTCATGTCCTGGTCCTCGCCGGTCTTCTCCTCGAAGGTTTCCTCGTCGTCGACTCCCTTCATCACCCGCTCGGCCAGGCGCTGCAGGGCGCCGTGGTTCTCCTGGCGCAGGTCGACGCCGTTGACCTGGGCGAACGCGGCGATCATCGCCAGCGGTGGCAGCGCATAGTTGTGGTAGGCGAGGGCGCGCTGGCGGCGCTTGAGTTCGTTGGGCAGGAAGCCCTGCTCGTCGACCTGGTTGGCGGCGACCTTGAACTCGCTCACCGCCCAGTCGAAGAGGTCGCGGCGGTTGGTCACCACCGCGGTGGACATCACCGACCAGGCCGCCCAGTAGGAATGGTTGTTGATCTTCTTCAGCGGCAGGCCGCTCCAGTCGCGGACTACCTGGGTGCCGAGCCGGGCGAACCAGTCCTCGATTTCCCGGCTCTGCTCGGCGTGGGCCGCGAGCGGCCGCGAGCTGGAGAACTTCAGGCGCATGTAGGCGCCGGAGAGGCTGCCCAGCGCCCATTTGCGCATGGACTTGCCGGTGTGGTTGAAGTCGTCGCTCTGCAGGGCGCCGGCGCGGGCCCAGGCGCTCATCCAGTTCAGTGCGCAGGCCAGGTCGCCGTCGCGGCCGCTGCGCATGTACTGGGTGACCAGCTTGGTGGCGCCGCGCTCCATGTCGGTGATGTCCTTGATCTGCGAGCGGAAGGTCTTCTCCGCCTTGACGTTGAGGGTCGCCCGCGCCGAATCGGAGCCTTCGTACTTGCTGGTGAAGACCAGGCTGCCGGTATACGGCGGCGGCACCGCGGGGCAACTGCCGGCGCTGCCCTTGCGCTCGCCGACCGCCGCGTAGTAGCCGGGCGGGGGTACCAGGTCGGCGGCCTGGCTGACCTGGCTGGCGAGCAATGCCGCGGCGAGGGCACCGGGCAGGGCGATACGGATCAGGTGGGACGTTTTCATCGTTTACCTCCCGGCCACCGACTGGCTGGCCTTGGCGGGCGCCGCCTGGCAGATGCTGGCCTGGACCTCCAGGCCCTGGGGCATGTCCTCCGGCGCTTCGATTTCCAGGGAAAGGAACTGCTGGTCGGCCCAGTCGCTGTCGTTGCGCAGCTGGAAGACGTAGCGGCCGCCGGTATCGACGGCTTTCGACTGCTCGATCTTCAACTGCTCGCGGCGGCCGTTCATGTACCAGATGGTGTTCTTCAACTCGTGTACCGAAGGGTCGCTGTAGGTCACGTCGGCGACGTAGCTGCCGCTACGGATCGGTAGCGCGGCGCTGTTCAGCAGCACCTCGTTGCGGCCCTGGCGCAGCTTGACCTTGCGGCTGAGTACGGTCTTCCGGCCGGAGCAGCCGTTGTCCACCAGCGGCATGGCCTGGCGGTAGAAGCTCTTCTGCGCCATGTCGTAGTGGGTGGCGAATTCCCAGATGAGGATCTTCGGCGGGTTCTTGTGGAATTCCTCGCTGGTCATGTACGCCAGCAGCGAACTGTCGAAGCCGCCGCCGGACACCGCGTTGTTGAGGATGTCGGCGCCGCTGAACTCCTCCAGGAAGCCGGCGAAGTTGTAGGCCGGGCCGCTGTTGGAGGTGCCGACCAGGGCGATCTGCGGGTTGCCGCCGTCGCCGAACAGGTCGCCGCTGTCGCTGGCGCCCACCGGCTCGGTCTCGAAGCGGTCGACGTACTGGGTGGCGTAGCTGTTGCCGCAGAGTTGCGCGGCGGCCTTGTGGAAGGTGCCGAGCTTGGACAGCAGGCCGACGCGCTTGCTTTCGAACTGCTTCTTCGGGATCTCCTCGAAGCCGGGCACCTGCTTCAGCGTCTCGGCCACGATCTTCGCGCTGCGCCGGGCGCCATGGGGAGTCCAGTGGTGGTCGCCCTTGAAGTAGTAGGCGTGCTCCTCCTTCTCGTCGAACAGCGGCGAGAAGTCCGGGGTCCAGATGCCGGCCTGGCGGAAGCGGGCGATGGTCGCCAGGTAGTTCTTCTTCGCCAGCTCGTAGTCGAAGCCGGCCTTTTCCGCCGGGCTGAGCTTCTCGCGGTTCACCAGGCCGCGGGGCGGCTGGGAGACCACCACGAGCTCGATGCCCTTGCGCGTGAGTTCGTCGCGCAGTGCGCGGAGTTCGCGCCAGCCTTCGGCGCTGGTGCCGAAGTCGGTACTCAGGTCGTAGGTGGTGCGGAACAGCCAGTCGTCCTGGGCCTGCACCAGGTGGGTGAAGAAGCCCAGGTACTTGGTGTTGTAGCGCGAGTCGTCGGCGGCGGCCGGGCACAGGTTGCCGGCCGGCAGCGCCTGGTAGCTCGGCGCCGCGCCGGGGTCGGCGGCGAGGGCTGCCTGGGCCAGGCAGAGGCCGGCGGCCAGGGCGCTCAGGCGGAACAGTCGGGAAGTGCGGGTTTTCATGCGTCTGGGTCCTCAGTCCTGGAGTTCGGCCTGGCTTTCCACGGGGTCGATCAGCACCGCCTTGTCCTGGCGCACCAGCAGGTCGAGGATCTGGTCCTGCTTCTCGCCGAGAACGCCGGGCAGGCTGATGCCGGAGGATTTGGTCGGGGCGAGCATCGCCACCCGGTACAGTTCGAGGCTCAGCGGCGAATCCACCGAGAGCGGGCCGGAGCCGTTGCCGGCGAGCTTGCCGCCGACCACGATCAGCGAGACCTTGGTGTCGAATGGGTCGAGGGCGATGTTGCGGTCGGTGTTGGTGAGGTCCTTGATGTGGCCGTACACGCCGATCAGCTGGTTGCCCGCCGCGAGGTTCTCGTAGAGGCGGATGTTCACGCTGTTGCGCACGCGGATGCCGTGGCGGCGGTTGGCCAGGACCTGGTTGCCCCAGAGCAGGTTGTCGCCGCTCTCGTAGAGGGTGATGCCGTCGGAATGGTTGCGATAGACCTCGTTGTAGGCCACCAGGTTGCCCTCGCTGTTACGGTCGAGGACGATCCCGGAAAGCTTGTTCTCGTAGCTGCGGTTGTTGAAGATGAAGCTGTCGTTGACTTCCCGCGAGACGATGATGCCGTGCTTCTTCCTGGTCCCGTGGACGGTGTTGTCGGCGATGATCAGGCGGTGCGAACGGTCGTGCGGGTCGATGCCGTAGACGATGTTGTCGCGGTAGGTGTTGCCCTTCACCACCAGGTCGTCGGCCTCGTAGCAATAGAAGCCGTACCAGCTGTCGACGATGGTCGAGTCGATCACCCAGCCCTTGGGGCGCGGGCGCTTCATCTGCTTGTCCATGCCCGGGCTGTACTGCGAGATGGAGATGCCGTAGGCCTTGGAGGCGTTGTAGCCGAAGCTGGTGAAGGTGCTGTTGCTCAGGTACACCTCGGCGCCGCCCCAGGAGATCAGGAACGGACGGAACTCGTTGGGCGTCTTGAACCAGGCCGGCTCCTTCTTCGATTCGCTCCAGCCGGTGACCTTGCTGTCGCGGACGAACAGCATGCCGTCGTTGACCAGGAACGCGCCGCGCTCCTGGGACAGGCGCAGTTCCTTGACCTGCTTGTCGATGTCGAGGGTCGCGCCCTGGCTGACCACGATCGGCAGGCGGGCGACGAACACCCCCGGCTCGACCTGTTCCAGCGCGCTGGCGGGAAGCTTGCCGGCGAGCTGGGCGAGGTTCACGTAGCCGCCTTCGATGAAGATCGCCTGGGGCATCTGGCGCTGGCGCTTGACCCATTCGGCGAGGCGGTTGCTGCCACCGGTGAACTCCTTCAGTGGCTGCTGCTGGACCATGCGCTGCACGCTGGCGCGGCCACCCGGCTTGCGCACGATCTTGGCTTCCACCGCGGCGGCGGTGTAGCCGGAGAGGTCGGGCAGTTTCGGCGGGTCCAGGTGCAACGGTTCGGCCGGCGCGGTGGTCACCGTGTAGTTGCCGGTTTCCTTCAGGCCCTGGGTCAGGCCCGGCTCGTTGCCGGCCTGCGCCGGGACCGGCTGCGGTTTCTCCACCGGCTGCGCCGCCCACGCCTGGCCGTGCAGCAGC
>OKKP01000156.1_pt1 | contig 14444 bp, 10 predicted proteins | sample 1613941 | NCBI WGS metagenome assembly OKKP01 (sample SAMN04436893, study PRJEB24849) | human gut metagenome | biome: human gut; feature: NICU; material: stool | host: Homo sapiens | place: USA: Saint Louis, MO | collected 2012-02-08 | reverse complement strand
TGCGCCTCGGCCGGTGCCGAGGCGCGCCCCAGCGTCGCCACCTCGGCGTGGCGCAGGCCGATCCCGGCGGCGAAGCTGGCGAGGAAGCCCCAGCCGCCCAGTGCGTCGGCGCCGACATAGGACAGAGCGATCAGCGCCAGGGCGAGGAAGTCGTTGGCCGACACCGAGGTGTCGGTGTGCCGCGCCCGCAGGTGGATGGCCAGGCGGCCGAGACCATGGCCCAGGCAATAGCCCACCAGCAGGCCGAGCGGAATCGCCCAGAGCACGTCGCGCAGCAGCCAGTCCAGGCCGCTGCGGTCGAACTCCCCGGGCAGGCCGCCGCCCTGACCGATCAGCAGCAGGGCGGCGATGACGAAGGGGAAGGCGATGCCGTCGTTGAGTCCCGCCTCGCCGGATACGGCGTAGCGCAGGCGGTCGTCGTCGCCGGCGTGGTTGACCTGGATGTCGCTGGCCAGCACCGGATCGGTGGGCGCGAGGATCGCCGCGACCAGCAAGGCCAGCCCCCAGTCCAGGCCGAACAGGAAATGCGCGCCCAGGGTAAGGCCGAGGATACAGCCGAGCAGGACTGGTCCGGCCAGCAGCCAGGCAGCGGTCCAGGCCGGCGAGCGCAACGGCAGGCGCAGCTTGAGGCCGCCGATGAACAGCGAGATCAGCAACGCCGCCTCGCTGAGGTGTTCGAACCAGCCGCTGATGTCCGCCAGGCCGCTGCGCCAGGCGTGCAGCCCGGCCGGGCCGATGGCCAGGCCGAACAGCAGGTAGATGAACGACGTGCTGACCGGCAGCAGGCGCAGGTAGGCCGAAGCCAGGCCGAGCGTCAGCAGGATGCAGCCCAGTACCAGCAACCACAGGCTGAAGCTCATGCCTGGCCAGGCTCCGCCCGCGGGGGCGTTACTTGGATGGGTGCGCCTTGGCCAGCGCGCGGGCCATTTCCAGGTGGTGCTTCAGGGCCGGCAGGTGGGTCTTGGCGAAGGCCTGCAGTTCCGGGTCGGTCAGGTTGTCCGCGGCCTGGGTGAACAGTTCCACGGCTTTCTCGTGGGCCGCCACCTGGTTGTTGGCGTAGGCCGGGTCGAAGGAGGCGTCGCGCAGGTCGAGCAGGGTCGCCTTGGCCTTGTCGGTCAGGCTGGCGTCGTCTTCGACCTCCAGTTTCTTGCGCTCGGCCAGGCTGCGCAGTTCGGCGTTGACCTTGCCGTGGTCGTCGATCATCTGCTTGGCGAATACCTTCACATCGGCGGCGGTGCTCTTTTCCAGCGCCATCTTGCCGGCTTCGATTTCCGCTACGCCGGCCGCCGAGGCCTCGCTGACGAAGGTCTGTGGCGCGGTCTTGTTCATGTCCTGGGCGTTGGCGAAAGGCAGGGCCAGGACCAGCAGGAGCCAGGCGGCTCCCTTGAGGGGAAGGCTGATTGCTCTGTTCATGGTCGACTCCGTTGGCGTGACAGGGAAAAAATGCCGGGACTTCGGCACAACGCACCTCGGCATCGTCGCTGCTGTGACGGCGCCGCCGGCCGACCGTTCAGATTTTTCGCCGACCGTGCCAGGCCGGGCGCCCTCCCCGGTCACCCCTGGCGGCTCGCCAGCGCCTCGATCCGCGCCCGGCTCTTCGGCCGGCGTACGGACAGCGGCGGTTCGACCCGCATCGGCGGCGCGATCGCGTTGCCCTGGAGATAGACGTCCCCGGTCGGCAGCCGGGCGAACGCATCGTCCTCCTCGAGACCTTCCAGGACCACGCAGGGCGCCAGTTCGCGGCACAGGGCCAGCAGATGGCGCAGCACTTCGGCGCCCTTCGCCGAGCGACGTGCTTCGCGGGTATACCGGCAATCGATCTTGATCACATCGGGACGGGCATCGAGAACGAAGTCCAGGTTGTTGTGCGCCGCGCCGAAGTCGTCTATCGCGATGCGCACGCCATGTTCGCGCAGGCGTCGGATGAACTCCCGGGTCGCGACTCTCTCGCCCACGGCGGTCTCGGTCAGCTCCAGCGTCAGCCTCCGTGCCACCTGCGGACGGGCGGCCAGCCATCGGCAGACCGCTTCCCACCAGGCATCCATCGCCGCGCTCTGGCGCGACAGGTTGCAGGCCAGGCGCAAGGTAGGCTCGGCGTTCAGCCGGTCGAGGACCGTGCCCAGCACGCAGCGATCGAGCAGGCGTACCAGGCCGAGCCGCTCCAGCGCCAGGATCAGTTCCTGGGTCGGCAACGGCGGCTCGCCGCTGGCGGCCGTGACCCTGAGCAGGGTTTCCCGGTAGAGCGGCTCCCATTCCGGATGCCCGGCATGCCGTACGGCCTGCCAGTCCAGGCGCACCCGACCGCGCGCCAGGGCGGCATGGAAACGCCGGGCGAGGCGCAGGTCGCCGGCCAGGGAGGCGGCAACGGCCGGTGGGTGCTCGTGCTGGCGAGCCTGTGGGGAACTGTTCACTGTAGAGCTTTCCTTTCCTGGCGGCTGACGCCGTTGTCGTCGATCCAGTCGAACGCCACCTCGCCGCGCGTCCCGCCGTCCACCCGCCGCGGCAAGCCGAGGCGTCGTTGCGAGCGCGGAGCCAGCAGCGTTCCGGGCAGATCCAGGCGCGTCTCCCCTATCTCCAGCGCCAGCCCCGCCAGGGACACGAAGTACGGCGTCGGGTTGTCCACCCGCAGGGTCTCGTCGCGCAGCGCGAAGCCCAGTTCGGCGGCCGCGTCCTCGGCGTGCGGATGCAGGCCGTGCGGGCGGTACAGCACCTTCATCTGGGTTCGCAGGGTGACCGTGAGCCGGGGCCGGCCAGCGGCCTCGGCGGTGGCTTGCGGGGGGATCTCGTAGATGTTCAGCCAGTACAGCGATTCGCGATCCCGTGCCTGGGCCTGGCCGGTAGCCAGCAGGCGCAGGCTGCGCTGGCGTCCCGGCTCCAGGCGGAATACGGGCGGCAGCGGCAGGAACGGAGCCAGCGCGGTATCCGGTTCGCCGTCGAGGGCACCGTCATCGACCCACGCCTGCACCAGCACCGGGTAGGGATTCTGGTTGACCAGCAGCAACGAGGCCTCGCGCTGGCCCTCCACGAACACCAGGCGGGTGCGCTCCGCGGTCACTCCGGCCTCGCTCGTCGGCGCGAGGCAAAGCATGGCCAGCAGCGCGAGCGCGCGCCTACTGGACACGGATAACCACCTGCGCCGTGGCCTCGACTCGCCCCGCCGTGACGCCGGGCTGGCTGCCGAGCGCGAGTTTCTCCAGGCGCGCGCGGAAGGTTTCGCGGTACAGGTCGATGCCGCCGCTACCGCCGTTGGCCTGGGTCGCGCCACCGATGGCGGGGTACCAGCCGGTGGCCTCGGCGTTGCTGCCGCCGGCGGAGTTCTCGTTGGCCAGGAGCGTCATCGGCGTGCCGTCGCGGTAGATGCGGATGCCGACCCCACGGGCAATGCCCGGCTCCCCGTAACGGTCGGAGAGCAGGTAGGACAGTCCGCCACTGGCGTTGACCAGGCCCAGCGCCGGGCTGGCCGCCAGGGCCCCGCTGGACACGCGGATGCCCAGCGCCGTGGCGCCGGCCCCGGTGCCGTTGGTCATGCCGCTCTGGCACTTGAAGGTGAGTTCGAAGGGCGCCTCGCGCACGCCGCCGCTATCGATCTCTGCCAGGGTGATGGACGGGAACTGCACGTGCGGGGTGACCGTCATCACCGCGCAAGTGGGATAGCGTTTCAGGGTCACGTAGCGGTACAGCCCGATGGCACCCGGCCAGTTGCTGTACCAGCCGCCCCAGTTGCCGCCCACGTGCGCCTGGCCGACGGTCGGCGCGGTCAGGCCCGGCCCCTTGATGGCGATGTAGGCCGCCGGCTGGGTGTAGGAATAGGGCTGCGAGAGGATCGTCGGCGAGTAGTAGCGGATCGCCTCCAGCGGCGCGCTGTACAGCTCGGCGCGTACCGCTGCGAGGTTCTTCGCCTTGACCAGCTGGAAGCCGCGCGAGTCTATGTCCAGCCCGGAGAGCTGGCGCTCCTTCCAGATCGGCGTGATGGTTTCCCCCGTCTCGACGTTGGTCAGGCGCAGCAGCACGTTGGGCCAGGCGGTCCGGTAGGCATCCTGCAGGCCGATGTCGTTGCCCACCGTGTCGGCGCCGGTGTAGTAGCCGCTATAGAGATCGTCGCCGTTGGTAGAAAACATCTCGTAGACGGCGTCCCCGGCGCTACAGCGGAAGAACACCCGTTCGGGGTCGTAGCCGCCGGTGGCGCCGTACTGGGTCAGCGGCGCCACCGCGCTGGCGATGAGCGTCGGATAGGGCTGGAAACTCTCGTCGCTGACGTTGACCACGCTGGGCAGGCCGAGCGAGCCATTGCAGGTGTCGCAGGCGCCGGTCCAGCTGCCGGCGGTACCTTCGCCTGGGCGGATCTGGGTGTTCGAGGTGGTCGTCTCGCTGCCTACCGAGGTGACCCGGTAGCAAGTCGCCTGGCCACTGGCGGGAAGCCCCAGCAACACGCCGAGGGCCAGCGCGGGCAGCAGGGGAAGCGTGCGGTTCATCTGGCGTTCTCCAGGTTGGAGTCGGTGGTGGCTGCCCGGCAGGTGCCGCGCAGGCGGATCAGCGCCTGGTCGCGAGACACACCGGCCAGGTCGTAGGGCAACTCGCAACGCTCCTTGCGCGCCGTTCCCCATTGCACCAGCAACCTGCCCCGCTGGTTTTCCGCGCGCGCATAGACCTGGCCGCCCTGCCCGACCATGCCGATGGCCGCCCCGCCGTCGTCGACCACCACGGCGCCGAGCGGCAGCACACTGCCGTCCTCGCGCCGCGCCTGGATCAGCAGCGGATGGCCGGTCAGCGTCCTGAACGTCACGCGCACGCTGGCACCGGCGTAGGGCGCGACCTTGCGCTCGGTTTCCAGCAGTTCGGCGTCGGGATCGATGCCAACGGGATCGAGTGAGATCGGGTTGTAGCGATAGGGCGACAGCGAGGGGGCCAGCGCATAGCCGTTGCCGTCGATGCGCGCGCCCTGCCCGCCGCGTATCGCGGCACCGCTGGCGCCCTTGGCCTCGACCAGGGCGAAGGTATCGCCGACGCTGGGGCCAAGGGTCAGCCCGTCGCGGTGGGCGACCAGCGCGCCACGGATGCCGCCGCTGTATTGCCGGTAGCGATCGCCCTGGGCATAGCCGGCATTCACGGTGGCCAGCGCCGCCTGCTTCTGCAACGTGCCGTTCCAGGTGGTGTCGGCGACCTCGCTGTCGCGGTTGGCGGACAGCGCGTAGCTCCAGGTACGCTCGTCGCCCAGCGTACCGTTCAGCCCGGTTTGCAGGCTGCCGCCACGGCTGTCGCCGGAGCGCCGGGTAGCCATGGCGCTGAGCGTCGGCGCCCGACTGGAAGAACCCAGCGGCATGGAGACGCTGAGGGTCAGGGTGTCGTTGCGCTGGCCGCTGCGCCGGTCGCGCCGGAGCAGCTCGACGCCAGGGTCCTGGTCGCCCTGCTCCTGGTAGTAGGTGGTGGTCTGCCGCGACCAGGCGAGGTTGTAGCTCAACTGCCCCCAGGTATTGGAGTAGCCGAACTGCAATTGGGTGTCGCGGCTCTTGCCGTCGTAGAAATCGCTGGAGGAGCCGGAAAGATAGAGGTTGCCGTAACCGCCGAGGGCCTGGCTCACCAGCAGGTTGAACTGGTTGCGCTGCTTGTAGCTGCCGGAATCCCAGGTGTCCCCGTGGCGCAGTGCGTCGCGCGAGCCGAGCACGTCGCCGAGTTCGCGGTAGCCTTCGGTGGAATAGCGGTAGCCGGCCAGGGTCAGGGTAGTGCCGGTGGGCTGGAAGGTCCGGCTGTAGTCGAGCCCGATGCGCCAGCCCTGCTTGCGCGCGCCATCCTCGACGCGTGCGCTGGAATAGGTGCTGTTCAGGCCGAAGGCGCCGAAGCGGGTGGCGAGGACGCCGCCGCCCAGCATGGCCAGGTAGTCGTCGGCGACACGCAGTCCCAGGTTGGCGGTCAGGGCGTTGCTCATGCCGCGCTGGTAGGTGAAGTCGGCGAACAGGTCGTCGCCGTCGCCATACTGGCGCGCCTGGCCCAGGGTGAAGCTGTAGCGCGACAGGCCGGGACGCATGGACTCCGGGACCGAGGCGAACGGCACGCTGAAGCTCGATACGCTGCCATCGGCTTCGAACACCTGGACATCCAGATCGCCGGCATAGGCGCTGTCGTAGAGATCGTCGATGACGAACGGACCGGGGGCGACATTCACCTCGCGGATCTTCCTGCCGTTCTGGCTGATCACCACCCGCGCCGCGGTGGCCGCGGTGCCGCGCACCTGCGGCGCATAGCGGCGCAGGGACTCGGGCAGCATGCGGTCGTCGGTGGCCAGGCTCAGGCCGCGGTAGCCGATGCTGCCGAGCAGGTTGCCGGCGGTGTAGCTCTCCCCCGCCGTCAGTTCGCTGCGCCAGGCCGGCAAGGCGCGCTGGGCATAGGTGCGGATGCTGTTCCACTTGCGCCTGGCCTGCCCGTTGTAGCGGGAATAGGTGTAGTTGGACTGGTGGCGCAAACGCCACAGGCCGAGGTTGATGCCGCTGTTCAGGCCGACATAGGCGTAGTCCGATCGTCCCGATTCGCCGCCGCGGTATTCGGAGCGATAGAGGTTGGTGTCGTAGTTGACGAAGCCCATGCTGTCGCCGGCGTCCCACTCCTCGGGGCTGACGTAGCCGCGCGGCTTGAGGTCGAGCAAGGCTTGCGGCACCGAGAGATCCAGGCGCAGGCGGGCGACGTCCAGGCTGAACCGCGAGCCGGGCAGGCGTGCATCGAGAAAGGCGCAGTGGCGCCCGTCGCCGCTCTTGCGCGGATCGTCACCAGGCTTGGCGCCGAGGCGCTGGCGCAGGAAGTCTTCGTCGAGGCAGGGCTCCACCGCGCCGCTGGCGGGGTTGGCGCGGAAACTCACTTCGCTGCGGCTGGCGAAGCGCTCGTTGAGGTAGACATCGACGTGATAGCGACCCGGATCGATCCGACCGTCCTGGTTGAAGCGCGACAGGTCGCCGCCGCCCAGGGAAGAGCCGAGCAACAGGCGATCATCGAATTCGTAGCCGGGCTGGGCATGACCGAAGGCGCTCGCCGCCAGCGCCATGCCGCCCGCCATCAGGGCCGTGCCGGTGCGGCAGCGGCGTTCATGGCGATAGGTCATGACGGATATCCATATGGGCGCCGTAGTCGTTGATCAGCAGCGCGTGCAGGCGCACGCGTCCCGGCGGCAGGGCTTCTCGGGTTTCGGCCTGCCATTCGGCATGGCTGCGCGGCTCCAGCATGCCGCTGCGCAAGCGCCAGCGGCGCTGGCCGACGCTGAGCGTGGCGCTGGCGAACGAGGCGTAATAGCCGCTCGGGTTGTCCACCCGCACCGCCCAGCCGGCGCTGCGCCGGACCAGTGCGAAACGCAGTTGCCCGGGCAGGTCCTCGGGACGGCCCTGGATGCCCGCCGGGCGGTAGAACAGCTTCAGGCGATTGCGCAGCATCAGCAGCATCTGGTTCCGATCCGCATGGCTGCTGTTGCGTGGCGGGATCTGCAGGACGTTGAGATGGAACAGCGATTCGCGATCGCCCGGCAGGCCCTGCCCGGTGTAGACGATGCGCAGCGTCTGGCCGCTGTCCGGGGCCATGCGGAATACCGCCGGGTTGACCAGGAACGGCGCGTCCGCCTGGTCCGGCGGCGCGTCCGGGGCGTCGATGTCGACCCAGGCCTGGACGACGTTGGGAAACGCATCGCGATTGCTCAGTTGCACGGTCTTCTCCCGTGCCTCGCCGGGATAGATCACCCGGGTCCCGGTCACCACCACGCTTGCCCGCGCCTGGGCGATGCTCGCCAGCAGGACGAGCAGAAGCGCCGATGTCCTGCCGGATCGGTACGAATGTCTGGGCATGCGGCTTACCTGGCCGGGCACGGTCCAGCGACCGGGCCCGGCTTTAGTGCTGGGAAAAGGAAGGGGCGGCGCATGCGCCGCCGGCATTCACTCGTAACGCAGCGTGTAGGTCACGGCGCCGAGTACCGGACCGGGCGTCACGGTCGCCGCTTCGGAGACGTACTGCACCGCGTAGTCGTAGCTGGTGCTGGTGGCTCCGTTGGCGAGCACGATATCGCCGGCGGGCACCGCCGCGCCGCCGGCCAGGTCGACCGGGTTGCCGCCGACGCTATCGAGCAATTGCAGCGCCACGCCCGTCGCGCCGCTGGCGGCGGTGTTCACCAGGTTCCCGGCGGCGCTGGGGTTGGTGGCCTGGAACAGGGTGGTGAAATGCTCGTCGGCCGTCGGCGCGACGCAATCGGTGAGTTGCAGGGTGAAGGCGGTTTCGCCGGCGCTGCGGCCCACTGCGCCATCGAGGGCGCTCACCGGTACGCTGTCGAGGATCACCGTGGGGTCGGTGAAGCCGTTGACCGCGACCTGGCAGGTCTGGTCGGTCACTTCGCCGCTGAATGTGATAGTGTTTGCCGCCATCGCGGTTCCCGAAGCGGCAATTGCCGCAAAGGCCAATACCACTGCGCATGGGTTCGAAGTTCTGGTCATGCCTATGTTCCTTCTGTGAGGCAATAATCGTCCACCCGCCTTTTATTTCGGCCGGGAACGCGGTAAAGACTCGAACGAGTTCAAATCGATAATCAGTGGTGCGAACCACCGATATAAGTATCCCGTGCACAGGCGTCGAGGTGAACGCCGAACGGCGGACTTATAAATCCGTTCGAGTGCCCGCCATTCGGGGAATTGCCTCGTTTCGCAGGGTACCGCCGCCTCTTCGCGCTATCCGTCGACATTGCAACGCTTGTATTTCCGACTATGGAACTCTGGCATCCCGGCCTCTCTTGCTTGTCTTCGCCAGTTTGGACTTATAATAAAAACCGTCATCCGTGTAATGCATGGATGGTGCCATGCAGTTAACTTCCAAGTTGGAAGTATGCACTTCCCTGTTATTCAACGAATAATTACCGTCGACTTTTCCCGGGCAATTTCCATGTTCACCCGCAGGCGCTTCTCCTTGCGCAGCAAGCTTTTTCCGCCGCCGCTCAGAAGTCCGGTGCGCAGACGAGTGCCAACGGCGGCGTGCGCACTCTCGTTGCAAGTGGGCGCTGCGCCGATGCTGTTCGGAGAATCCGTCTTGCGACAAGTCAACAACTCGAACCACGGCTTCGCCTAGCATTGAAAAAGTTCCTGCACGACAGTTGTCGGGCCTGTTGGTCGTCGCTCTGCCAAGTGCCTGGACATATTTCCGTTATCCACTGATTCGGAGTCCAACGTCGCCGAACGTGCCGGCTGCCGCGACTCTCGAAAAAATAGCCTGGAGAAACTCCGAAACAAACATTGCACATGGACCGTCGTCGCAACGGTCTCCCTCAATAGTTATTAAAAGAAGAGGTTCGCACCCATGGCAGGCAAGCATTACCAGGATGCCGATGTGCATGCCGCAACCCTATCCCGCCTCCGACTGGTATTCCGGAACTTCGAGCGCGTCTGCGTCGCCTTCTCCGGTGGCAAGGACAGCTCGGTCACCCTGCAATTGGCGCTGGACGTGGCACGCGAGTTGGGACGCAGCCCGGTGGACGTACTGTTCATCGACCTGGAGGGGCAGTACCAGGCCACCATCGATCACGTCAGCGAGATGCTCGGGCGTCCCGACGTACGCCCCTGGTGGGTCTGCCTGCCACTCAACCTGCGCAACGCCTCCAGCCTGGAGGAACCCTACTGGTGCTGCTGGGAGCCCGGCGCCGAGGCCGACTGGGTGCGCCCGCTACCGAAGCAGCGAGGGGTGATCAGCGACCCGGCGTTCTTCCCCTTCTACCGCTACCGCATGGAGTTCGAGGAGTTCGTCGCCGGCTTCAACGCCTGGCTGGCCAGGGAAGAGCCTACCGCGTTCCTGGTCGGCATCCGTTCGGACGAATCGCTCAATCGCTACCTGGCGGTCAAGCGCAGGAGCCGGGCGAAACAATGCGCCTGGACGCCGCCGGGCGGCTCCGCGCCGCTGGCCTGGAGCGCGCGCGACCGGGCCAACCCGCAGGCGGTGAGCTTCTTCCCGATCTACGACTGGCGTTTCGAGGATCTCTGGCGTTGCGTCGCCGACCACGGCTACGCCTATAACCGCCTCTACGACCAGATGTACCGCGCCGGCGTGCCGTTCTCGCAGATGCGCATCTGCCAGCCCTATGGCGACGACCAGCGCAAGGGCCTCGACCTGTTCCACCGGATCGAGCCACGCACCTGGTTCAAGGTAGTCCGGCGCGTCGCCGGCGCCAACTATGGGGCGCGCTATTGTCGCCAGCGCTTCCTCGGCTACCGTGGCGGCCTTGGCCTGCCGCCCTCCTTCGGCACCTGGCGCGAGTACAGCCAGTTCCTCCTGCGCAGCATGCCGCCGCCTCTGCGCGGCATCTACCAGCGGCGCATCGAGCGTTTCATCCTCTGGTGGAAGCAGCACGACTATCCCCTTGCCATCTGGCCGGACGCGGGGATCCCGGCCCTGGAGAATCGTCGCAAGCAGCCGTCCTGGCGGCGTATCGCGCTATCCCTGCTGAAGCAGGACATGGCCCGCTCGCTGTCCTTCGGCTTCTCCCAAGCCGATATCGACAGACTGGTCCCCGGTCGGGAGAAGCGCTCGTGATCCGCCCGCAAGACTGCGAGATCCTGCAGTGGCGCTCGTTCGACGACGAGGCCGCCTTCTTCGCCAGCATGGGCCGCTTCTTCGCCAGCGCCCGGGTGCGCCGCGAATGCGGCGGCTACCCGCTGAGCGACGGTCCCTACCACCGCTGGTTCGTGCTCCGCCGCCAGGGGGACACGCGGATACTGGGGTTCGTCAGCCTGGAGCAACATCCCGACGTGGTTCGCCTGCGCGATGCCTACCTGCGTGCGGAAGCGCGCGGTCGCGGGCTGTTCCGCACCCTGCGCGAGCGGGTCCTCGGGCATGTCGACCAACTCGGGCTGGCCTGTACCACCCGCGCGCCCCAGGCCTGCGCGCGCCTTCTCGAACCGCACGGCTTCGCCGTGCATTCCACCCGGGGTAGCTGGGTGACGCTCATGAGGAAAGCCCATGGCACAGACAAAGACACTGACGGAGCGAGCCGAGGCGCTGTTCGGCGAACTGCACGGGTTGCCGCTTGCCGAGCGGATTGAAGCCATCAACCGGATCCGCCGGCTGCTCCACGCGCACAGTCCGTTCGCCGAAGAGCCGGTCGATTGCGTGCAGTGGGTGCGTGCCGAGCGCGTCGCCGGCAACGACTACAACCCCAATACCGTCGCGCCACCGGAGATGCGACTGCTGAGGCTGTCCATCGAGTCCGACGGATTCACCCAGCCCATCGTCGCCTATCCGCAGGCCGACGGGCGCTACGAGGTGGTCGACGGTTTTCACCGCCTGCGCGTGGGCAGCGCCAAGGGCGCGCTGCGCCAGCGTCTGCACGGCTACCTGCCGATCGCCGCGATACGCGCCGGGCGTGAAGGCGACAGCGAGCGCATCGCCGCCACCATCCGCCACAACCGAGCACGCGGCGTGCACGGCGTATTGCCGATGACGGCGATCGTGGTGACCCTGCTCAAGGCCGGCTGGAGCGAGGCCGACGTGGCCCGCGAACTGGGCATGGACAATGACGAGGTGCTGCGTTTCAAGCAGGTTTCCGGATTGCCCGAGCTGTTCCGCGAACACGTGTATTCCCGCTCCTGGGAGTAGCGGGCGGCGCCGTCGGCCGCACCGCTCGCCCAGGCTCAGGCCGCGCCGGTGGTCAAGCTGATGTGCTTGTATTCGACGAAGTCGTCCAGGGCGGCGACCCCGTTCAGCCGGCCGAGGCCGGACTGGCGGTAGCCGCCCTCCTCGAATTCGTCGTAGACCTTGGCCCAGTCGTTGATCCACACGGTGCCGGCGCGAATCTTCCGCGCCACCCGGAAGGCACGCGCGACATCGCGGGTCCAGACCCCGGCCGCCAGCCCGTACTCGCTGCGGTTGGCCAGGGCGACGCCCTCCTCCTCGTGCTCGAATACCTGCAGGGTCAGCACCGGTCCGAAGGTTTCCTGTTGCACGATGTCCAGGTCCGGATCATCGACCTCCAGCAGGGTCGGACGGTAGAAGGCGCCGGCCGCCAGCTCGCCCTCGGTTACCGGGCCGCCGCGGACCACCACCCGCGCGCCGGCGGCGATGGCCTGGCGTACGGCTCGCTCGACGCGCTCGACGTTGGCCTTGTCGATCAACGGCCCCATGTCGCTGCGCGGGTCGGCCGCCGGCCACACGCGCAGTTTTTCCAGGCGCTGCGCCAGGCGTTCGCGTAGCCGTTCGGCAACGCCGCGCTGCACCAGCAGGCGCGAACCGGTCATGCAGAACTGCCCGGCGAACACCGTCAGCGACTTCTCCAGCACGGGCAAGGCGGCGTCCAGGTCGGCGTCGTCGAACACCAGGTGCGGTGTCTTGCCGCCCAGTTCCAGGCCGAAGCGCTTCAGGTGCCGCGCGCCGGCGGCGGAAATCGCTCGGCCGGTGGCGCTCGAGCCGGTGAAGCTGATCACCGGCACCTCGGCCGCGTCGATCAATCGCCGGGCGCCTTCGGAACCCGATTCGCTGAAGATGTTCACCGCCCCGGCAGGCAGCGACGGCGCTTCGGCGATGATCCGCGCGACCATGGCGTTGGTCTGCGCGGTCTGCCCCGGCATCTTCACCACCGTGGTGGTACCGGCGGCCAGCGCCGGCGCCAGGGAGCGGATCATCAGCACCACCGGTGAATTCCACGGCACGATGATGCCGGCGACGCCCATCGGCTCGCGCAGCACCAGCGACACCACGTCGGGGCGCGGCGTGCCGCTGGCGCCCCGTTCGCTGCGCGCCAGGCCGGCGTAGTAGCGCAGCTTGCCCGGCACCATGCCGACCTCGAAGGCAGCCTCGGGCTTGATCTTGCCGTTCTCCAGGGCAAGCAGGTCGATGAGCGCATCGGCATGCCGCTCGAAGGCCGCGGCGATTTCCTCCAGGGCTTTCGCGCGCAGCGCGTGGTCGTCCTTCCAGGGACCATCTTCGAAGGCGCGCACAGCGGCGGCGATCGCCGCATCGGCCTCGGCCCGCCCGCCGTCGGCGTAGGTGCCGATCGGCTGGCCGCTGGCCGGGTCGAAGGATTGTCCCCGCTGCGCGGAATCGAGCCATGCGCCGTCGATCCAGTGTCTGGCGTGTCCGTTCATCTGCAAGTTCTCCTGGGTCGGTCAGGCGATGCGCTGCGCGAGGTGCTCGGCAACGGCGATGGTGGTGATGTTGGTGGCCACCGAAATGGCATCGGGGAAGATCGAGGCGTCGATCACCCGCAATCCTTGCAGGCCATGCACCCTGCCCTCCAGGTCGACCACCGCCCAGCGCTCGCCGGCGCGGCCCATCGGCGCGCTGGAGGTCGGGTGGTGGTAGGTATCGAGGGTGGCGCGGATCGCCGCTTCGATCTGCGCATCGCTGCGTGCCTCGGGCCCCGGCCCGAGTTCGGCGTGGATCAGCCCGGCGAGCGGTTCGCTGCGGCCTATCCGGCGCGCCAGCTTGACCCCTTCCAGCAACCGCGCGCGGTCTTCGGCCTCGGCGAGGAAGTTCAGGTCGATCAGCGGCGCGACGGCCGGGTCGCGGCTGGCCAGGCGCACACTGCCCAGCGATTGCGGCCGGGTCAGGGCCACGGCGAGGACGAAGCCGACCCCGGTCGGGCTCATCTCGGCGGGGAACAGGTGGGTGGCGGTGATGTGCAGGTCCAGCTCGCCGTTCTGCGCCCGCGAGCTATGGGTCCAGAGCTTGGCGCCGATCACCGGCGACTGCGCGCCGATGCGCTCCGGCCGGGCGGCATAGGCGTTGTAGTAGAACGGATGGTCCTTGAGCCGGCGGCCCACCGGCAAGTCGGCAAGCAACGGGATCGACAGCGCCTTCAGCTCGTCGGCCGGGCCGACACCGGAGCGCAGCAGGATCGCCGGGCTGCCGTAGGCGCCGGCGCTGAGGATCACTTCGCCGGCGTGGATTTCCTCGCCGGAGGCCAGGCGCACGCCCACCGCGCGCTTGCCTTCGAAGAGCACCCGGTCGACCAGCGCGTCGCCGCGGATCGACAGGTTGGCGCGAGCGCGCACGGCGTTGTCGAGGTAGGCCATGCCGGTGTTGACGCGCACACCGTTGACGACATTCATCGGGTACGGCCCGACGCCGTTGGCGTCGGCGCCGTCGAAATCGGCGATGGCCTTGAAACCGTTGGCCAGGGTGGCGTCGACGAAGGCCCTCTGCATCGGCGAGAGATCGGCGCGGCTCAGTTGCCGCACCGGCAGCGGTCCGTCCCCGCCGTGCAGGGCCGGGTCGCCGCCCTGGCGGGTCTCCAGGCGGCGGAACGCCGGCAGCAGGTCGTCGTAGGACCAGCCCGGCAGGTTCCAGCGGGCGAAGTCTTCGCGCCGCGCGCGGATCGCCACCGCGCCGTTGATCGCCGAGCTGCCGCCGAGGACCTTGCCGCGGATCGCATGGATCGGGTGCCCGATCGGGAAAGTGCCATCACGCCGATCATCGCCGGGGTGAACAGTACCGGGTCGAGCAGC
>OKKP01000152.1_pt1 | contig 14978 bp, 11 predicted proteins | sample 1613941 | NCBI WGS metagenome assembly OKKP01 (sample SAMN04436893, study PRJEB24849) | human gut metagenome | biome: human gut; feature: NICU; material: stool | host: Homo sapiens | place: USA: Saint Louis, MO | collected 2012-02-08 | reverse complement strand
CAGGTCGGCCAGGCGCTCGGCCAGTTGATGACGCTTGCGCAGGTCGGCATCGTCGGCGAGGAAACGTTGCAGGGTGCGGAACTCGGGACGCTCCAGCAATCCGGGAAGCAGACGCATCAGGCGCCAGGTCAGCGGCGCCTTGTCCAGTTCGGAAACCTCGGGAATGCTTTCGCGGCCCAGCACCGCGCGATAGGCCTGCCAGAGGAACTGCGCCGGCAACTGCACCTCCAGCGCCGCGGCGATGCCGCCACCGCCGCCGCCGTCCTCGCGGGGATCTTCGGCCAATGCCAGCTTCAACCATTGGGCGATGCCGTTGCTGTGCACCAGGACCCGCTCGCTTTCCAGCGGCGCCAGCGGATAGCGGCGCATCCAGGAAACGGCGAGGTCGCGCAGGTCGTCCAGGCGATTGCCGTGGACGATCATGAATCCGGGCGTGAGAGCGGTGGTTCCCAAGGGTTCTGGCATCGGTACGGCTATTCCTGGCGCAAGGCTCTGGCGAAAGAGGTCAGGATCGGGCGGCGACGAAGCGTCGTTCCAGTTCGAGGCTGTCGGCCATGCGGAAATCGCTCCAGCGCTCGCTCAGGCCGAGATGGCTGTCCGCCTGGCAATCCGGGGCACTGGCGCAACGGCGGGTGAAGGTGTTGACCACCTCGACCATCTCCTCGCGCTCGGCGCCGACCAGCAGCGCCGCGTGCGCCAGCACCACCGGCCGGCCGGCGCCGTTGCGCCGCCAGCGTTGCGCGGTCCCGGCGAGCTTGCGCCCATCCAGGGTGACATTGTAGCGGCCGTCGCAGAAGGAACCGGCCACGGCGCCCACGCCGGCGTCCAGGCCGCGCTCGCGGAGCCAGTCGCAGATCGGCTGGCACAGCCGCAGGTAGGCGGTTTCGATACGGGTCTGCTCGTTGTCGCCGGGCCCCAGCGCATAGGACAGGGCGATGTTCAGCACGCCCGGCGATTGCGGCACCGGCTCGCCGCCGGTATCGCGCAGCAGCACCGGCCAGCCGCGTTCGGCGACCGCTGCGCTGGCCGGCGCGAATCCTTCCAGGCGCTCCATCCGGCGCGGCATGACCAGCGCCCGATCGCAGGGCTGCCAGAGCAACAGGCCATGCTCGCGGGCACCGCCACACACCTCGTCGAGCAGGGCGCGCTCGGCGTCCAGCCCATCCTGCACGGAAAACACTTCGACCACGATTCTTCCTCTTCCAGGCTGGCACGGCTCGGCCCCCACGCGGGGAGCGCTGCCTATGATAGCCAGTGGCGGCGCCTCCGTGCGCCGTAATCGCGAGGAAGTTGCCGGGAAATCAGCAGGTTGCCGAGCGCAGACGGGCCGGGCGGCGCTGCCAGAACTCGGCCAGCAGGACCCCGGCCAGGGTCAGCGCGCCGCCGACCAGGTGATGGACGGTCAGGCGCTCGCCGAGCACCAGGGTGGCGATGCAGGCGGTGATGATCGGCAGCAGGTTGAAGAACAGGGCCATCCGGCTCGGCCCGAGACGGGCGACACCGTGCATCCAGGCCAGCGCGGCGACGATCGAGGCGAACAGCGCGGCGTACAGCACCAGCGGCAGGTTGGCGGCGTTCAGGCCGGTGCGCGGCGACAGCAGGTACAGCGGCAGCAGGGCGAGGATCGCCACCAGCACCTGCAGGTAGAGCAGTTGCATGGCCGGCAGCTTCAGGCTCCATTTCTTCAGCAGCACGCTGTACACCGCATAGGCCAGGGTGGCGACGATCATCATCGCGTCGCCGAGATTCACTCCATGCTCCAGCAAAGCGCCGAGATGGCCCTGGGAGATCACCAGCACCACGCCGGCCAGCGACACCAGCGCGCCGAGCAGCGCCCCGGCGTTCAGCCGGTGGGCCAGGATGCTGCTGGCCAGGCCCAGCGACATCAGGGGCATCAGCGACAGGATGATGCCCATGTTGGTGGCGCTGGTCAGCGCCGCCGCGTAGTAGGCCAGGCTCTGGTAGACGGCCATGCCGAGCAGGCCGAGGACCACGAACTTGCCGAGGTTGGCGAGGATGTAGCGGCGGTTGCGCAGCACCGGGCCGAGCATGAAGGGCGTCAGCGCCAGGCCGACCAGCAGCCAGCGGAAGAAACCGATCTCGGCGGGCTGGATGATCCCCACGGCGAGCTTGTTGACGACGGTGTTGCCGGCCCAGATGAACACGGCCAGCAGGGGAAACAGGTATTGCATGGGAGGTTCCGCACTATGAAAAAGGAATACGCGGCCATTCTGAGCCAGTCCGAATACAGACGTATAATGAACTCCAGACAAACCACCCGTAGGTTCGGACATGTCGACCACCACCTTGCTGCGCCTTCCCGATCTCCAGGGGCAGTCTTTCGACGTCTATTTCCGCTATGACGAGTTCGGCGCCGACACCCATTCGCCGCCGCACACCCACGCCTGGGGCCAGCTCAACTATGCAGCCCATGGCGTGATGCAGCTGGAGATCGACGGCCAGCGCTTCCTCTCGCCTCCGCAATACGCGGTATGGATACCACCGGAGCGGGTGCACAGCTGCTACAACAGCCAGGCCATCGTCTACCGCTCGCTGTACCTTTCCGCCGAGCTGTCACGACGCCTGCCGGCGACACCCTGCACCCTGGCGATCAGCGCGATCCTCAAGGCGATCCTCTCGGACTTCGCCGAGCGCGGGGTCAACCTGCCGACCTCGGCGCAGGACCTGCGCCTGGCCCGGGTCGTCATGGACCAGCTGGAATGCGCCCAGCCCCACGACGACTACCTGCCCTACGGCCGTACCCCGGCGCTGCGCGAGGTGCTCGACGCACTGCAGGCCGAGCCGGGCGACAACCGCTCGCTGGCGCAATGGGCGCAGCAGGTGCACAGCACCGAGCGAACCCTGGCCCGGCACTGCCAGCGCGAACTGGGCATGACCTTCGGCGAATGGCGCCAACGCCTGCGCTTCCTCGCGGCCATCGAGGCGCTGGAAGCCGGCAGGGGGATCCAGCAGATCGCCTTCGACCTCGGCTACAGCAGCCCCTCGGCGTTCATCTCGATGTTCCGCCGGCTGGCCGGCACCACACCGGAACAATACCGCCTGGCCAGCCGCGCCCAGGACATGCCGATGCTGTAACCCGCCGTGCATGCGTTGCGGCTATGCTCGCAGCAGCCACCATCCGGAGTTCGCATGCCAACCGCCAGCCGCCATCCCGACACCGCCCTCGCGGTGTTCCTCGCCTTCCTCAAGCTGGGCTGCAGCGCCTTCGGCGGGCCCATCGCCCACCTCGGCTATTTCCGCGACGAGTTCGTCCGCCGCCGCGGCTGGCTGAGCGAAAGCAGCTACGCCGACCTGGTCGCCCTCTGCCAGTTCCTTCCCGGCCCCGCCAGCAGCCAGGTCGGCATGGCCCTCGGCCTGGCCCGCGCCGGCTATCCCGGCGCCCTCGCCGCCTGGCTCGGTTTCACCCTGCCCTCGGCGTTGCTACTGGTGCTCTTCGCTCTCGGCCTGGGACGCTGGGGCGCGCTGTTGCCCGAGGGCGTGCTGCATGGCCTGAAGATCGCCGCGGTGGCGGTGGTGGCCCAGGCGGTCTGGGGCATGGGACGCAGCCTGTGCCCGGATCGCCCGCGCCTGACGCTGATGGCGCTGTCCTGCGCGAGCGTGCTGGCCTGGCCCACTGCCTGGACCCAAGTCGCGGTGATCGCCGGTGCCGGCCTGGCCGGCCTCGCCCTGTTGAAAACGGAAGCAGTGGAAGGCCACGAGCGGCTGCCGATCGACATTGGCTACCGCGGCGCGCTGCTGTTCCTCACCCTGTTCGCCGTGCTGCTGGTCTGCCTGCCGCTAGCCGCGCGCCTCTGGCCGGAACACTGGCTGCGCCTGCTCGATGCGTTCTACCGGGCTGGCTCGCTGGTATTCGGCGGTGGCCATGTGGTGCTGCCGCTGCTGCAGGCGGAAGTGGTACCCAAGGGCTGGGTCGACGGCGATACCTTCCTCGCCGGCTACGCGGCCGCCCAGGCGGTACCGGGCCCGCTCTTCACCTTCGCCGCGTTCCTCGGCGCAGCCTCGGGCCCGGCGCCGAACGGCTGGAGCGGCGCGCTGCTGTGCCTGCTGGCGATCTTCCTGCCGTCGTTCCTGCTGGTCGCCGGTGCCTTGCCATTCTGGGAACGCCTGCGCCACGAACGCCGGGTACGGGCAACGCTGGCCGGGGTCAACGCGGCGGTGGTCGGCCTGCTGCTGGCGGCGCTGTACCAGCCGCTCTGGACCGAAGGCATCCTGCGCCCGGCCGACTTCGCCCTGCTGCTCTTCGCCCTGCTGGCCCTGCTCGCCTGGAAGACGCCGCCCTGGCAAGTGGTGCTCGCCTGCGCCGTGACCGGCGGCCTGATCGCCACAGCCGGATAGCCATTCAAGGCCAGGCTCAGCCCCTGCGCCGCCGGCGCGGCCGCCTTGCCCGGCTCCGCGCCCTCCGGCCGGTAGCCGAGGCGCAGGCCGCCCCAGTGCTTGCCGTGGATGAAGATCGGCACCGAAAGATCGTGCATCAGCTCGCCGGTGTCACGGGTGTAGGTCTGTAGCAACAGCGGCTGCTGGTGGCTGCCGCAGCGAATCCCGGTGCGGTCGTTGAACAGGCGCTTGCTGCGGCTGCGCAACGCGTCCGTCTGCGGGTCGCCGCTGGGCGGATGGGCGAAGGCGCGATTGTGGGTGGGCACGTAGCCTTCGGGGGTACAGGCGATGGCGAATACCAGGTTGCGGTTGCGCTCCAGCAACTGCTCCTGGATGCCCGGCAGGACCTGGTCGGTGTAGCTGTCGAAGCGGGTCCGGTACTTGGTCGGCTGGGTATTGGGCAACGGCTGGTAGCTGCGGTCGAACAGGTCGTCGAGGTCGATGCGCCCGCTGCGCACGTCCTCCTCGAAGCGAGCGGCGATAGCCGCCGCGCCCTCCCGGGCGAGGTCGTAGACCGACTGGTGGTAGGCGTCCAGGCTGACCTCGGCGAGGCGCTCGCTGATCACCTCGGCCTGGTTCTCCAACTGGCTGGCAGCTTCGCCGAGGCGCAGGGTCTGTTCCTCGCTGGCGCTGAGGTCGCCGCGCACCTGCTCGACCGCGGCGAACAGGCTGGCGAGTTGGCTGCGGTTGATCTCGGCGCCCTGGGCGATCTCGGTAATCTGGCTTTCCACCCCGGCCGCCAGTTCGGCAATGCCTTCCAGTTGCCGACCGGTCAGCTCGACCTGGCCGACCCCTTCCCCCAACTCTTCGGAAAGCTGGCGGATCTGCTCGACCACCTCGCTGGTCTGGCGCTGGATCTCGGCGACCATCTGGCCGACTTCCTCGGTGGCCTCGGCGGTACGTCCGGCCAGGCCGCGCACCTCTTCGGCAACCACCGCGAAGCCGCGCCCATGCTCGCCGGCGCGGGCCGCCTCGATGGCCGCGTTGAGGGCCAGCAGGTTGGTCTGGCTGGCGATGCCCTGGATCACCAGGGTGACCCGCTGGATGTCCTCGCTGCGCTGGTTCAGCGCCTCGATCGCCTCGCGGCTGGCGCCCATCCGCTCGCTGAGCCGATGCATGCGCTCGATGGTCGAGGCCAGCAGCACCTGGCCTTCGTCGCTGCCGGCGCGCGCCCGGGTGGCGGCGTCCATGGCCTGGCGCGCCAGATTGGAGGTGGCGCGCTCGGTGTGGATCATCACTTCGGCGCTGCCGACGATCTGTTCGGCGGCGTCGAGCTGGGATTGCAGCTTCTCCGCCAGGCGCTTCACCGAGAACGCCACGCCGGCGGCCGACAAGGCGTTCTGGCTGGTGTTATGGGACAGGTCGCGAGCCAGCCGGGCGATGTCGGGCTCGCCGACGGTCGCCACCGCCGTGCGGTTGCCGGGAAGCAGCCAGGGCAACCAGAGCAGCGCCACGCCGAGCGGCAGGGCCAGGTACAGCGGCAGCCAGCCATGCCGGGCGCCGACCAGCAGGAGAACCAGGGCCAGGCTCTGCAACAGGCAGACGAAGAGGATGCGGGAACGAGCGGGCTGCATGAGTAAATCTCCGGCCTCCGGGGCGTTGCGTCATGACCCTGGGGTCGGACGGGCGACGGCGGGGCTTCTTTATTTGACTTGTAGTCCGGTTTGTAGCCCGCCCCCGGAAGCGCCGCCATCGTTCCTTAGTGGTATGGCCAATGGCTGGCATTCGACTAGCGCAGGCCGCGACGAAAGGCGGAGAACACCCCGGACGCGTCGGCCAGGCCTTGATCCATGGGGGCTTCGCCGCATTTCCAGGGGACGCTCGAAGAACTTCCGTCCTGCCGTCCGTCGGCCGACACCGTATGACAAGCCCGGAGCCCACGTTATAATTCCGCGCCCATTTACAGCCGGTAGCGGTCGACTAGACTCCCAACCGGCGCTGGCCGGACCCCGCTTCCGCCCAGCCTGGTCGCTATCGGGCCCGCTCTTTTTGGACTCAGGACCACCCGTGACGAAAGACGAATTGCGTGCCGCGCTGGCGCGCGAGGAACAGCGTTACAAGGACGTGTACGGCGGCGAAGTGACGCTTTATGCCGCCCAGCCGGAACCCGACCGCAAGCCCTGGCGCAAACGCCCAACCGTTCAGGAGCAGGCGTTCGACAGAGAACTGCAGAAGATCGAAGAAGAGCGTCTCAAGGCCGGGCAGGAAGCAGCGAACCCCATTCCATTTACCTCCAACCGACAGGAGAGCGACGGATAACGAAGCGTTTCAATCTGTTTCGTTTTTCCCGCAAAGCCCGATGCGACGGGGCGTTGCCCGCGACAATGGCAACCTTCCGGAGTTCCAGACGGATAAAAACGCATCTGGCATAATCGCCGCCCCGTCTCTGACCGGTTTCTCACATGTTCGATCTTTTCAGCGGGCTCGATGCCTGGGTGGGTATCAGCCTGGTGCTGGCCCTGGCCTTCGTCCTCACCTTCGAGTTCATCAACGGCTTCCACGACACTGCCAACGCGGTGGCCACCGTCATCTACACCAAAGCGATGTCCCCCTACCGGGCGGTGATGCTCTCCGGTGTGTTCAACTTCCTCGGCGTGCTGCTCGGCGGTGTCGGCGTAGCCTACGCCATCGTTCACCTGCTGCCGGTGGAGCTGCTGATCAACGTGAACACCGGCCATGGCCTGGCGATGGTCTTCTCCCTGCTCGCCGCCGCCATCGCCTGGAACCTCGGCACCTGGTACTTCGGCATCCCGGCCTCCAGCTCGCACACCCTGATCGGCTCGATCCTCGGCGTCGGCCTGGCCAATGCGCTGATCACCGACGTGCCGCTGGCCGAAGGGATCAACTGGCAGAAGGCGATCGACATCGGCCTGTCGCTGATCTTCTCGCCGCTGGCCGGCTTCATGGTCGCCGCGTTGGTCCTGCTCGGACTGAAATGGTGGCGTCCGCTGTCGAAGATGCACAAGACCCCGGAAACCCGTCGCGAACTCGACGAGAAGAAGCACCCGCCGTTCTGGAACCGCCTGGTGCTGGTGCTTTCCGCCATGGCGGTAAGCTTCGTCCATGGCTCCAACGACGGCCAGAAGGGTATCGGCCTGATCATGCTGGTACTGATCGGCATCGTCCCGGCCAAGTTCGTCCTCGACCTGAACAGCACCACCTACCAGATCGAGCGCACCCGCGACGCCGCCCTGCACCTCAGTCAGTTCTACCAGCGCCATACCGATACCCTCGGCGACATGCTGGCCCTGGGCAAGAGCAATGGCAGCGAGATGCCGCAGTTCTACCGCTGCGATCCGAAACAGACCGAGCCGACCATCAACGCGCTGCTCCGCGACTTGCGCGGCGTGCCCAGCTACAACGACCTGGACGCCGACGAGCGCGTGCAGGTGCGTCGCTACCTGCTGTGCCTGGACGACACCGCGAAGAAGGTCGGCAAGCTGTCCGACCTGCCGGCGCGGGAGAAGGCCGACCTGGAGAAGCTACGCAAGGACCTGACCGCGACCACCGAATACGCGCCGTTCTGGGTCATCATCGCGGTGGCCCTGGCTCTCGGCATCGGCACCATGGTCGGCTGGAAGCGCGTAGTGCTCACCGTCGGCGAGAAGATCGGCAAGCAGGGCATGACCTACGCCCAGGGCATGAGCGCGCAGATCACCGCCGCCGCCGCCATCGGCATGGCCAACATCTACAGCCTGCCGGTGTCCACCACCCACGTGCTGTCCTCCGGCGTGGCCGGGACCATGGTGGCGAACAAGAGCGGCCTGCACGGCGGCACCGTGCGCAACATCCTGATGGCCTGGGTACTCACCCTGCCGACTTCGATGGCGCTGTCCGCCGGCCTGTTCTGGCTGGCCTCGCAATTCATCTGAGCCGCCTCGCCGGTTGAAAAAACGCCTGCTTGTCCGCAGGCGTTTTTTTGCCGCGCTCCCACCGACGTCATCCGCCCGCCTCGGCGGGCGCCGCCAGCGGCAAGCGAACCACGAACAACGCACCCTCCCCCTGGTTGGCCGCCGTCAGGCTACCGCCCATGTTGCGCACCAGATCGTGGCTGACCGAGAGACCCAGGCCGGTACCCTTGCCCTCCGCCTTGGTGGTGAAGAAGGGTTCGAATATCCGCTCCAGCAGGAGCGGTTCGATCCCACCGCCGTTGTCGTGCACGTGCAATTCGACCCAGCCCGGTTCGCGGCAAGCCACCTGCTCCAGGCGAACACGCCGGCTGGCCAGGCCGGGATTGCCAAGCAGGGCATCGCGGGCGTTGGCGAGCAGGTTGATGATCACCTGTTCCAACTGGTCCGCCTGCCCTCGCACCACCATCCGCTGCGTCGGCGCCGGGCACTCCACCTCGATGGCGTGCTGACGCAGCCCCTCGCCGAGCAGGCCCAGGGCGCCTTCGAAGGCGGCATAGGGGTCGAACGGCAGCGCCTCCAGCGCCGACTTGCGGCTGAACACGCCGAGGTGGCTGACCAGGCGGTCGACGCGCAGGACCTGGGCATCCATGCGCTCCAGTTTCTCGCCCAGGTAGTCGCCGTCGAGGCCGACGCTGTTCATCCGCTGGCGCATGTTGAAGAGGGTCATGCGCAGCACGTGCAGCGGCTGCTTCACCTCGTGGGCGAGGCCGCTGACCATCTCCCCCAGGCTGGCCATCTTGGCGCCTTGCGCCAGTTGCTGCTGGGCCCGACGCACCGGCGTGTTGTCGCGTCCCACCGCCTGTACCTCGCACAATTCGCCCCGGGCGTCGAACAACGGTCGCTCGGCCCACACCAGCCAGAGAAAACGTTGCCCCGGCAGGTTGAAGCGCAGTTCCGGCACCTCGCTGGCGCCCTCCCGCGGCGAACCCAGCAGACGCGCGCGCAAGGCGCTGGCGTCTTCCGCCGCCAGCCACTCGTCGAGCCGGCGACCGACCAGGCGCTCCGGGCTGGTCGCGAGGCTATCGGCGAAGGTCCGGTTCACGTAGGTCAGCACCAGGTCGGCGGTATAGCGACAGATCAGCGCCGGCGAATCCTCCACCAGGACCCGGTAGCGTTCCTCGCTCTCGGCGATACGCTGTGCCGCCAGGTGCTGCTCGGTCACGTCCAGCCACAGGCCCACCGCCTCGCTGGGCAGGCCCTGGGCATCGCGCAGCAGCTTGGCTTCGTCGTAGAGCCAGTGCCAGTTGCCCTGGCCATCGGCGAGGCGATAGCGGGTCTTCACCCGGCCCTCGCAAAGCAACTCGCGGCCACGGGCGAAAAAGGCCTCCAGGTCGTCCGGATGCACCCGTTCGGCGAGCGCCTGCCAACTCTGTCCCTGCAAGTCGAGGCCGAGCAGGTTGCTCGCGCTTTCGCTGTAGAACTCCGGCACCAGGTGCCCCTGCTCGACCCGCTGGACGTAGATCACCACCGGCGCGCTGTCGATCAGGCTGCGCAGCCGCGCGTGGGCCGCCTGTGCCCGTTCCTCCTGGCGCCGGCCTTCGCTGATGTCGAGCAGCACGCCGGACAGCCCCAGCGCGCTGCCGCGCCCCAGCGGTCGACCCTCGATGCGCAGCCAGCGGCGCTCGCCGCGGCTATCCGGCTGACGCAGGCAAAGGTCCTGGGCCAGCGCCTGGCCGCTGCGCAGGCTGGCACGCAGGCGCAGGCCGAGTTCGTCGGCGTCCGCCGGTTGCAGCAGGCCCTGCAGGTGTTCCAGCGGCACCCGACGATACTCGCCGGCCAACCCCAGGCTGTCGTGCAAGGCCGGCGCCAGTTCGAAGAGTTCCTGCTCCGCCCAGTAACGCCACCAGCCGCCGCCGATCATCTCCTGCAACAGCCCCAGCTTGCGCGAACTGTCGTGCTGCTCGTGGAGTTCGCAGCGGTCCGCCACCTGGTTCGCCAGCAGTTCCGCGAGGTATTGCCAGTCCTGCGGCGCGGGCCCCTGGGCGAGCTGCTCCAGCGACATCGGCCGGACCAGCAACGCCCCCAGGCGGCCACCGCGCATCGCCGCCGGCACCAGGTAGAGCGCGTCCTCGCCGATCTGCCGGAGCAGCGTCGAGGCGCCTTCGCCACGGCGTAGCAAGCGCGCGCCCGCCCCTTCGCGCAGGTCGTCGTCGGCGAGTTGCAGGGTCGGTCGCAGCAAACTGTCGCTGCCAGGCCGCACATGACTGGCGAAGACCGTGCAGAAACCCTTGCCGTCGCCCAGCAGCAGGGCGATAGCCTGCATCTGGAACGCGCCGGAGAGCGATTCGAGAATCTCCTGGACCGCCTCCGCCAGGTGTCCGTGGGAGACATGGCGCAGACGCGAAAGGATCAGCTTGCCCAGGCTCAGGCTCTGCAACTGGTGCTGCTGGTTGTCGGACTGCCAGTTGAGGTCGGAGATGTCCATGCCCAGCAGCAGCGAGCGTCCCAGGCCGTCGAGCGGCTGCATCGGCTGGAAACGACAGGTCAATGGCGCGGCGGCATCGCTGCGCAGCGTCAGGTCGAGACGCTCGCCCCGGCGCAGGCCGGCCAGCGTCGGCGCACCGGGGGCGCGCCGCTCCAGATACTCGGCGAAAGGCCGCGGCTGTTCGCCAAGCCCATGGGCGCACTGCAGACGATACGCCTGCCGCCCGCCGACCCGGATCACGCGGTCCTGTTCGTCCATCTCGAAACACAGGTCCCAACTCCTCAGCGAAGCGCTCCAGAGGGCGGGGCCTTCCTGCGAAAAGGGTTCCGGCCTCTCGGCCTCGGCGGACGACGAGCGGGAAAATTCGAACATGCGACCACCTCACAGCAACAGGTTGGCACTCGCCTTCAGCGTCTGCGGCAGGTTGGGAATCGCGCCGATGCCGGGGAAGCTCAGCACGGGGATGATCGCCTTGCCCGGATCGCCGTACGGGTACTGCACGCAGACCTCGATCCGCGACGTGGCGCTGACGTAGTCGGCGTACTGGCCATTGCCGGCACAGGGCTGGAGGTTCGCCCGCCAGGCCGCCGGCATCCAGTCCAGGCGCGCGAGCAACTCGTCCCTGGCACGGGCTTCGGCGAGGCTCTCGTAGCCCGCATCGGAGGGATCGACAGCGATCGCCGCACGGGCCCCCACGGCAGCGGCATCGTTGAACGACTGCAACATGAGCAAAGGAATGCTGTAGCTGATCAGACCGTAGACCAGCGCGAAAAACAGCAGGAAGATCGCTGTGAATTCGATGGCGACGGCGCCGTGCTGGCGTCGCCGGGAAGCTTTTCCGAGCATGAGCTGACATCCCCGATCCGCATCCTTAATACTAGTCGTCATTCGCTCCGCCAACGTTACTGAAAAGGTATTAATCCAGATGTCGAAAAAAGGCTGAAGAACAGGATGGAGCAATTAGCACTGGCCTTGTGGGCAAGCGTTTGCGGATATCAGGACATCAAACGTTTGCGCGTCTCCAACTGGCTTATCCTGGGCGGATTTCTTATTTCCTTTGTTTATTTATATGTGAAAGAGTCAAGCCTGACCGGTGCTACGGTTAATATGGCAATGACCGCACTTTTTATAGGCGTCTGCCTCAGCCTTCCCGGCTACCTTCTCGGCAGGCTCGGCGCTGCCGACGTCAAGTACCTGGCCGCACTGGGGCTGGCCAGCGACCCACTTACGGTGCTCTATAGCCTGGCCTTCGGCTGCCTGCTGTGCATCGCGCTATTCATCCTCGTAAAGTTATTCAAACGTTCGGTAGAAAAGTCCGCAATGAATGAAGAAGTTCGCCTTCGAAGGGCACCGTCAAAAAACAAGTCATTCCCTTTTATATTCGCCATGAGCGCCGGCCTTTTGGCACATCTGATTATCAGTAAAATTATCTGAGTAAACTTGCGGAAGACCTCACTTAGCGACTATATGCTTATGGCTAATACCATTCGGTATGGCTGCATTCCAATGCACGTCCCCTGTTAAAAACAAAATAAGCAAATGGAGCGTATGACCATGGACAAACCGGCCTCGCGGCATTTCAGCGTCTTGATCATCGATGATGAACCCCAGGTGACCTCGGAACTCCGCGAACTGCTGGAAAACAGTGGCTACCGTTGCGTAACCAGCACCCACCGGGAGTCGGCGATCGCCAGCTTCCAGGCCGACCCGAACATCGGCCTGGTCATCTGCGACCTCTACCTGGGGCAAGACAACGGTATCCGCCTGATCGAGAGCCTCAAGGAAGTCGCCGGCAACGGCAGGTTCTTCGAATCGATCATCCTCACCGGTCACGATGGCCGCCAGGAAGTGATCGAGGCCATGCGGGTCGGCGCCGCCGACTACTACCAGAAACCGGTGGCGCCGCAGGAACTGCTGCATGGCCTCGAACGCCTGGAGAACCGCCTGCACGAGCGCGTCCGCAGCCAGTTGAGCCTGAGCCACGTCAACCAGCGCCTGGAATACCTCGCCGAATCGCTGAACTCGATCTACCGCGACATCCACAAGATCAAGTACGAGGTACACGGCAACAGCCAGCCGAGTGCCCTCAAGAGCGAAGACAGCCAGCCGTCCGCGCCGCCGGCGTCGGTCGCGGAAAGCCAGGTGTCCCCGAGCAATCCGCTGTTCGGCAAGCTGTCGCCCCGCCAGCAGGCGGTGGCGCGGCTGGTGAGCAAGGGCCTGACCAACTACCAGATCGCCTACGAACTGGGCATCACCGAGAACACGGTGAAGCTGTACGTCTCCCAGGTGCTGCGCCTGATGCATATGCACAAGCGCACACAGCTGGCGCTGGCCCTGTCGCCTGCGGCGATGCAGCAGGGCAGCGGAGCGGTGGTGCACTGACAGGCGCGATGGCCCGGCGGACCTGCTAGATCAGCAGTTCCGCCCTGCCGACATCGACCTTCAGAATCTCCGCGTCGATGTATCCAAGTTGTACCCCCAGCAAGGGCAGGACCAGATTCAGGATCGGCGTCAGCAGCCCATCGACCAGAGGTGCCACCACGGAATTCACGATGAGGTCGGTGAGCGCCGTCGAGCCGCACAGCAAAGGCAAGCACAGTCCGAGCACCACGGGATTGACGTTGATGCTGGTTTTCAGGGTACTGGCGAGAAAGCCGCTTTCCGGCAACCTGCGGCTCTGGACGAGATCGGAACCGTCGGCTTTCACGTTGAATCGCGTATCGCCCGAGCTGCCGGCGATCGAGGTATCGAGCTTGAGATCCAATCGCACCAAGCCGCCAAGCACCAGAATCGAGCCGACCTGATCGATGTTGGCCGGACTGCCGATCTTTATCGTCGCTCCGCTGCTTCTCCAACCGAATTCCAACGCGGTATCCGGGCGGGTACAGGCCATGCTTTTCAGCCAGACGGCTCCCGACGCGCCTTCGATGGCCAGTTGCAGTTTCGTGGTGGCGAGAATGGACAGGAACCCGGAATCGATGTCCGCCGTAAGTCGTACCTGGGACTGGCGCACCTCCGTGCGCCAGGCACCGCTCTCATCCTGCCCTGGCGGCCCGGAGACGATCCTCTTCGGCTCTACGACCGTGAGCCGTGCATTGGCCAATCCAGGGATACCCAGGTTCACGGCGACCGCGGAATTCTTGTTGGCGACCTGGGCAACCGCCATGATGAGATCCAGCGCATTGATCGCCGTATCCAGCTGCGACATGCTGTTCACCTCGCCGGCGCTCAGCCCCAGCAAGTCTCCCAGTTTCAACGTGGCCGACTTTACCCCCACCAATTGCGCTCTCAGGGCCTCGACCGAGGCTACGCCGTTCTTCGCCAGGACGTTCACGCTGGCGGCGAGTACCTGCTGCAAGCCGACGTTGGTATTCAACAACTGTTCGATGGTCCCCAGGCTGGTATCGACCCCGATCAAGCCCATTCCATCCGCGCCGAGAATGTCCAGCACACTGAGCTTCGCGTCGGCGATACCGTTGTAGGCCGCCGCCGAGAGATCGATGTGGGTGCCCAGCAATCCGCTCAGGATGGGGTTGAGCAACGCCGATTGGCCACTGTTCACGCTCGCCAGCCCCGTGCCTGCGGAAATCGTGGCGTTCGGCAGGCGTCGCGCCACAGCCTCTGCGCGGAGATCGACGTTGGCATTGCCGCCGCCGAACAGTCCCCCGAGGTTGGCGACCAGGCTGCCGGGAACGCTCTTGGTCACCTCGACATGCACCGCCTCGTTGGCGGCAGCCGCGTTCGACGCGCTGGCTATGAAACTGCGCAGGCCGCCGGCACTCAGCACGCCGCCGACCTCCGCCGACAGGCTGGAGCCGGCGGCGTCCGCATCGAACCCGTTGAGCATCGCGCTGGCCTTGGCGAAAGACGTCGCCTGGGCAGAACTCTGGTCGCCGCACAAGGCTCCCTGGGAGGCACTCTCCAGCGCCGCCACGTCCGCCACTCGCTGCAGGTTGCGCTGCTCCAGGTAGAGCCGCCCGGTATCCACCACCAGCAACAGGCAGATCAAGGCCAGCAGCAGGGTGGTCGCCGCCAGGATGCCGATCGCCCCGCGCTGTCTTGCAGGCCATCCGTTCATGCCCTGCCCCTCCGCCAGGAACCGTCAGTTCTTGCTCTCGCCGAAGCCGCGATCTTCCAGCAGGTACTCGGGAATCTCGTGCTCATAGCTTTTCAGGTAGCGCTGGTAGGCACGCTGGCGCTCGGCGGCGGTCGCGCTTTGCCGAACCGGGCTGGCGGCCCGGCCGCTC
>OKKP01000142.1_pt1 | contig 15507 bp, 10 predicted proteins | sample 1613941 | NCBI WGS metagenome assembly OKKP01 (sample SAMN04436893, study PRJEB24849) | human gut metagenome | biome: human gut; feature: NICU; material: stool | host: Homo sapiens | place: USA: Saint Louis, MO | collected 2012-02-08 | reverse complement strand
ACCTTGCGCGGCTTGCGGCTCGTGGGCGCCGAAGCCGTCGAGGCGGGTCATCCTCGCGCCCTCCAGCAGCCCGGTCCAGTACCCCACGGCGGCCGGCGAAGCCAGCGCGGCCAGCTCCTCGCGGACATGGCAGGCCAGCGCCGGCGCGGGGCCCGGCAGCGGCTCGCCACGGTAGGCGGCGACCAGCGCGACGATCAGGTTGGCCACGCTCCAGCCGTCGAGGATCGCATGGTGGAAGCTGAATACCAGGTCCAGGCCGTCCTCGCGGACGAACGCGGCGAACAGGAATAGCCCGGGCTGTTGCAGCGAATAGCGATGGAAGCGGCGTTGGCGGATGTGCTCGTCGAGCACCGTCCCGGCCTCCGGGTTGCCGCGCAGGTCCAGGATCAGCGGTTCGCTGCGCGCCTGGGTATGCACCAGTTGCAGCGGTTCGGATGCACCGCTGAGGTCGAACGACGAACGCAGCGCGGGATAGGCGGCGACCACCCGGTCCAGCGCGTGGCGGAACGCGGCTTCGTCCCAGGCCAGGTCGAAGCGGTAGTGGAACACGTCGTGGTAGACCGACGAGTCGGGGCGCTGGCGGCTATGGAAGAGCAGGCCGAGACTCAGCCGGCTGGTCGGGAAGGCGTCCTCCAGCCCTTCCAGGCGCGGCTTGTCGACTTCGGAAACCAGTTCGAAGGGCTGGTAGCTTCGCGCCGCGAGCGGACGCACCAGGCGCTCGGCGAGGCCCGCCACCGTCGGGTTGCGCATCAGGTCGGCGAGTTCGAAGCCCAGGCCGCGCCGCTGTGCGGCGGCGCGGATGCGCAGCATCAGGATCGAGTCGCCGCCGAGGGCGTAGAAGTCGTCGTGCACGCCGACCTCCGCCACGCCGAGGACATCGGCCCACACCGCCGCCAGTTCGGCCTCGGTCGCCGTGCGCGGCGCAACCGCCGCCACCTGTTCCGGCGGTGCCGGCAGTTGCCGGCGGTCGAGCTTGCCGTTGGCGCTGAGCGGGAGGCTGTCGATGCGCACGAAGAAGGCTGGCAGCATGAAGTCCGGCAGCGTCGCCGAAAGTCCGGCGCGCAATTGACCGGGGTCGAGTTCCGCCGCAGCCACGTAGTAGCCGACCAGGTGCGTGCCGCGTACCGCCGAATCGCGTGCCACGACCGCGGCGTCGCGTACGCCGGGAAGCGCGGCGAGGCGGTCGCGTACTTCGTCGGGTTCGACCCGGTTGCCGCGGATCTTCACCTGGTCGTCGGCGCGGCCGAGGTATTCGAGGTTGCCGTCGGCCAGCCAGCGGGCCAGGTCGCCGGTACGGTAGAGACGGCCGCCGGCGACGAAGGGGTCGGCGAGGAAGCGCTCGGCGTTCAACTCCGGCCGGTTCAGGTAGCCGCGGGCGACGCCGACGCCTCCTATATATAGCTCGCCGACGGCGCCGAGGGGCTGCGGCCTGAGCGCGCGGTCGAGGACGTACAGGCGCAGGTTGTCGATCGGCCGGCCGATCGGGACCCGCGTGGGGTTGTCGCTGGCGCATTCATGGTCGGACACGTCGACGGTGGCCTCGGTCGGTCCGTACAGGTTGACCAGTCGCACGGCGTCGCCGAACAGCCGGCGGAAGCGCGTGACCTGCAACGGCGCGAGGGCTTCGCCGCTGCAGAACACCAGGCGCAGCGAGCTTGCCGCCGCGCGGGCGGTCGGGTCGCCGTCGAGCAGGTCGAGGAACGGCGTCAGCATCGACGGCACGAAGTGGATGACCGTGACCGCGTCGCGCTGGATGCTCCGCAGCATTTCCCGCGGGTCCTTCTCGGCGCCGGGCGGCAACAGCGACAGGCGGGCGCCGGTGAAGCTCCACCAGAACAGCTCCCAGACGGATACGTCGAACGTCACCGGAGTCTTTTGCAGAAGCACGTCGCGTTCGCCGATCGGATAACGACGCTGCATCCAGTTCAGGCGGTTGACCACCGAGCGGTGCTCGACCATGACGCCCTTGGGCATGCCGGTCGAACCGGAGGTATAGATGACATAGGCCAGGTCGCCGGGCGCCACGTTGGCCGCCGGCAGGTCGCCGGTGCTCTGCGGCAGGCGTTCGAGGTGCAGCACGCGCGTCTCGCCGAGGCTCTCGCCGAGTGTCGCCGCGCGTTCGTCCACCAGCACCACGCGGGCGCCGCAGTCTTCCAGCAGCAGGCGGACGCGCTCCAGGGGATGGTCGGGATTGATCGGCACATAGGCGCCGCCGGCGCGCTGCACGCCGAGGATCGCCGGCAGCAGGTGGGGACCGCGGGCGACCAGTAGCGCTACCCGCTCGTCGGTCCTCACACCCGCTGCGCGCAGGGCGTCGGCCACGGCCTGGACCTTGGCGTCCAGCTCGGCATAGCTGAGCGTGCCGCCGTCGGCTTCCAGCAGCGCGGTGCGTTGCGGGGTGCGCGCCACCTGCTCGGCGAACAGCGTGGGCAGGGTAGCCTGCTCGGGGAATGCCTGGTCGGTGGCGTTGCGGGTGTGGATCAGTTCCTCGCGCTCGGCGGCCGACAGCGGATCGAGTTCGCCGAGGCGGCGCTCGCCGCCCTCCACCAGGGCGCGCAGGAAGGTTTCGATATGCCGCGCCGCGGCGTCCATGGGGAAGTCGGCGTCGAACACATCGCAGGCGTATTCGAAATCCACCTGCGCGTCGCTGTGCCCGTCGAACTCGGAGACCCAGATGGCCAGCGCGTCCGGGTCATGGGCGTGGGTTTGCGCCACGGTCTCGACGCTGGCGTTCGGGATCGCCTGGGCGGCGGGCCAGCGCATGTAGGAAAGGGTGGTGTCGAACAGTGGCGAGGCGCCGCGCAACAGGTCGCCGAGGGGCATCTTCTGGTGGCGCAGCAGCGTCCGGGTCGCCTCGCGCAACTGCGCCAGGAATTCGTCGACGGTCTGTTCCGGCGCGGTGCGGATGCGTAGCGGCAGGGTATTGGCGAAGTGCCCGACCACTTGCTTGGCCACGCGGTCGGCGCGGTTCAGCACCGGTACGCCGAGGACCACGTCGTCGTTCTGGTGGATCCGCGCCAGGTACAGCGCCACGGCGGCGGAGAGGAACAGGAAGGGCGATTCGCCACGATCGCGGATCGCATCGAGCAGTGTGCGTTCCAGCGTCAGCCTGTGGCGCGCGGTGCGGCGCAGCCCGGCCGGGCGCCTGCGGGTGAAGAGGGCCGGCTCCAGGCCCTCCAGGGCCTCGGCGAAATAGGCGCGGTCGCCGCGGTACTGTTCCGAACCGGAGTAGTCGTCGGTCTCGAGCTGCGCCAGGAGGGAAGCCGTCGGCATCTGCGCCTGTGGCTCGCCTAGCTCGCCCAGGTAGCCGGCGCGCACCCGGCTGAGGAATAGCTGCAGGCCCCAGGCGTCGCTGACGATATGGTGGGTGCGCACGTAGACGTAGAGCGCCTGGTCGCTATGCAGCAGGGCCAGGTCCACCAGGCTGCGGCCGTCCAGCGGGTAGGCGTGGCGGAAGGCGTCGCGCAGCCAGGATCGCACGGCGGCCTCGGGGTCGCGGTCGGCGCGCAGGTCGACGTGGCGCGCCTCGAACTCGGCATCCGTGTCCAGCCACTGGTACGGCGTACCGTCCGTCTCGCCGAGGCGCAGGCGGAACGCCTCGGTGTCTCGCGCCGCCTGCAGCAGTGCCCGTTCCAGGGCCTGGGTATCGACCTCGCCGGTGAAGCGGTCGTAGCTGAAGATGGTGTACTGGTCGAGTTCCGGAAACTGCGCGGCGGCGACCCAGATGTCCCGTTGGTAGGGCGATAGCGGCAAGCGAGCGAAACGAACCATCCCTGCGTCCTCTTCAACAATCCATCGATTCGGCGAACACGGGCACCGCACGCCTCGCCGGACAGGTTCCACCCGTCGACGTTTCAGCGCGCCGTAGCCAGCGTGGTTGGCAGGGAAGCGGCGGCACCCGAAGCAAGAGCGGGGTGTACTATTACTTTTGGCAGGCTCGAAGAAATAGCTGTTAATTCTTGCAGGGTAATCGCGTTGTTAACTGTTAATTCTGGTAGGTATTTACGAGGCAACTTACAAATCTGTTAGGTTCCGGGAAACGTGCGTCGCGGCCCTGCATGGCTATGCTTCACGAGATTACCTTCGCCGGTCTTTTCGAAGTTGAAGCAAGCCTTTCGAAAGTGTCTGGCTGATGCATAATGGGCCGCTCGGAAGAGGCGCATTAACGGATATATATCCGCGCCCTGGCGAACAACGAACGCATGCCCTGAAAGGTTTGCCGGATGGATTACCAACAGTTCCAGGAGGTTGCATGAAAACCGATGACAAGGACCGCGAAGGCGGCGACTCCCACGGCGCCATCGGCGCCAAGCTGATGGAGTACGCGCTCAAGGTCAGGAAGGTGTTCGTCACCGGCGGGGTCGACGAGAAGATGGCCAAGGACGTCGTCCAGCAGCTGCACATCCTCGCCTCGATCAGCGACGATCCGATCTACATGTTCGTCAATTCCCCGGGTGGCCACGTCGAATCCGGCGACATGATCTTCGACGCGATCCGCTTCATCACACCGAAGGTCATCATGATCGGTTCCGGCAGCGTTGCCAGCGCCGGCGCGCTGATCTATGCCGCGGCGGACAAGGAAAACCGCTATTCGCTGCCCAATACCCGCTTCCTCCTGCACCAGCCGTCGGGTGGCATCCAGGGGCCGGCGAGCAACATCGAGATCTACCGCCGCGAGATCGTGCGGATGAAGGAACGCCTCGACCGGATCTTCGCCGAAGCCACCGGGCAGACGCCGGAAAAGATCAGTGCCGACACCGAGCGCGACTTCTGGCTGAACGCGGAGGAGGCCGTGCAGTACGGCCTGGTCAACAAGATCATCGTTTCGGAACGGGAGATCACGCTGCCTGGCCAGTGAGTTTCCGCAGGCCGGATAAATACGAAGGCGGGCGCGAAGAGCGTATTTCCCGACTCTCTTCTCGCTCGTTTTTCTTTCTTTAATTTCCGATCGATAGGGTAACTTTTCTTACTTTTATTTTGCTTGCTTTCAAAATGCCATCAGCAAGAATGGCAGGCTTTTGCAAAGTCTCACGTCGCGCGCCCGTTATTTTCAATCATTCTATCGAGCGACATTTTTCAGGCTTACGGAAATTACCTTCCGTCTGCCGGCCTTGTTTGACTCGCCCTGACGTAACAATGGACAAGCGCCGGGAAAGTTCCAGCTTCCGCGGCGCTTGCCGGTATTTCCAGTGAATTGTTTTCAGGCGTTCGCCGCGCGCCGGGCCGCCGGCGAGTTGGCCAGGTATTCCAGGGCTTCCTGGGTATTCGCCTCGTGCTCGGGGTGGTACCAGGGATTGAAGTAGCGGGCGACGTCGCGGAAGGTGTGAGCGAGGTTCGGCAGCAGGCCCTGCTTGCCGAGCCGCCACCAGGTTCGTAGGAATCCCTGGCGCTTGGCGCCGCACAGGCTCGGGTCCTGGTCGAGGAGGGTGCAGGTGCCGTCGGCGAGCAGGTAGACCAGTATCGCGATGACCAACAGCATGGTCAGTTGCCGGGTGACGAAGCTGCCGCCCAGGTGCACGTGCAGGTCGTGGGCGACGCTGCGGTGCTCGACTTCCTCGGCGCCGTGCCAGCGCAGCAGGTCGAGCATCACCGGGTCGCTGCCGCGGCGATCCAGCTCCCGGGCCTCCAGCACCCACTTGCCGAGCACGCAGGTGAAATGCTCCACCGCGGCGATGATCGCGCAGCGCTGGCGCAGCCACCAGCCGTCGAGGGCGCGGGTCAGGCGGTTCTGCCCAAGCGGGTAGTCGCAGAGCAGGCGTTCGAAAAGGAAATCCATCTTGTCGGTGAACGGCTTGGAGTCGATGTCGAACCTGCTCAGGTAGCGCTGGATCGCGCCGTCGTGGGCCCGCGAATGCATCGCTTCCTGGCGGATGAAACCCTGCACGTCGTCGCGCAGGCGGGCGTCGCTAACCAACGGCAGGGCCTTGTTGTAGAGGCGGCAGAACCAGAGTTCGCCGGAAGGCAGGAGCATGTGCAGGACGTTCATCACCTGGGACGCTTCCGCTTCGCCGGGAACCCAGTGCAGGGGGGTATCGCTGAAGTCGAAGCGGACCTTGCGCTGGACCAGCTTGTGGTGGAATTCGCTCATGGCAGGCTCTCAGGAAGTCAGGTCGAAGCGCGCGAGAAACCGCGTGGCCCAGGGCGCGAAGCGCCATTGCAGGGCGCCGAGGTGTACGTCGCTGCCCACCGAGACCACCGCCTTGTTGCGCTCCACGGCGCGCACCAGCTTTTCCCCGACGGTGTCCGGGCTGAGCCGGCGTCGCTTGTAGAAGCGCTGGATCTTCGCCTGGCGCCGTGCCTGGCGTTCGGCGTCCATGCCGACGAAGCGGGTGGCCTGGACAATGCCGGTATCGACGAAGCCCGGGCACACCGCGGTGACTCCGATCGAACGTCCGGCCAGTTCCGCCCGCAGGCATTCGCTGAGCATCAGTACCGCGGCCTTGCTGGTGGCGTAGGCGGGGTAGTTGCGCGACGGCGCGAAGGCCACGCCGGAGGCGACATTGACCAGGTGCCCCGGCTTGTTCGCCGCGATCATCTGCCGGCCGAACAGGCGGCAGCCGTCGATCACGCTCCACAGGTTGACCCGCAGCAGGCGCTCCCATTCCGCGGGCGAGGTGTCGAGCATCGGTCCGGCCATGCCGATGCCGGCATTGCTGACTACCACATCCGGGACTCCGAGGGTGTCGCGCACCCACTCGGCGAAGGTCTCCATGGCCTGGGTATCGCCGACGTCGACCTGGTAGACATGGGCCGTGGCGCCAAGGGCGCGGGCCAGTTCGGCGCTGCGTTCGGCGGCTTCCAGATCGAGATCGGCGGCGAGCAGGCTGGCGCCGCGCTCGGCGAAGCTGAGCAGGGTCGAACGGCCGATGCCGCCGCCGGCGCCGGTGACCACCACCAGCTTGCCGTTCATCGAGCGCGCGTCGGGCCGGACCTGGGCGCGTTGCAGGGCCGGCGGCGACTCGCCGGTTTCCTGGGCGTCGATGAACTCGCCGAGCCAGCCGGCCAGTTGCTCCGGCTCGGCCAGCAGTTGCCAATGGCCGACGCTCGCCTCGCGCCGCCACAGGCGTGGCGCCCACAGGCTGAGGTGCTGGAACAGCTGGGCGCCGACGTAACGGTCGCGGGTCGGTACGATCAGTTGCACCGGCACTTCGGTGTGGCGCTTGCGCGGACGGAACAGGCTGCGGATGAAGTTGCCGCGGTACAGCTTGACCCCGTGCCGGCCGTCGCTGGCCTGGGTCGGGTTGACCTGCGGATGGCGGACGCCTTCGGCGTGCTTCAGGAACTGCGGCCAGAGCCGGGCCAGGCCGGCGCTCCAGAGCAGCTCGGGTACGACGGGGGTATGGAAGAAGGCGATGTACCAGGAGTGGAGCAACTGGCCGAATACCGCTTTCAGGGCCTTCGGACTGCGCTGCCTGAGGTGTTCGCGCATCCAGAAACCGACATGGTCCAGGCAGGGCCCGGAGATCGAGGTATAGGACGCGATCAGCGGTCGGCACTGCGGATCGGTGACGCTTTCCCAGGTCTGGATCGAGCCCCAGTCATGGGCCAGCAGGTGTACCGGGCGGTCCGGGCTGGTGGCGCGGATCACCGCCTGCAGGTCTTCGCTGAGCCGCTGCAGGTGGTAGTCGCGGCTCCAGCGTGGCTTGTCCGAAGCGCCGGCGCCACGCACGTCGTAGGCGACGATGCGGTAGCGCCCGGCCAGTTGGCGGATCAGCGGCAGCCAGGTCTCGTGGTTGTCCGGGTAGCCATGCACCATCAGCAGCGTCGGCTTGCCGTTGTCCGGCGCGCCCCAGCAATGAACCGCCAGGCGCACGTCGCCGGATTGCACGAACAGGCGTTCCGGCTGCAGGTCGGGGAGGGCGAGGAGCGCGTTCATGCGGCCTCCCGTGCTTGCGGCAGCAGTCCGCGCGCCTGCCAGCGGCGGACGTGCGGCAGGTCGTCGTCGAGCCAGTAGGCGTCGTCTTCGGTGACCACCAGCAGTTCTTCGAACTTGGCGCCCACCCCGCGTAGCCCCAGGTGCGGTTCCACCGCCCAGAGACCGGGCGTCGGCGGGTGCTCGGAGCGCTTGCCGCTGGACCACAGCGGCGACCAGCCTTCGCGCTTGCCGGTGACCAGCGCGTTGCGCGTCAGGGTGTACAGGTTGCGCACGCCGAAGCGCGCCACCGAGGGACCGCGGCGGTTGCCGAGCTTTTCCACGCGATGGGCGAGCACTTCGAAGGGATAGGCCTTGTGCCGTGGCAGGGTGCCCTGGATCACGCAGAGCCGGTCGACCGCCTGGCTGACTTCGGCCAGGGGGCGCCGTTCGCGGACCAGGTCAAGGATGGTGCGTCGGTGTATCAGCAGGTCGTCCATCAGCCGCTCCTGCAACAGGTTGTGGCCTAGTGCGCCGGAGTAGCCGACATCGGCGGTATAGGCGCCGAGGGTCGGCGCGCAGTCGAGGATGAACGGCATGCCTTCCTCCAGGCGCTGCTTGCCGGGGTAGAAGGCCAGGTTGAAGCCACCGAGATGACGCAGGCCGTCGAAGCCCTTGAACGAGGTGCGGCTGCCGAACCAGGCGAAGGGCTGGTGGAACCAGTCGTCGACGCCATGATCCTGCAGCCAGGTCTTCATCAGCGCCGCGGCTTCCCTCTCGCTGATGCCGGCGCGCAGTTCGCCGTGGATGGTTTCGCAGCAGGTATAGGCCAGTCGCTGGACCTGGCGGAAGTGATCGAGATCGTCGGGAGTGGGTACCCAGGCGCCTTGGGACATGGCTCTCTCCAGGCTGGCTTGTCGTTATTGTGACATTGATTGATGTCATGGTTGATGCTGGCCCATAAGCAGGCGTTGCGCCAGCCCTGGGAAGTCTCTTCACGCCGGTGTTACGGCACTTGCTACCGGCGCCGGAAGGCCCGGGGCAGAAGGCTCGGGACGTTTCCCCCGGGTTTTGGCGGTGGTGCCGGAGAAGCGGCTGACCGACGAGTCCAGTCTTTGGTTGGCGCCCGCGCATCCGGACGCTGGCAAAGAGCGTTGCGCCCCCGGAGGTTGTGGCCGTTCGGCGGGCCTCGTTATGATCCGCCTCCATGAGCACACCCCTGACCCTCCTGCAGCGCCTGCTGCAACGTGGCGAGCAGCCGTCCGCCGAGGATGCCCGCGAATACAGCGTCGACGAACTGGCTCGCACGGCCGGCAGCAGCGTGCGCAACGTACGCGCCTACCAGGACCGCGGCCTGCTGCCGCCGCCGGAGCGGCGCGGCCGGATCGGCGTGTATTTCGACAGTCATCTCAAGCGCCTGCGGCTGATCAGCCAGTTGCTCGAGCGCGGCTATTCCAGCGCCAACATCAAGGAACTGCTGGAAGCCTGGGAACAGGGCCGCGACCTCGACCATGTGCTCGGCCTGGACCAGGCGATCATCGGCGAGTGGAACCTGGAGACGCCCGGCAGCATCGGCTTCGACGAACTCCAGGCGATCTTCGGCGACGAACTGAACGACCGGGTGATCGACAAGGCCCAGGCGCTGGGCCTGCTGCTGTTCGACGGCGAGCGCATGAAGATCCCCAGTCCACGGCTGTTCCAGGCCGGGCTGGAACTGTACCGCAGCGGCATCCCGCTGGAGGCGCTGCTCGATCAACTCGGCGAGTTGCGCAGCGACACCGAGCATCTGGCGGCGGGAATCGTCCGCCTGATCGTCACCCACCTGGTGGACGGCCGCGGCACCGACCTGCTGCCCGGGGCGCCGGACCTGCAGGAGCTGGCCAAGGTGTTCCTGCGCCTGCGCCCGCTGGCGGAACACGTGGTCCAGGTGGAACTGGCGCGCGGCCTCAAGCTGTCGGCCAACGAAATGCTCGGCGAGCGTGTCGGCGAGATGCTGCGCAAGCTGGAAAAGCCTTCCTGACTCTTCTTCAGATCTTCCGCGCCGCCGCCTGGATCTGTTCCCGCAGCCAGGCGCCGGCCGCTTCGCGCTCGGCGTCGCCGCGCCAGATCTGCACATAGTCGAAGCGCGGGATCGCCAGCGGCGGCTCGCAGAGCGCCAGTTCCTCGGGTAGCCGCAACCTTTCGAGGGTGCGTTCGGCGATGGTCAGTACCAGGTCGGTGCCGGCCAGCAGCGCCGGGGCCACGGTGAAGTGCGGCAGGGTCAGCGCCACCTGCCGGCGCAGGCCGCGTTTTTCCAGGGCGCTGTCGACTTCCTCGGCCGGGTTGTCCTGTAGCGAGACGCGCACGTGGCGGGCCGCCAGGTAGCGGTCGAGGGACAGGCCGTCGGGGCGGTCGAACAGGCTGCGCCGACAGACGCAGACGAAACGCTCCTCGAACAGGCGCCTGGCGCGCACGCCCTCCGGAAGCAGGGGGAATACCCCCAGCGCGCAGTCCAGCTGTCCTTCGGCGACCTGACGGGCGGTTTCCAGGCGCGGTTCCTGGACTATCCCGAAGCTCACCCCGGGCGCCAGCGCCTGTTGCTGGCGCAGCAGCGCCGGCAGCACCACCCAGGCGCCGTAGTCGGACATGCCCAGGCGGAAGTGGCGTCGGCTGCGCACCGGTTCGAAGGTCGGCCCGCCGATCACCCCGCGTACCTGGTCGAGGCTGGCCTGGAGCTTCGGCGCCAGCTCCAGCGCCAGGCTGGTCAACTGCATGCGGCTTTTCACCCGCACCAGCAGTGGATCGCCGAACAGTTCGCGGAGACGCCCGAGGGCGTGGCTGACCGCCGGCTGCGACATGGCCAGGCGCTGCGCCGCGCGGGACACGTGGCGCTCGCTGAGGAGCGCGTCGAGCACCACCAGCAGGTTGAGGTCGATACGGCGTAGGTCATGAATCTGCTGCATGGAAGGTGTACCAACTATCGATTTCCATTCGCGAAGTGGATAGCAAAAACTCTGCTCCAGAGGCAAGGGCCGGAGGAGGAGAATCAGCATGCCCAATTATCTGATGGTACTGATGGCAGTTTCGGTGGGCGGCATGGTGGTGCTGCAGGCCGGCAGCAACGCCTTGCTCGGGCGCCTGCTCGGCCATCCGCTGAGCGCCAGCCTGACTTCGCTGGGCGTCAGCCTCGGGGTGGTCAGCCTGGGCCTGCTGCTGGTGCGGGTGCCGCTGCCGGCTACCGCCAGCCTCGGCGGCGCGCCCTGGTGGAGCTGGCTCGGCGGGCTGTTCGGCGCGGCCTACCTGACGGTGGCGATCCTGGTCGCGCCGCGCCTGGGTGCCGCCACTTTCATCGCGTGCGTGGTGGCCGGGCAGATGCTGGTCTCGGCGCTCTGCGACCAGTTCGGCTGGGCCGGTTTCCCGGTGCGCCGGTTGTCCTGGGAGGGCTATCTCGGCCTGGCGCTGGTGGTGGCGGGGGTATTGCTCCTGCAATGGCGGGGAAGAGCGTGAGGAGAGTGCCGGCGAAGGCTGTCAAGTGGAATCTGGCCTAGACCAAAATCTTGATCTCAAATTGTGATGAAGTTGGCGTGAATAGTTGTTGCAAAGCGTGTTGAAACCAAAGCGTCTTTTTCCCTCACTAGCGTCGTCGGGGTTCGAACAGCTTGCTGCCGAGTGAGCCTGCGGGCGTCATGGATGCGCTCGGCAGCCCTGTGCCACACCCTGACCTGGTGAGTCCCCCGATGATTTCGAAAAGCAGAAGAAGCTTCATCCGCCTGGCCGCCGGTACGGTCGGCGCCACCGTCGCCACCAGCATGCTGCCGTCGAGCATCCAGGCGGCCCTGGCGATTCCCGCGCACCGCCGGCATGGCAACCTCAAGGACGTCGAGCACGTGGTGATCCTGATGCAGGAGAACCGCTCCTTCGACCACTATTTCGGCACCCTCAAGGGCGTCCGCGGCTTCGGCGACCGCATGGCGATCCCGCTGCCCGATGGCCAGCGGGTCTGGCACCAGAAGGGCAGCAAGGGCGAGATCCTGCCCTACCACTTCGACACCAGCACCACCAGCGCCCAGCGCGTCGACGGCACCCCGCACACCTGGCCGGACGCCCAGCAGGCCTGGAACGAAGGGCGCATGGACAAGTGGCTGCCGGCCAAGACCGAGCGTTCCCTGGGCTACTACAAGGAGCAGGACATCGCCTTCCAGTTCGCGATGGCCAACGCCTTCACCATCTGCGACGCCTATCACTGCTCGTTCCAGGGCGGCACCAACCCCAACCGGCTGTTCCTCTGGACCGGCACCAACGACCCGCTCGGCCAGCACGGTGGTCCGGTAACCACCAACGACCACGACAGCAACGGCCCGGTGGAGCAGGGCTACACCTGGACCACCTATCCCGAGCGCCTGCAGGCTGCCGGCATCACCTGGCGGGTCTACCAGGACATGGCCGACAACTTCTCCGACAACCCGCTGATCGGCTTCCGCCAGTACCGTGCCGCGGCGCCTGACTCGCCGCTGATCGTCAACGGCCTGAGCACCTGGAAGCTCGATGCGCTGAAGCGCGACGTGCTGGCCAACAGCCTGCCGCAGGTGTCCTGGATCGTCGCCCCGGCCAAGTACTCCGAACACCCCGGCCCGTCCAGCCCGATCTGGGGGGCCGAGTACACTTCCTGGGTACTCGACGCGCTGACCGCCAACCCGGAGGTCTGGAGCAAGACCGCGCTGCTGGTGATGTTCGACGAGAACGACGGCTTCTTCGACCACGTCGCCCCGCCGGCCGCGCCGAGCCTGAACAAGGACGGCACGCTGCGTGGCAAGACCACCGCCGACGCCACCCTCGAATGGCACACCAAGGGCGATATCCGTTATCGCAACCAGCCCTACGGCCTCGGCCCGCGGGTGCCGATGTACGTGATCTCGCCGTGGAGCAAGGGCGGCTGGGTCAACTCCCAGGTGTTCGACCACACCTCGGTGATCCGCTTCCTGGAGCAGCGCTTCGGGGTCATGGAGCCGAATATCAGTCCCTGGCGTCGTGCCGTCTGCGGCGACCTGACCTCGGCGTTCAACTTCGCCAACCCGAACAACGAGCCGTTCCCCGAACTGCCCGACACCAGCCAGGCCGACGCCATCGTCGCCAGCCAGATCAAGCTGCCGAAGCCGAAGCCGCCGGCGGTGGCCGCCATGCCCAAGCAGGAAATGGGCATCCGTCCGGCCCGCGCCTTGCCCTACGAGCTGGGCGTGCATGCGCGCTACCGCAGCGGCGGAGATGCGCTGAGCCTGACCTTCGCCAACACCGGCAAGGCCGGCGCGGTGTTCCAGGTGTTCGACCTGCTCGACAGCGAGAACCCGCCGAAACGCTACACCGTCGGCGCGCGCAAGCGCCTGCACGACAGCTTCCAGGGCGACGCCAGCGGCGACTACCACCTGGAAGTGCACGGTCCGAACGGTTTCCTCCGGGTCTTTCGCGGCAACCTGCGGCGCGACCTGGCGGAGCGCAAGGCGCCGCTGCCGGAAGTGCGGATCGACTACGAGCCGCTGTTCGGCAACCTGCGCGTGCAACTGATCAACCGTGGCCGCCATCCGGTCAAGCTGACGGTCAAGGACAACGTCTATCGCCAGGGCGAGCGGCGTACCGTCAACGTGCCGCCGGGACAGCGCCGGGAAGTCCGCTATTCGCTGCGCAGCAGCGGCAACTGGTACGACTTCAGCGTCAGCGCGCAGGGGGCGGACAGCTTCCTGCGGCGTTTCAGCGGTCGCATGGAAGATGGTCGCTCCGGCTTCAGCGACCCGGGCATGGGCCTGGGCACGCTGACCTTCTGACCCGGACGGCCGCGCCGGCTCCCTGAAATGGGGCGGCCGGCGCGGACGGCCTGCGCCCTAGTCGAGGGGAACCGGGTAGAGGGTATTGAGGATCCACTTGCCGTCCTTCAGGACGAAACCGTACGAAATCTCCTTGGCCATGTACGTATCCCAGCGCGTGCAGACGCCCTGGCCGTCGGCCTGCTTGCAGGAGTAGGCATCGATCTTGCCCATGTGCAGCTTCTCCAGGGAAACCACCTGGAACTTGCTGTTGCCGCTGCAGGCCACCGGATTGTCGATGTATCCGTACTGGCGCCAGGCCGCGTCGTAGTTGCCTCTCGACTTGAACAGGGTCTTGTCTTTCTGCGACGAGCCGGACGGCGGCGTCATCCCGTAGATGTGCTGGGTCACGTGGCCGCCCATCGAGGTATTGCGCGTGGCGTCGGCGCTTTGCTGCACGCTGGTGATGTCGCGGCAGGCGGCGGCGTTGGCCGAGGAGGCCAGCAGCAGAAGGGCGGAGAAACCCAGGCCGGCGACGCACTGGCGTGCGTCGGGGCGGGGCAGTGAAAAGCGGTTCATCGGCGGCTCCTGTGAGATGGATTGCTTATGAAGGAACGCCGCCGCGCAGTTTTCGTGAAGATGCCTCAGTCGCGATAGCGTGGTGGCGGCGCGTAGCCGCCGCCGTTCCGGGCGTCGGCGGGAAATGCCTGCGGTCCGTCGGCCGGCGCCTCGCGACCGCTGGCCGGAGCGTCCAGCTCGAACAGGGCCACGCCGATCACGCCGAGGTTGCGGCTGTCGCCGGCCGCGCTGTTGCTGGCGTAGGCATCGTCGGGGCTGGCGAAGCGGAACGCCGCGACTTCCCGTTCGTTCTTGCGGAAGCCCTCGATCACCAGGCTCTCGCCCGGTTCCAGTACATAGCCGCGGTTCTTCAGGCTGCCCGGCTGGCCGTTGAGCACGTCCAGGCCGTCCACCGTGGCGACCACCTCGTAGGTCGCGCTGCCGAGGTTGTTCAGCCACAGTCGGTAGCGCTGGCCTTCACGACCCTGCAATTGCAGGGTGCTGCGGTGCTGCACGAGGTCGAACTTGCCGCCATCCTCGTCGAGTACGGCGAAGCCCACCCTGCCCTTGGCCAGGGGCAGTTCCTTGATGGCACGTCCATCGAAGCGGCTCGCGCTGTAGAACACCTGGCGGCGATCGACCGGTTGCTCCGATAGACGTCGCAGGGCCACCGAGGTGACCGGCGAGGCGACGCCTTCGCCCCATTGGGTGCCGAGCCGCTGCTCGGTCGGCGCGCCGGCCTGCTGTTGGGGCAGGCTGCAGCCGCCGAGGGCCAGCAGGCCCAGCAGTAATGCGGATAGCAGTGGTTTGCGCATGGTTCCTTCCTCTCCCTGGACACCAGGAGGCGGGGTGCCTCCCTGATGGCTCCGAGCACCGATGATGCCCGATCTTCGGCGGGCTTCGTAAATTTCCTCGAACGGGCGCGGCGGCGCGTTTTCCTATTGGCTGACCCAGCGCTGCCGCGCCCAGGCGCTCAGGCTGTCGACCCCGAGCACCAGGACCAGCATGGCCAGGATCACCGTGGCGGCCTGGGCCTGCTGGAACAGGCTCAGGCTGAAATAGAGCATCTGCCCGAGCCCGCCGGCACCGACGAAGCCGAGCACGCTGGCCATGCGGATATTGTTCTCCCAGCGGTACAGGGTATAGGCCACCAGTTGCGGCCAGACCCCCGGCAGGGTGCCATAGGCGAATGCCGCGAGGCGTCCGCTGCCGGCCAGGCGCAAGGCCTCGGCGGGCTGCGCCGGGGTGTTCTCCAGGGCTTCGGCGAACAGCCGGCCGAGCACGCCGCCGGTGTGCAGCGCCAGGGCGAGGGTCCCGGCGTTC
>OKKP01000129.1_pt1 | contig 16662 bp, 17 predicted proteins | sample 1613941 | NCBI WGS metagenome assembly OKKP01 (sample SAMN04436893, study PRJEB24849) | human gut metagenome | biome: human gut; feature: NICU; material: stool | host: Homo sapiens | place: USA: Saint Louis, MO | collected 2012-02-08 | reverse complement strand
GACCGCTCGCGCGCTGGGCCAGTCCGGCGGCAGCTCGCCACCGAGCGCCGCGAGTACGCTGCGGCTGCTGGTGGCGCGCACCAGCTCGGCGCCACGCCCTTCCAGCAACAGGTCGCACAGGCGTTCGAGCAGCGCCTGGTGCGCTTCGCCCAGGCTGGCCAGGCAGAACAGCCCGGTGACCAGTTGCCCCTGGTGCTGCAACGGTTGCGCCGGAGTGACGAAGGCCAGCCCGGGGCGCTTCACCAATTGTTCGCTGTGCAACCAGCACAGCCCGTCGCCCAGCGGCAACGGTTCGGTCTGCTGGAGCACGGCGGCGAAGCCGTTCTCCACGCAGCCGGCCTTCTTCAACAGGCGCGCGCCGAGCCAGGCCAGTTCGTCGAGGTCCTCGGCGTTCTGGCCGAGGCCGACCAGTTGTGCGTCCAGCGCCAGTTCCTGCGGCGCGCCCTGCAACAGGCCGAGGACTTCCTCGGCGCTGGCGGCCGCGCTCAGCGCCGGTCCCAGGTCGGCCTCGCCGAGGGCGCGGGTGAGCAATTGCAGGAGCTGCAGGTGTTCGTCGGACTTCGCCGCGATGCCGATGGCCAGGTAGACCTGCTGGCCATCGCCCCAGTCCACTCCCTCGGGGAATTGCAGCAGGCGCACACCGGTGCTGAAGACCAGCTCGCGGGTATCCGGGGTCCCATGGGGTATGGCGATGCCCTGGCCGAGGTAGGTGGAGCCTTGTGCCTCGCGCGCCTTCAGGCCCTCGGCATAGCCGGGCGCGGCCAGGCCGTCGGCGACCAGCGCCGCGCCGAGCAGGCGCAGGGCTTCGGCCTTGTCCGCGGCGCGCTGGCCCATGCGGATCTGCCGGGTATCGAGTTCGAGCATGGAAACCTCCTCAGGAGCGAACGGCTCCCCGTCTCACGTCCGGATCGTCCCGCCGCGCCGAGGCGCGGGCGCGGGATGTGCCGGCGGTAGCGGAAAGCGGCTCGCGGGAGCCTTCCGTACAGCCAGGGGCGGTGATCCGCTTGTTGTCATTGACCTGCCATAGCGTAGGCGGCGCCGCGTTCGGGCTGCGCGAGGCAGCCTGGGGCAGGGGGCGCCGGCTTCGCCGGAATCTTTTGCTGAATCGATTCACTTAATTAAATTGGCACGTTACCCGATAATGATTGATCCTTGAAGCCCAACTTGTCGTCGCCTCCAGTAGAGATCGGTTTGAAACTCAGTGATATCGCCCGCCTGGCCGGGGTCTCGGTGACCACCGCCAGCTACGTCATCAATGGCAAGGCCGCCCAGCGGCGCATCAGCGCCGCCACCGTCGAGCGCGTGCTTGCCGTGGTCGAGGAACACGGCTACCAGCCGGACCAGCAGGCCGCCGGCCTGCGCCGCGGGCAGACCCGCACCCTCGGCTTCATCCTCCCGGACCTTGAAAACCCCAGCTACGCCCGCCTCGCCAAGCAACTCGAACAAGGCGCCCGGGCGCGCGGCTACCAGTTGCTGATCGCCTGCTCCGACGACGAGCCGGAGACCGAGCGCCAGGTGGTCAACCTGTTCCGCGCGCGCCGCTGCGACGCGCTGATCGTCGCCAGTTGCCTGCCGGCCGGGGATGATACCCATGCCCGGCTGGTCGCCGAAGGCCTGCCGGTGGTGGCCATCGACCGCCAGCTCGACCCGCAGCGCTTCGCCTCGGTGATCAGCGACGACCAGGACGCCGCGCGCCGCCTCACCGAAACCCTGTTGCAACCGGCGCCGCGCCATATCGCCCTGCTCGGCGCGCGGGCGGACCTGATCATCAGCCACGACCGCGCCGCCGGCTTCCGCCAGGCGCTGAAGGACTTCCGCGGCGAGGTCATCGTCGAGCATGCCGAGGTGTTCAGCCGCGAGTGCGGACGCCGCCTGATGGAGCAATTGCTCGAGCGCCTGGGCTACCTGCCCGACGCCCTGGTGACCACTGCCTATGTACTCCTCGAAGGCGTCTTCGATGTGTTCCAGGCGCGCGCCGACGGTTGGCCCGAAGGCTTGCGGGTGGCGACCTTCGGCGACACCCAGTTGCTCGACTTCGTGCCGCTGAAGGTCAACTCGATCTACCAGCAGCACGCGCTGATCGCCGCCAACGCCCTCGAACTGGCGCTCCGCGCGGTCGAGGAGAACGACTACCGGCCGGGCCTGCACGCCGTCCCCCGGCAACTCAAGCTGCGCGACTGAGCCGGCCGCCATGCGCCTGGTCGACACCCACAACCACCTCGACTTCCCGGACTTCGACGCCGACCGCGCCGCGCTGCTGCAACGCAGCCGCGCGCTGGGGGTCGAGCGCCAGGTGGTGCTCGGCGTCTACCGCGAGAACTGGCAACGGGTCTGGGACCTGGCGCAGGCCGAGGATGGCCTGTACGCGGCGCTCGGCCTGCACCCCGTCTACCTGGCGCGGCACCGCCCGCAGCACCTGGACGACCTGCGCCAGTGGCTGCAACGCCTGCGCGGCGAGACGAAGCTCTGCGCGGTCGGCGAGATCGGCCTGGACTACTACCTGGAACACCTCGACCGCGACGCCCAGCAGGCGCTGTTCGAGGCCCAACTGCGGCTGGCCGCGGAATTCCGCCTGCCGGCACTGATCCACGTGCGCCGCGCCCACGCGGCGACCATCGCCACCCTCAAGCGCATCCGCCTGGAGCGCCGCGGCATCATCCATGCCTTCGCCGGCAGCCGCGAGGAAGCCCGCGAGTACCTCAAGCTCGGCTTCCGCCTCGGCCTCGGCGGCGCGCCGACCTGGCCGCAGGCCAATCGCCTGCGCAAGGTGGCGGCGGAGCTGCCGGCCGACGCCATCGTGCTGGAAACCGATGCGCCGGACATGGCGCCATCGATGCATCCCGGCCAGCGCAACAGTCCGGAGCACCTGCCGGACATCTGCCGCGCCCTCGCCGAGCTGCGCGGGGTCGACGCCGAGGAACTGGCGGCGAGCAGCAGCCGCAACGCCGCCGAGCTGTTCGGCTGGGACTGATCAAGCGTCGCGCAGGACTTCCGGCGCCAGTTGCGGGTACGTCTCGCGCAACGCCTCCAGGCAGGCCGACAGCTGCGCCGCTTCCTCCGGCAGGCGCCGGGCGAAGTCGCTCCAGCCTTGCAGACGCAATCGCCGGGGCATCGGCACCAGGCCGCTGATGGCGTCCCAGAAGGCATCCCAGTTGCATCCGTACCACGGCGGCAACGCCAGGGCCTCGCGCAGGCGTTCGTGCAAGCGCGCGGCGCTGTCCACGTCCGCCAGCTCGATGGCCAGGCTCGCCGCCCGGTTCAGTTCCTCGTCCATGGAGCCTCCGCCAGCAATGCGTCGCAACGCTCGCACACGAACGCGCGCAAGAGGGTCACCGGGCGGGTCAACTGGGCGCGGTGGGTACACAAGAGGTTCATCGGCGTCGCCTCGCCCTGCCACTCCGGCAGCAGCAGGCGCAGGCGCCCGGCGCGCACGTCCTCGGCCACGTCCAGCCAGGACTTGTAGACCAGCCCCTTGCCGGCCAGGGCCCAGCGCCGCACCACGTCGGCATCGTCGCAGACGCGATCGCCGGCGACCGTCAGGGTCAGGCTGCGGCGGCCCCGCTGGAACGCCCAGCGGTCGTGTACCCGGCCGCCGAGTTGGTAGAGCAGGCAATTGTGCTCGCTCAGGTCGTCCGGCTGGCGCGGCTCGCCGCGCTCGGCCAGGTAGGCCGGTGCGGCGCAGAGCACTCGCCGGTTGTCCGGTGCCAGCGGCAGGGCGACCAGGCTGGAGTCGGCCGGCGCGCCGTAGCGGATCGCCACGTCCACCGGTTGCCGGTAGAGATCCGTCACCCGGTCGCCGAGCAGCAGGCGCAGGCTCAGTTGCGGATAGCGCGCCTGGAACTCGTCGAGCCAGGGCAGCAGCAGGTTGCGGCCGAAGTCGGAGGGCGCGGAAAGCTGCAGTACCCCGGCGATCTGGTCCTTGCCGCCCTGCAGCAACCGGCGCCCCTCCTCCAGGCTGCGCAACGAGGCGCGGGCATGCAGGAGGAACGCGTCGCCCTCGGGAGTCAGGCGCAGGCTGCGGGTGGAGCGGGCGAACAGGCGTACCTCCAGCTCGCTTTCCAGGCGCTTCAGCGCCGCGCTGGCCACCGCCGGGGAAATCTCCAACTGGCGCGCGGCGGCGGACAACGAGCCGCTGTCGCTGGTGTGGACGAACACCTGGAGGTCGTCGTAACGCAGCATTTTCAAGATTCCTTTGAAAGAGTCTTCCCTGATAGCCTGTTTTTCAGCGATTTGAAATAGCCCATCCTGACTCCGCCCCATCGAAGGAACCCACCATGAGCACACCCCTCACCCTGATCGCCACCATCACCGCCGCCCCCGGCCACGCCGAGGCCCTGGAACGCGAATTGCGCGCCCTGGTCGCCCCGTCGCGCGCCGAGGCTGGTTGCCTGCAGTACGACCTGCACCAGGACCGCCACGACTCCCACCTGTTCTACATGATCGAGCAGTGGCGCGACGACGCCGCCCTGGAGCGGCACCAGAACACCGAACACTTCCTGCGCTTCAGCCGCGGCAACGAAGCCCTGCTGCAGAACGTGAAGATCGACCAACTCTATCGCCTCGCCTGAGGCCCGTTTCCCGGAGTTCCCATGAAAGCTGTCGGTTACTACCAATCCCTGCCCATCGACCATCCCGACGCCCTGCTCGACCTCGAACTGCCCGAGCCCACGCCGGGCCCGCGCGACCTGCTGGTGGAGGTCCGCGCCATCTCGGTCAACCCGGTGGATACCAAGGTCCGCCAGCGCGCCCAGCCGGAAGCCGGCCAGGCCAAGGTGCTGGGCTGGGACGCGGCGGGCGTGGTGCGCGCGGTCGGCAGCGAGGTCAGCCTGTTCCGTCCTGGCGATCGGGTCTGGTACGCCGGGGACATCACCCGCCCCGGTAGCAACAGCGAGCTGCATCGGGTCGACGAGCGCATTGCCGGGCACCTGCCGAAAAGCCTCGACTTCGCCCAGGCCGCGGCCCTGCCGCTGACCACCATCACTGCCTGGGAACTGCTCTTCGAGCGCTTGCAGATCGCCGAAGGCAAGGCCGACCAGGGCCAGAGCCTGCTGGTGGTCGGTGCCGCCGGCGGGGTCGGTTCGATCCTGGTCCAACTGGCCCGGCAACTGACCGGCCTGAACGTGATCGGCACCGCTTCGCGCGCAGAGACCCAGGCCTGGGTCCGCGACCTCGGCGCGCACCATGTGATCGACCACGGCAAGCCGCTGGCCGAAGAGCTGAAGCGGATCGGTGTCGCCGAGGTCAGCCACGTCGCCAGCCTGACCCACACCGACCAGCACCTCGAACAGATCGTCGCCGCGCTGCGCCCGCAAGGCCGCCTGGCGCTGATCGACGACCCGGCGTCGCTGGACATCGGCAAGCTGAAGCAGAAGAGCCTGTCGCTGCACTGGGAGTTCATGTACACCCGCTCGATGTTCCAGACCGACGACATGATCGAGCAGCACCGGCTGCTGGAGCGGGTCGCCGGGCTGATCGACGAAGGCGTGTTGAAGACCACCGTCGGCGAGCATTTCGGCCGCATCGACGCGACCAACCTGCGCCGCGCCCACGCGCTGCTGGAGAGCGGCCGGGCCAAGGGCAAGATCGTTCTCGAAGGGTTCTGAACGGCAGGACCACGGGGCGCGGCGTTTTCCACCCTACCGCCGTGCCCCTGGCCTTTGCTATCCCGCCTTGCGCACCCTCAGCGCAGCCTCGATCTCGCCAAGGATCGTCGGGTCGTCGATGGTCGATGGCGCCGCGTAGTCCTCGCCATCGGCGATCTTGCGCAGCACCGCGCGGAGGATCTTCCCGGAGCGGGTCTTCGGCAGCCGCTTGACCACCACCACCCGCTGGAAGCAGGCCAGCGCGCCGATCTGTTCGCGGACCAGCGCCACCAGCTCGCGCTGCAGTTGCTCGGCGGCGATCCCGGCATCGTCCTTGAGCACCACCAGGCCCAGCGGCACGTGGCCCTTGAGTTCGTCCCGCACGCCGATCACCGCGCACTCGGCAACCGCCTGGTGCTGCGCCACGCGTTCCTCCATCTCGCCGGTGGAGAGGCGATGCCCGGAAACGTTTATCACGTCGTCGGTGCGCCCCATGATGTAGACGAAGCCGTCCTCGTCGAGATAGCCGCCGTCGCCGGTGTGGTAGTAGCCGGGATAGTTGCCCAGGTAGGCCTGCAGGTAGCGCGGGTGGTCGCCCCAGAGGGTCTGTGCGCAGCCCGGCGGCAACGGCAGGGCGATGACGATCGCGCCCTGGCGGTTCGCTCCCAGCGGCCGGCCTTCGTCGTCCAGCACCTGCACGTGGTAGCCGGGCACCGCGCGGTTGGTCGAGCCGGCCCGCAGGTCGTGGCCGGCGATCCCGATGCAGGGCGCGGTCACCGGCCAGCCGGTCTCGGTCTGCCACCAATGGTCGTGGACCGGCCGCCCGGTGTGCTCCTCCAGCCAGTGCTGGGTGCTGCTGTCGAGCTTCTCGCCGGCCAGGAACAGGTGGCGCAGCGAACCCAGGTCGTAGCGCTTCACCCGTTCGCCATGCGGGTCTTCCTTGCGGATCGCGCGGATCGCCGTCGGCGCGCAGAACAGGCTGTTCACCCTGTGCTCTTCGATCACCCGCCAGTAGGCGCCGGCGTCCGGCGTGCGCACCGGCTTGCCTTCGTAGAACACCGTGGTACAGCCGCACATCAGCGGGCCGTAGACGATCAGCGAGTGGCCGACCACCCAGCCGACGTCGGAGATCCCCCACCAGACGTCGCCGGCCTGCATGCCGTAGATAGTGCGGACCGCGTAGCGCACCGCGACCGCGTGGCCACCGTTGTCGCGGACGATACCCTTGGGCTTACCGGTGGTGCCCGAGGTGTACATGATGTACAGCGGATCGCCGCTGGCCACCGGCAGCGGATCGGCCGGCTCGGCGGCGGCGAGGCAGTCCTGCCAGTCCAGGTCGCGGCCCGGGTGCAGGCGCGCGGGCGCCTGCGGGCGTTGCCAGACCATGACGTGGGCAGGCTGGTGGATCGCCAGTTCGAGGGCCTTGTCCACCAGCGGCTTGTATTCGATCACCCGGTCGAACTCCAGCCCGCAGGAAGCGGTGAGCACCAGCTTCGGCGTGGCGTCGTCGATACGCAGAGCCAGCTCGTAGGGAGCGAAGCCACCGAACACCACCGAATGCACCGCGCCCAGGCGCGCGCAGGCGAGCATCGCCATGGCCGCCTGCGGCACCATCGGCATGTAGATGATCACCCGGTCGCCCTTGCCGACCCCGAGGGCCCGCAGGGCGCCGGCCAGGCGCGCCACTTCGTCGCGCAGCCGCAGGTAGCTGTAGCGGTCCTGGGTGCCGGTCACCGGCGAGTCGTAGATCAGCGCGGTCTGTTCGCCGCGCCCCTCCTCGATCTGCCGGTCGAGGGCCAGGTAGGCGCTGTTCAGACGGCCATCGGCGAACCAGCGATGGGTGCCGTCGGGCAGGCTTTCGAGGATGTTCGCGGGCGCTTGGTACCAGGCCAGGGAACGGGCCTGTTCGGCCCAGAACGCGGCCGGCTCGGCGATCGAGCGGGCGTGCTGCTGCAGGTACGTCATGTTCCAGCCCTCTGATTGTTCTTATTAGGGATGAAGCAGTGAGTGAGCCTTGGAGTATGGGCGGGTGCCGGGCACCCGCCATCAACCTTTGGTCGTAGGGGTCAGTCCTTGCCGCGGTAGAGCTTCTGGATGCTGGAGAAGTCCAGCCCCTCGTGCTCGGCATCGGCCTGGGCGTGCAGGCTGAACAGGTTGCGCGCCAGCGCGCCGAGCGGCGTCGAGGCCTGCACCGCCTGGGCGTTGGCCAGCGCCAGGCCGAGGTCCTTGTTCATCAGGCGCACCTGGAAACCGCCGGCATAGCCGTTGCTCGCCGGCGCCTGCGGCATCACCCCGGGCCAGGGGTTGTAGAGGTTCAGCGCCCAGTTGCCGCCGGAACTCTGCTTCATCACCTCGGACAGCACCGCCGGGTCGAGGCCGTTCTTCACCCCCAGCGCCAGGGCCTCGGCGGTGCCGGCCATGAGGATGCCGAGGAGCATGTTGTTGCAGATCTTCGCCACCTGGCCGGCGCCGTGATCGCCGGCGTGGAATATGTTCCGGCCCATGTTCTCGAGGACCGGCCGGGCCCGCGCGAAGCCTGCGGGGGGGCCGCCGACGATGAAGCTCCGGGTGCCGGCGCGGGCGCCGCCGACGCCGCCGGAAACCGGCGCGTCGAGCAGGGTCAGGCCCTTCGCCGCGGCGGCCTCGGCGACCTTGCGCGCGGTCTCCGGGGCGATGGTCGAGCAGTCGATCAGCAGGGGCTTGCCGGCGACCCGCGCGAGCAGGCCGTCGTCGCCGAGATACAGGCTTTCCACGTGCTGCCCGGCCGGCAGCATGCTGATCACCACTTCGGCGCCTTCGCAGCACTGCAAGGCGCTATCGGCGCCCTGCGCGCCCTGCTCGACCAGGCTCAGCACGGCCTTGGGCTGCAAGTCGAAGACATTCACCCGGTGGCCAGCCTTGAGCAGGTTGGCGGCCATCGGCCCACCCATGTTGCCCAGGCCGAGGAATGCGATGTCGGTCATCGGTCCGTCTCCCTTTCAGCGCATCTGGATCGAGAAGTTGGTCCCGGCCACGCTATCGCTGTCGAACCAGCGCGCGGTCACGGTCTTGGTCTCGGTGTAGAAGCGCACGCCCTGCTTGCCGTAGGCGTGCAGGTCGCCGTAGAACGAGCCCTTCCAACCGGTGAAGGAGAAGAACGGCAGCGGTACCGGGATCGGGATGTTGATGCCCACCTGGCCGACCTCGATGTGGTGCTGGAAGGTCCGCGCCGCGGCGCCGGAGCTGGTGAAGATCGAGGTGCCGTTGCCGTAGGGGCTTTCGTTGATCAGGCGGATCGCCTGCTCCAGGCTGTCGACCTCGGCCAGGCAGAGCACCGGGCCGAACACCTCTTCGCGGTAGATCGCCATGTCCGGGCGCACCCCGGCGAACAGCGTCGGGCCGACCCAGTTGCCGTCCGGGTATCCCTCGACCTTGTAGCCGCGGCCATCCAGCAGCAGTTGCGCGCCCTCCTCCACGCCCTGGCCGATCAGACGCTCGATGCGCGCCTTGGCCTGCGGGTTGATCACCGGGCCGTAGCTGGCGCCGCTGTCGTCCCATGGGCCGGGGCGGACCTTGGCCAGTGCGTCGCGGATTTCCGGAATCCACTCGCGGGCGGCCCCCACCAGCACCGCCACCGAGATCGCCATGCAGCGCTGCCCGGCCGCGCCCACCGAGGCACCGACCAGGTTGCTGATGACCTGTGCCTTGTCCGCGTCGGGCATGATCACCATGTGGTTCTTCGCCCCGGCGAAGCTCTGCACGCGCTTATTGTGCGCGGTGCCGGTGTGGTAGACGTACTGGCCGACGGCGACCGAGCCGACGAAGGACACCGCCTTCACCTGCGGGTGCTTGAGCAACTGGTCGACCTGTTCCTTGCCGCCATGCACCACCTGCAGCACGCCCTTCGGCGCACCGGCCTCGAGGAACAGCTCGGCGAGCCGCACGCTGGTCAGCGGCACCTGCTCGGAAGGTTTGAGGATGAAGGCGTTGCCGCAGGCGATGGCCAGCGGGAACATCCACAGCGGGATCATCGCCGGGAAGTTGAACGGGGTGATGCCAACGCACACGCCCAGCGGCTGGGTGATGCTGTAGGTGTCGATGTTGCGGGCGACGTTCTCCACCGTCTCGCCCATCAGCAGCGAGGGCACGTTGCAGGCGTGCTCGACCACCTCGATACCGCGCCAGACGTCGCCCTTGGCGTCCTCGAAAGTCTTGCCCAGCTCGCTGGAGACGATCTTCGCCAGTTCGTCGTGGTGTTCCTTGAGCAACGCCTGGTAACGCAGCATCACCCGCGCGCGCTCGGAAACCGGGGTTTCCTTCCAGCTGGCGAAGGTTTCGCGGGCACTGGCCACCGCCTGCTCGATCTGCTCCGCGCTGGCGCAGGCGATCTCCGCCAGGGTGCTGTTGTCGAGGGGATTGCTGACCGGGATGCGCTGGGCGCCGAGACCTTCGACGAAGGCTCCCGCGATGAGGTGGCGGACTGGGACTGACATGAACCCTCCTGCACCGGCCAGGCCGGCTTTTATTGTTGTGGCGGACTGGTACGAGGTCGATTCGGACCTCGCTTTGGCCAAGAAGCTATCACTGGGCGGAAGGTCGCGAGATCGACTAAATTGTGTTGTTCATGGACTATATTGCGGAGCCGGCTACCGACATGTCGCACACCTCCGACTGGCCCCTGCCGGCCGACAGCCTGCGCTTGCCGATCCCGGCGGCGCTGCTGGAGAAACTGGCGGTCCACCCGCTCAGCCGCGACCTCTACCCCACCTCCCTGGGCCACTACCGGCGCGCCCGCGACCACCGCATGAGCCGCGAGCGCCATGACGAGCACCTGCTGATCTATTGCAGCGAAGGCCAGGGCCTGTTGCGCGTGCGCGAGGGCGAGACCTGGCGCGAATACCGGGTCGGCAGCGGCGACCTGCTCTGGCTGCCGCCGGGCATGGCCCACGACTACGCCGCCGACGACCGCCAACCCTGGACCATCTTTTGGACCCACCTGCGCGGCGACAGCGCCACCTGGCTGCAACACAGCGCCGGCTACCGCGACACCCCGCTGCGCCATTGGGGCCTGCAACACGCCCTGCTCGGCGGCTTCGAGCAACTGCTGGAGGTGCGCCACAGCGGCTACCGCTTCCAGCACTTCCTGCTCGCCGCCAGCCGCCTGCGCAGCCTGCTCTGCCAGCTACCGCTGCTGCGCCCGCTGCGCGAGGGCAGCCTGGACCTCGACGGGCTGCACGCCTACATGCGCGAACACCTGCATGCGCGCCTCGAACTGGAACGCCTGGCGGCCTTCTGCAACCTGTCGAAGTTCCATTTCGTCAGTCGCTACAAGGCGATCACCGGCCGTACGCCTATCCAGCACTTCCTGCACCTGAAGATCGAGTACGCCTGCCAGTTGCTGGACAGCAGCGACCAGAGCGTGGCCCGGGTCGGCCAGGCGGTCGGCTACGACGACAGCTACTACTTCTCGCGCCTGTTCAGCAAGGTCATGGGTTTGTCGCCGAGCGCCTACCGGCAGCGGGTAAGGCAGGGCGAGGGAGGAGCCTGAAGCGCTCTGCGGCGGGGCTGTAAACGAAGCGGCGACCAGTTGTCGGCAAACTGATCCCGGTCAGTGTTTTCCGGGCCGACAGGACTAGACTGAAGCTCCCTTTCCAGCCCCGATGGATGAATCGCCATGAACATCCTCGTCCGCCCGTCGCAAACCCCGAAAGGCCAATGCTGGCAAGTCTGCCTCGACCAGCAGGCCGTCAACTTCCGTAGCGAAAGCGAGGCCCGGCGTTTCGTCGACCGCCTCGAGGCGCGCCTGCGCGCGCCCCATGTGCTGCCCGAACTGAAACAGCGAACGGCCTGATCCGCGCTCAGGCGGCCTGGCGCTCCAGGCGCCCGGTCTGCCAGGCGAGCAGGGTCGCGACCGCGCCGCAGACGGCGATCACCAGAGTCATGGGGATCGCCGTGCCGTCGTGGAGCACGCCGACCAGCGCCGAAGCGCCCGCCGCCACGCTGAACTGCAGGCTGCCCATCAGCGCCGAGGCGCTGCCGGCGTGCTGTCCCTGTCCGGCCATGGCGCAGGCGGAAGCGTTGGGAATGATGCAGCCGAGGCTGGCCACGCATCCGAACAGCGGAACCAGCAGCGGCCACAGCGTGGCCGGTTGCAGCGAAGCGATGCCCAGCAGGGCCAGGCCGCACGCCAGGTAGCCCCAGATGATCCGCCGCAGCCAGAACGCCGGCCCGCGATAGCGCAGCAGCCGCGCGTTGACCTGTGCCATGACGATGAAGCCCGCGGCATTGCTGCCGAACAGCCAGCCATAGTGCTCGGCGGGAATCCCGTAGAGCTGGATGAACACGTAGGGCGAACCGGCGATGTAGGCGAACATCCCGGCCATCGCCACCCCGCCGGAAAGGCCATAGGCGAGAAACAGGCGGTCGGCGAACAGCCGCCGGTACTGCCCCAGCGCGCCGGAAAGCGGCGGTCGCTCGCCGTCGGCCGGGATGGTTTCCGGCAGCCACAACGCCACGCCGAGGCCGGCCAGGGCGGCGAACAGGGTCAGGCAGACGAAGATCGATTGCCAGCCCTGCCAGTCCAGCAGCAGGCCGCCGGCCACGGGGGCGAGGATCGGCGCCAGGCCCATCACCAGCATCAACTGGGAAAACGCCTTGGCGGCGCCGATCGGATCGCACAGGTCACGCACCACTGCCCGCGAGATGACCATCCCGGCGCAGCCGCCGAGGGCCTGGACGAAGCGCGCGGCGATCAGCCACTCCAGGCTCGGCGCCAGGGCGCAGGCGGCCGAGGCCAGGGTGAAGATACTCACCCCCACCAGCAGCGGCAGGCGCCGGCCATAGCGGTCGGCCACCGGGCCGTAGAGCAACTGGCCGATGGACAGGCCGGCGAAGTAGGCGGCCAGGCTCAGCTGGACGTGCTCGACGTCGGTGGCGAAGGCCTTGGCCAGGGTCGGGAAGCTCGGCAGGTAGAAATCGATGGCCAGTGGCCCGAAGGCGCTCAGGGCTCCCAGTATCAGCAGGATGCGCAGGTTCATGGATCGCTCGGCACGGGGCGCGTCGGTGGCAGGCAAGGCACTTCCCTGCGCGGCTCCCGGCAAGCGGGACGACGACGCCTATCATTGAATCGTCTGTGAGGGCGGGCGGCTCCAGGCCTGAAGGCCGGTACTGGCGGGAAGATGCTACGGACAGCCGGGGAGTCGCCGAAAAAGCAGCGCGCAGCATAACACCGAAGACGCCCGTCGATCATGGCCGGAGACCGTGGAACCGCGGAATCCACGACTCATGAATGAGCAGCATTAGACAAAGGTGGTGTCGAAATACTTCGAGTCCGCCCGAGCGCGGCTAAAATCGGTACACTCCCCGCCCCGTTGCCGAGACCGATTCGACTACCCAGCACAGCATGCGACGCACAAAGGAAGATTCTGAAAAAACCCGTACGGCCATCCTCCTGGCCGCCGAGGAACTGTTCCTGGAAAAGGGCGTGTCCCATACCAGCCTGGAACAGATCGCCAGGGCCGCCGGGGTGACCCGTGGCGCCGTCTACTGGCACTTCCAGAACAAGGCCCACCTGTTCAACGAGATGCTCAACCAGGTACGCCTGCCGCCGGAGCAACTCACCGAGCGCCTGTCCGGCTGCGATGGCAGCGACCCGCTGCGCTCGCTCTACGACCTCTGCCTGGAGGCCGTGCAATCGTTGCTGACGCAGGAGAAGAAGCGCCGCATCCTGACCATCCTGATGCAACGTTGCGAATTCACCGAGGAACTGCGCGAGGCGCAGGAACGCAACAACGCCTTCGTGCAGATGTTCATCGAACTCTGCGAGCAGTTGTTCGCCCGCGACGAATGCCGTGTGCGGCTGCATCCGGGCATGACCCCGAGGATCGCCTCGCGCGCCTTGCACGCGCTGATCCTGGGCCTGTTCAACGACTGGTTGCGCGACCCGCGCCTGTTCGACCCGGATACGGACGCGGAACACCTGCTGGAGCCGATGTTCCGTGGCCTGGTGCGCGACTGGGGTCAGGCCAGCTCGGCGCCGTAGCCCTCCTCGCGGATCGCCTCGAGTACCTGGGTGCTGTCGAGCCGGCTGGCGACCCGGACTTCGCCGGCGCCAAGATCCACCTGGACGTCCGCCGCCGAATCCTTCGCCTGCACCGCATGGGTGATCGCCCGTACGCAGTGGCCGCAGGTCATGCCCTGAACCTTGAAGACTTGCATGGTATTGCCTCCTGTTGGTCATCGATGGGGCGATTTTCGACCTTGACATGGTGTCAAGGTCAATCCTCGAAATATCCGGTAACCGACAAAGCGTCAAGAACGGGTAAAGGCGGAGTAAAGAGGCTTAAACCCTACAAAGCACATGGTTAACATGTTCACCTTGTTCTTCACGAGGTAGAACCATGTCCATCCGCCGCTATTCCCCGTCACAGATCGCCCTGCACTGGCTCAGCGCCGTCGCGGTCCTGCTGATCATCGCCCTGCCCTACGGCGCCGACTTCTTCGCCGGCCTGCTCGGCGGCAAGGGCAACGTCTTCACCCTGCACAAGTCGCTGGGCGTGGCGGTACTCCTGCTGACCCTGACACGCCTGGCGCTGCGCCGCGTCCAGGGTGTCCCGGATACCTTGGAGGGGAACCCGGACTGGCAGCGCGCGGCCGCCAAGGCCGGGCATTTCCTGCTGTACGCGGTGCTGATCGTCATGCCGCTCTCCGGCATGCTCGCCGGCAAGCGTCCGCTGGACCTGTTCTGGCTGGTGCAGATCGGCCCGTTCGACCTGCCGGAAGCCTTCAAGGCGTTCGCCGGCGGCACCCACGTCACCGTCCAGTACCTGCTTTTCGCGCTGATCCTCGGCCACGCCGCCGCGGCCATCTGGCACCACCGCGTGCAGAAGGACGACGTACTGCGCGCCATGCTGCCGCAACGCGGCGCCTGACCCCAGCGACGGACGGGCACGCGGATGCCCGTCCCGACTTGTCCCGGGCCCCGGCTTCGGCCAAGCTTTTCCTTACGCCCCCCGCCGCCGAGGCCCGCCATGTTCCCCATCCTTCGCCCGCTGCTCCATACCGCCGCCCTGGCCTGCGCCCTCCCGGCGCTCGCCGCGGACCCGCAACCGGCCAGCGGTGGCTGGGCGCAACCCGACCCGGCGCCGATCGGCTATGCGGTGCTGAACGTTTCCCGCGAGCGGGTCGAGTCCGGCACTGCCTGCGATGTCGGCCTGTACGTCCACGACGAACTGGTCGGCAACCTGCAACCGGGCGCCAGCCTGGCCCTGAACCTGCAACCCGGCGCGGTGGACGTGCGTCTTGCGCCGAACGGTCCTGGCGACGCCTGCCGGAACGGCATGACCATCCTCGCCGGACAGACCCTGACCCTGCGCGCCGGAGAGATCCGCAACCTACGCATTACCCTCGGTGCGGGCGGGCTCTACCTGGCACCGGTGGCGGATGGGTACTGAGGGGTAGCGACTTGCCGTGGAGCATTGGCCATGACGCAGGGCACGAAGGTGGCGTTTCGGCACCGGGTGCACGGGGACTGCCTGGCGGGCCGTGAATGCGTGACTGGCCCCCAGCTCCCGTCGCTGCCTGCACGGCACTAAGGGGGGAAGCTGTTGCTTAGCGCTTGAGCGGGCGTCGTGCTTGCCTTGGCCTCTTGTTTCGCCTTTCCAGGCGAGTTCCTTCTGCAAGCGTCCAAAAGACTCGCCCACCACTCGGAGGGCAAGCCAGGAGCCCGATCCGTAGGGCGAATAACCGCTTGCGGTTATCCGCCGGCTGTCCGGGGCATCGGCGGATACCGCCTGTGGCGGTATTCGCCCTACGGGACGTTCGAGCGGGCTTCATGTTTGCTGCTCAAGCTGTTTTCTGTGCCTGCCTTGGCCTCTTGTTTCGCCTTCCCAGGCGAGTTCCTTTTGCAAGCGTCCAAAAGGAACCAAAAGACTCGCCCCGGCATCCGGCCCCAGCCGCTTCTCGGCTGGGGTGCCCTCGCTGCATCGTTGCTCCCGGCGGCACGCCGCCACGGTCCTTCGTGGACCGAGGCGGCTCTCGCGGCATCCTGCCACTCGTCCCCCTCCGCAACGATTCCGCTCGGCCTCCTGACGGGGCGGGTTTGCCGCCCCACCACTTGGAGGGCAAGCCTCACTTCGTGGATGCCAGGAACCCGATCCGTAGGGCGGATACCGCCTATGGCGGCATTCGCCCTACGGGACTACACGGCAATGAACGGCGCAGGCTGGCCGTTCTGCTCTTTCTTGAGTTTCTTAGCTGCCTATACGGCAGTGAACAAGCATCGACTGGTGGACCTTGCACGGCCAATTTTCTTAGCTGCCTATACGGCAGTGAACGAATAGACCAGGGAAGCACTGTCGTGGTCGATTTTCTTAGCTGCCTATACGGCAGTGAACTTGCTGATTCGCATGATCGATCGCCTCGCCGATTTCTTAGCTGCCTATACGGCAGTGAACTCCAAGTGACTTTTCCCTGGCTGAGTCAGTATTTTCTTAGCTGCCTATACGGCAGTGAACATGAGCCTCGACGAGTACAACGACAAGCTCAATTTCTTAGCTGCCTGTACGGCAGTGAACGTCCAGCAGCAGCGGAGTAAGCCCTGGCTGCATTTTCTTAGCTGCCTGTACGGCAGTGAACGCCCGGAGAACTCACCGGCCAGCGTGTTCTTCTTTCTTAGCTGCCTGTACGGCAGTGAACATGGTGATGGCGGCGGAACGGGTGGTGGCACTTTTCTTAGCTGCCTGTACGGCAGTGAACGTTCCTGGGCGACGTGTTCGGGTGGCCGTGATTTTCTTAGCTGCCTGTACGGCAGTGAACGAGCGCCGCGTCAAAATGATCATCGAGACAAATTTCTTAGCTGCCTGTACGGCAGTGAACATGGCGAGCGTGTGACGTTCTGGACGGGCCGATTTCTTAGCTGCCTGTACGGCAGTGAACGCGAATTGATGCTGTTCTCCATGCTTGTTGCGTTTCTTAGCTGCCTGTACGGCAGTGAACTAGCCCCGAAAACCTATAACCATTTGAAGGAAAAGGAAATACCGAGTTTTTCCTGCCAGAAACCCTCTTTTTTCGAGGTCTCGTAACTTGCTGATTTATAAGGGCG
>OKKP01000030.1_pt1 | contig 41927 bp, 65 predicted proteins | sample 1613941 | NCBI WGS metagenome assembly OKKP01 (sample SAMN04436893, study PRJEB24849) | human gut metagenome | biome: human gut; feature: NICU; material: stool | host: Homo sapiens | place: USA: Saint Louis, MO | collected 2012-02-08 | reverse complement strand
TTCGTCTATAGGTATATCTTTATCTTTCAATTACTTATGCCGATTTTCTTTCCGCATTGGATTCCAAAATTATGCCACGAAAGCCAGTAACGGCGCGGGCCTCGTTTTCGGTTGCGGAAACAATTTTTGGGGCACACAGATCGCATTCAGGCAAATGAGGTACTGGAGATCGGCGGAGGCCTCCACTGATGCCTAGGGGTGCAAAACTATTGCAGCCCTGGGAGAGGATCATCTCCTGAAAAATCAGGGCATGATCATGTGCGCGTCCGAAAAACGGACGCACACAATCATCCCATTTGCGCCGAAGAAATTCGTCGCCGCTCGGTACGTTTTCCGTACCAATCCGGCCTATTCGACCTTGGCCGCCAAGGGCAGCGGATACCTGGCCTTGATCTCCTCGACCTTGGCGACCCAAGCGCGGTAGTCCGGCTCGGTGCCGGCCTTGATCGCATCGAACTCGGCCTCGGTCTTGAGCGGATCACTTTCCAAGCGGTAGGCATTCGCCCGCGCCGCGGCGGCGGCATCGTACTCAGCCTGCCAGCGTTCTTGCGCCTGCTGTTCAGCGGTCTTTACCTGGCTCCAGTCGATCATTGCGGTAACTCCACAGGTCCATCGGCATCGATCAGCAACGGTTCAGGGAAGCGAGCGGCAGCGCTGGCATCATCAGCCAGCGGGAACCGCAGGCTCAGCTCCAGCCGGTCGGCACGTCGCACTGCGGGACCAGCGAACCACTCTGACCCAATTGCCTCGGCCGGCAACTCGCCGCCCTCCGGGAGCGGTGTGAAGTCGAACGCGTGGCCGTTCACGGTAAGTACATCGCCAGCCCTGCTCAGCGACAGGTGCTCGTCGCTGCCTGGCAGTGGTGCGTACGGTGACAACTTGATGATCATCAGAACCACCTCCCGATGGCGACGACCCTGTTATTCCTAGTCTGAGCGCCTGACGTGAATGATGCCGACGATATGCAGAAGAACCCCACCCCAGCCGTACCCGCGGATGGATTGAAGTAGGTCGCTCCCTGGTTTCTCGCCGACACGCCAGAGTCATAGTCTCCACCAGCACCAGAAGCGGAGACAGCCCCAGCGATGGGGTACGAGGAACTAAAGCTCGCCGGGTACGACCAGTTCGCACCGACTGATGAGACCACAGCGGTGAAGGTGAGAGTGTTCGTCCAACAAATCTGCGTCCCATCCGCGAACCGCACATACTCCCCGTTCGCGTTACTCCCGCGATCAATCACCGCACCGGTCGGTACGCCGCTCGACTGCGAAACGGCGCCCAGAATGCTGTCTCGAGAGTACAAAGCCCCAGTTGAACCCAGGGCAGGTCTAACTGCAGCACTCCCAAGCCCAAGGGACGTGCGCGCACCAGCGGCGGTTGCAGCTCCTGTTCCGCCGAGTGTTACCGGCACCGTGTCGCCGTCCCCGAACTCTCGAAGCGAGCCATAGCCGTTGCCGTCGTTCTGCAACTTCGTCGGTCGTACATCAGCCATTGAACAGCACCTGTAGGTTGAGAGTTGCGCCGCCGGCGGTATAGGCCGGCAGTTGGCCGTCAGGGTTCATCGTGAGCCGAAGCATGGAGCCATCGGCGAGATACCCCGGCACAGCCGCGGGGATGCGGACGTTCATCGGGTATGCCACCACGACGCCCGCGCCGTTGGTCACGAACTGGTCGTATCCGGTGCTGCGCCGGACGAAGTAGATCGCGTTCGGCTCCAGCGCGGCAGGCAGTTGCGCGACGACCTTGTGGGTCTGGAGGACGGCCATTTACCAGGCCGCCCCGTTCCACTCCGCCGGAATTGGCTGCCCGCCGAACCGAACCAGGCCGCCATCCTCGCTGAACTTGTCCAGCGTCGACTTGTTCGCGTGCGTGTGCGCTTGGGAAACGGCAGTGTCGATCTGCGCCGGCGTCGACGTCGGGCGCCCGTTGATCGCGTCCCAGTTGATCTCGACGTCCATCGACTCATACTCGGCCACTTTCAGCCATGCGCTGGTCGCCGGGTTCCATGCGTACAGCGCAGCGCCGGATTCGACTGTCGGGTCGGCGCTCGCATCCTGAACCAGGACGAAGATTGCGCCCTCCGGCTCCAGGGCATCGCGTGCAGCGATATCGGCTACGAACAGGATCGGCGCGCCGGTGCCGGGCAAGCTGGCCAACGCCTCGTTGATCAGCGCGTTGATCATCGCGCTGTTACCGATCGAGCGCGCCACTCCGGCGCTGTTCGTCAGGTACGACTCCGAGTAGCTGCCGTTCTCGACGAAGTAGAACGAATCGGGTTCCAGCGTACCCGGCAGGGTCGCCACTTTGAAAAATCGAATCTGGGCCATGTCATCACCAATCTGTCGCGCCCCATTGGGCACCGTCTACGCCATCCCTCCCGGGAGGCCCTTGGTCACCCGCAACAACCACAAGCACATCGGCCGGCGGCGTCACGGTGACCGCGTATTCCTGCATCTCGCTGAGCACCAGCGGCTCGCAATCAACCTCGATCGCCAGCGCCCAGGGCTCGGCGGTGTCATCCATCGCACCCTCCCCCACGCCTCACAGTGATCGGCCCGCTGTAGTAGCGATGGACCGTTCCATCCGGGTAGGTCACGTCCACGTCGTAGACCGCCGACGACCATGCCAACGCCGCGGTGGCGGAGGCCGATATCTCCCGCGAGATCGTTCCGGCGCCAGCGATCTCAAGGCCGGAGCCGAGCGCCAGCGTCATCAGCACAGTCCCGCCTGGCGCGTCGCGGATCTGCATCCGTACCTCGGCGCCAGCCAGGTCGACGGGTGGCTGGTAGATCAATTGCCCGCCCACAGGCGCTAGCCCAACGGCTGACAGCAGGTTGATCTCGACGGTGTCGTCGTCGATGGACGCGACCCGGTGAGGCAATTGCCGAAGCCGGGCGCGGTTCAGCTCGGGCATGCCCTGGATACCATCGATCCAGGCCAGCCACGTGCCGGGCAATCCGTGCCCAGGGATGGTCAGCCGGACAGGAGCAGTCGGCGCGATCTGGGTGATTGGTCGGTAGACAAGGCTCGGTTGCATGATCCGCATCGTGTCGCGGAACGTCGCCCCGCGCTCCACGCGCAGGGGTACACAGGCCGGCGTCATGCGGCTTCTCCTTTGGAGGGATCAAACGTAGGAATAGAAAGCGCTGGGGTCGTTGCGTATAGCGTCGCCGGTGAGAGGGTTGTAGGAGCCCTTGCCCCACGCCTCCATCTCTAACGGGGAAAAGCCACTAACATCCACATCAACCTGACGCGATCCGTGGGGGCCATGCGGGGTGAGAGCCACTCCAGCAAACCGACGGTCTCTACCACGATAGAAAAAAAGGCCTAGAAGCTTGTTTGAGTATCTAAGCACCGGCCACGCAGATTGGTCGCTTATCGTCGACGGACGCCCCGGGAACAGCTCAATTGGCGACGACCAGTCCAATCCTTCCGCATAACTGTCGCCAACATCAGGAGTAAGCAGGTATATATCACCCAAGCTAATAGACTCCGATCCACTCGCGACACTTTGACCAGTGATGCTGTCAGTCCATTGGATAGAACCAGGCCCATTAAGAACCCCGCTCGTAGAAAGCGAGTTGTACAGCGACTCTGAGGACCCGCCGGAAGAAGAGCTCAAGGTGTAGGAAAACGAAATATCTTCGGTCATGCTAAATGAGATGTGATCGCCAGAGATACCTGCCGAGCGCGACATCGTTGACACGATAGAAACTTCGAGCGTTATTAGTTCAAGGGAGCCAGACAATCCATACCACGCTCCAGCAGTTGACCTTGCGCGAAGTGATGCTGAAAACTCTCCGATTAGAACTCTATACACGTGAGGCGCCCACGGATGCCCCGGGTATGGCGGGGGTGGCGGCTCTCCACTGCTTTCATTGAACGGGCCGTCTGGGTCCTCCGGCGTCCCACGCCAAAAGCGGGTATGGGTATTCGGGTCAACATCTGTTCGACTGCTGTCGATAGTCTCGAATTGTATTCGCTCCCAAGGTGCAACCACGGACAGTTCCGCTTGAAAGCTGTTCGCGCCGCTCGCACTCACACGCAACTCAAGCATCCCACCAACACCAATGAATCCACTCCCAGCGGTCTCTTGGTATCTAGCCAGGTAGAGACGGCGTGTTCCGTCGTTATTTACATCCAGAACTTCGAAAGAGATACCGTCCGGCTTGACGGGCAATCCAAGGTCTGACAGAGATATTGCATTGCTACTGACCGTCCCAGAAAACCCTGTAAATCCATCCCGAAACAAACAGCTAGCAGCTATTGTTTCGAGAAAAAAATTGTATTGAACGCTTACGCCGTATCGAATCGTGTAACCACGTATAAATGCAGGCTGTAAGGAAACCCCGCCATAAGCTTCGGACAAATCCGTTCCACGCAAAATCGCTCGGTTTAGCCACTGCTCATCTGGATCATCGGTTTCCACTTCAGGGATATGCATGCCTACGTCCCAAAGGGCCGTATTATTTGCGAGCCTGACAGGCGGCATCTTCATCGTTCGCCCGCTTGGTAACGTCAATGTCGAATCAACGGCGTTGATTGGCTGTCGTATTAGGCCGTGCCATGGCCACCCCCATACCTGCGGAGCTTCATCGAGCGGGCTATTGGGAAACATCGTTCGCGTACTCCATCACCACTTCTGCGCCTGACGCGTCGGTCATGACGATCTTCTTCACGCTGCGATACCGGAGCCAGGCCAGGCCATCGCTGGTGGGGATTGTCTGCAGTTCGTAATATTCGCGCTGGGCGGCATCTTCTTCGATCAGGGGGCTCGCAATACCGCCACCCCCACCGAGCTGCTTTCCGGCGGGGTTGTAGTCCGCCCGCCCGCGCTTTGCATCCAGGGCGCCGCGCGGATCGATTTTCCGCAGCGACCGCGCCTGGCGTTCCGGCTCGATCAGACGGTTGAGCGCGGCGGTCAAGCCCTGGTCACCGCGGCGCTCCGCTTCGACCCGCTGGCCGCCGGCGCGGCGGATCGCTTCGTTCCTCGCGCCGATGCCGCGGCGCTCATCTGATAGAGCCATGCGCTATCTCCTACGCGTTCGGCACATCGCTGAACACAAGCATCGACAGAGTGAGTTCGTCAGCATCGAAATAGACGCGCGCCCACACTTCGCCGTTGAGGTCATTTGCGTTGATCAAGAATCCATACGACTCCTGAACAGCCCACTGCCTGGTTGTGCCAACGATCGACATCCCTCCGGACAATTCACCGGACGTAACTCTGATCTGCAGTTGCTGCCCGCTCGGACCGGCGGTCCTGATATTCAGGTCGAACTGTCGGGATGTGCTGGGATCGATTCCAATTGCTGCAGTGCCGAGCTCGGGAATTGCGAACAGACGGGCCTCAACAAATGAGTGTTGAGGCTCGAGAAGGAACTGGCCGTCGGTGTTGACATGCAGCACCTCGCTCGGAGCGCTGCCACCGCCACTACCCAGTTTCACCCAATCGGCACCGCTCGCGGTGCCCTTCGCAAGGTATAGCGCGCCGTTGTTCGTGTTCACGTAGTGAGCACCGATGCTTGGTGGCGGATCGAGCGGCTCCCCGGCGCCAGACAGGACGTGCGTAACAGTTGCCATCAGTTGTTCTCCATGATCAGGTTGTTGCCTGCGTCGTCGACCAGCGTTGCGCCGGTTTCGTCGACAAGGGTGCCGCCAGACGCCCCGGACTCCAGAGCCTGGATGCGCGCCTGGAGCGTCATGAGGTCGCCAGCGGTTACTGCGGCGTAGATTGCTGTTCCCGCCGGCCAGTTGCCGGCGGCGGTGGCCTCCTGGGCGCGCTCGATCGTCACCACCCCACCAGCGCGCGCGGTTGCTTTCACGATCTCATGCTGAGCGCCGGCATCATCCGCCAGCGTCAGCAGCACCCAGTTACCGCCAGAGAGCGGCAGCAGCGCGGCGGCAGCATCCGGCACCGTCAGGCTCAATTCGCCAGGCGAAAGGCCGGCGCTCAGCGTCGTCTTCCAGTTGTTGATCCAGGCTCTCACCATCGCTACATCTCCAGTACGTCATCAGGCACGGATACCCGGTAGGTGGCCGCGATCTCCGGCGCATGCTCGTCCCGGTAGGTCTCCGGAATGTCGCTTGCGGTCAACGAGAAGCGCCGCGGGAACAACTCAGCGCCGGGATCGCGGTTGCTCCAGTTGCCTGCGAAACCATCCGCCTCATCGTCATACGCGGGACTGCCGTTGCGTCCTCCAAGCTGCGTCGAGAGCTGCCCCCCGCCCGACGGTGGGCTGACGGGATCGGACGAGCCAGCAGGAGGAACAAGGGGGTCTGCTGCGCCGCCCCCGCCTCGCATCACCGCGATAGAGATCGTGGTCAGGGCGCTACCGGATCCGAGGTCGAGCCGGTCGACAATGCGGCGACACTTGCCCACCGCACGCGCGCCCTGATCATCGAGGCGGAGCGTATGTACAAGATCGATCGGCAGGACCATGGACGTCGGCACATCCCAGGTCACGGTCGTGCCGCGGTGCGCAGCAATGAGCGTCGTGGCGCCCTGGGCCAACAAGCAGTTCAGCGCGGACAAACGCCGGTTGCCATCCTTCTCGTCGTCGTGGCCGGTGCTGCCGCCGGTGATCGGGTCGCTTTCCCAGCGCTCGGCCTTGTCCGACTCGATCTCGAACGAGGCACGCTGCCGACCGACAATCGGACCTGTCGCCGCCACGCTCGGCTGAACTTCCATGACCAGCCGGTAGCGCTCTGTGACGGACTGCACCCAGCGCCGGCCAGCTATCCAATTTCCGCCGAGCAGCAGCTCGGTGAAGTCATTTCTCCATGCCGCCGGCGGATTGCAGTAGACGCCCGTGGGCGGCAGTGGATACCAGGTCGCATAGAACAACGTCTGGCCGCTGCTTTCGGTCGCTGAGGTGATCATCTCGACATCCGGTAACTCGGTGTCGTCGCCGCGCCAATTACAGAACCCCGCCTCGCCGACAGCGTTCCCCGTGCCGGGGTGCTGCCAACCATACGAGGCGTTCAACTGCCAGAGCCGGCTGAATCGGTAGTCGCACTCGATCTCGACCCTGTTCGTCTGCGAGCTCAGGTCGGCCAACTCGACCGCAAGCGATCCGTATACCGTAGAGCCTTGGCCGAACTCGTAGGCAGGCGCCACCGAAAGCCATGACGTGACGCGGAGAGCACCATATGGCGAACAGTCCAAGCTCCCGGTTACGCTGGTCAAACGCTCCTGGGCGTAGTCCCATCGTGAGCGCCCATCGACCGGCTCGAACACATCGGCGGACCAGGCGCCGCCGACCAAGGCGTCGACGGCCGCAATCTCCATGGCCTCTACACGCTGCTGCAATTGGTCCGTGCAACTGACGTCCAGGACGCGCCGAACAGGATTCCAGGCTGGCTGTGTAACTCTCCCCGTAAACCGTCGCCCCTGACTCAGTTCACCCGCGGTCTCCGTTGCGTAGTCGATGGTTACGGTTCGACCGATCCAGTCCGTAGGGACAACAGGCCCGTCGCCGAGATAGATCGAAAAGGACGCGACGCCAGCCGCCCCCTCTTCACGATCGACCTCGATCTCCCCGGTCAGGAGCGGCGTAACGTCGTCATCGCCGACGCGCACGATTGGGCGCCATGTGAAAGCGTAGCCAGGGATGATCGGCTCAGGACCAGGCACAGCGGAGTGAGCGGCCGAGTTCAGCGCAGCGCTATTGAGCGGTCCACCGTTGAGCATCAGATTTCCTCAGCGACAATTTGCCAGGTCCGGCTGTTGTTCGAAGAATCAAGCGCCTCAGGAGGGATGGACGCGAAGACGTGGAACAGCGGCCACCACTCGACGCGGTAGAGTTGCGCGCCTGGGATCTCCGACACGGTTACCACCTGGCCGGCGGACGACACGTCCGTTCTGACCCACTCACGGCCGACCAGCGCCAGCCCCCACGGACTGGCATCGGGGCGAACCTCTCCAGGGATTGTGAATACTCGGTCGGCGGCAGTACGGCCGGAAATGCCAAGCGACGCATTGCATCGCAGCTCCAACGGGTTGTCGAAGTCGAGTCCAAGCATCCCCGTGCCGATCCATCCTGAACCGCTGATGGTGATTGCCGTCTTGCGCCAGTGCGTCATCTGTACTGCCGCACCTCCGCTGAGCCTCAATCGCTCGACGCCGCCATCTACAGCCTGGTACTGACACTGCGGGGCGCCGCCGTGTATCACGATCGGTACGCCCCCAAGCATCACGTTCGGAATGATCATTCACAACTCCATAAAAAAGCCCGCGCGAGGCGGGCTTGGTCATTTTGGGCGCGTCCGCCCGAACTTCGAAGCGGCCTTGCGTATATCTCGGAGCGTGTCGTGTGTCCCGAAAACGGTGAAACCGGCATCGTCTCCACCCAGGTTGAGGGTCAGCGATCCCAGGTTTTGCATGGCTGCCGGCGGATTCGCCTGCTGAAGCGCCGCAGTCGGAATCTCGGGTATCTCGGGGAGAGTTCGTTGATACCTCTGCGACATCTGCAGCGACTGCACCGCGTTGAAGATGCGCTCTCCTCCGCGCATCATCATCAACTCCGGCCCACGCTCCCCAACCCACGCCATACCAGGGGGAGCGCTCTGCGTACCAGTGGCAAACCCGGGTATCTTGGGGGTGATGCTGGGCACGCCAGGCAAGCCCATCTCCGGAGGCGGAACCAGCGTGATAGGTATCACGAGCTGCTCAGCCAAACCGGCGGCGATGTCGGCGACCTGTTGCTTCAAGGTCTCCGCGCTTTCGAAGTCCATTCCGAACGACACCTCGACGTTTTGCACAGCCTTGATGCGCTCCTCGAGGTCGGCCAGGTTCAGGCGGTTGACGTCATCCGCAGCCTTGGCATTACCAGCCTCGACCTCTGCGGCCTTGTTGGCGATGCGCTCCACCTCCTTGGCCACGCCTTCGAAGCCGTAGCTGTTCGCGCCAGCGTCCTTCAGTTGCTGGAGGATCTGCAGCGCGCGGCGCGCCTCCTCGATCGCCTTTTGATTGTTGCCGGCGGTCAGCGCGTTGCGAGCCGAGGCCTGGGCCGCAGTGGCATCACCGAAGGTCTGCGTTCCGGAGGTGGGCGTCGCCTGGATACCCTTCACCAGGTCGGCAAACTCCTTGCGGACATCTGCCTGGCGCGATAGCGCGTCGTTGAGGTTCTTGGTGGACTGTTCAAGGAGGGCCTTGGTCCGAACAACCTCAGACTGGAGATCGGCGACGTTCTGTTCCCGAGCCCGCTTCAGGGCATCGTTCTGGCGCTTCACGATCTGCTCTTGACGCGCCTTCTCGGCGGCGAGGGTGGCCGTGAGGCTGCCCTCGCCCTTTTTCACCAGCGTAGTCGCCGTGTTGATCGACTTGGCAACATCGTTCAACTGGTTCGCAACCCAATCGACGATGCCTGTATTCTTCGCTCTGCGCCCCCAATATTTCTGGGTTTCGGAAAAGATCCGGTTCAGCCCCGCGCCGATCTCCGGCGCAAACGAAGCCATCTCCTCGCGGAGCTTCGGAAGTTCCTTCCGCAGCGCGATAACGATCTGCTCCGACGTCAGCTCACCGGCGGCAGCCATCTCACGAAGCCGGCCAACAGTCACCCCGAAGGAGTCCGCCAGAGCGCCAGCAATTCGATCCGAGGACTCCAGAACGGTATTGAACTCTTCGCCCCGCAGGACGCCACTGGCAATAGCCTGGGAGAACTGGGTAATGACCGACGCCGACTCCTCGGCAGAGGCTCCACCGATTTTCAGGCCAAGGGATACCGCCTCTACGGTTTCGAGGGCGGCGCGCTGATCCATGCCCGCATCCCGAAGCGGGCGCTGCAACCGCGAATAAAGGCCGATGAGGTCGCCGACGTCGCCCTGGACATCATCCGCGATACGGTCGAGTTCGATCTGCGCGGTGTTGAATTCTTCCTGCGAGCGGGTCGCCAGGCGAAGCCGGGAATCGAGCCGGCCAACAGTATCGGCGCCGTTCGCTAGCTTCGCCGTTGCAGCACCTACTGCGGCTGCGAGACCCGCAACCGCCAGCGCTGGACCGCTCCCACGTAGAGAGCCGATGCTCGACAGCCGCGAGCCGGCACCAAGCGAGTTGAGTTCGCTCTTGGTCTCCGCGATCTGCTTTTTGAGCGCCCGCTGCGCAACGGCAAGTTCCCTTGTGGACAGCGTTCCGCTCGACCGAAGCAAGCGATATTGCTGGTTCAACTGCCCGATAGCAGCCTGCAGTTCGCGCACCCTGGCGACTCCCAGGGTGCTACGCGCTTGCTCCAAGTTGAAGCGGCGCTGCTCTATCGCGCTCTGCTTGATCGCTGCGGCCTGTTGCCGGAGGCTGGTGGTGGCCGCATCATTCCGGCCCGCCTGGAGGTTTCGATCCAGTTCACGCTGGAGCCGCTGCCGTTCGGATGTCAGGCTCCTCGTATCCAGACCGGCCTGCTTCAACTCCCGGCGCATCGCTCCGAGCTTGGCTACCTGGACGGTCTCTGCCCGCTCCAGGCTTCGCAGGTCCGAAATGGAGTCCCGGTAAGCCTGCTGCAATTCGCGACTCGGCCTGATCGTCGATGCCAGCTCGTTGCCGAGCGTGCGGATCTGCTCGCGCGCCGAGCGCGCCTGGCGTTGCGTGTCCTCGAGGGTGCTTTCGAGAGCAGTGAAATCGTTTAAACGCTTGAGAGGTTGCGCGACCTGCCTGACCAGTTCGGCATATTCCTTGCGGAAGCCTGACACCTCGCGCAGCGCATCATCGAGGTCAGCGGTCAGCCGGATCTTTACGTCAGCCATTTCATTCAGCCTTCAGCGCGGTCAAGAACAGTGACCAGGGATATTCAAGGACGTGGTGATGGCCAAGCCTCACCAGAACGCAAATGGCGCGCTCCAAACTCCTTATGGCTTGTCGTGGAGTTTCGAGAGACGGCCCAGCATTCCGAAAAAATGCGGGTTCACCTCTTTACATGCATCCCGCAACTTGGCGAGTTGGCTAGGCCGGAGATCGTTAATTTGGCTCTTCGTAACCGACGTCATCAGGCACAGATCGGAAAGCCTGATATCTTCGAAGAGGACATTGTTGACGAGGTCTTGATCGCTGACCTCTTGCATTAGCTTTCGAACATCCGCAACGCTAAGTTCCCGCACGGTCAACTCAACGCCATCAATATCTACAACTCTACTTGCAGTAAAGCTGGACATTTCAACCCTCCAGAAAGCACAAACCCCGCCGAATGGCGGGGCTGTTTAAAAAGCGTTATATCGGCTAGTTCTTGTGGCCCGATTGGTATGAACCCTGGACGCATCCGTTACGATCAAACGAAACGGTCGTCTGGTCAACATACTTGTCATTCCAGTAGGTGACAGCACCCGCGCCGGCGGTACTGCCGTTGCGGTTCACCTTCCCGTAGATGCTTTCCACGTCCTCCCTGGACATTCCAGGAACGACCTTGCCCTGGACCTTGGCCTTGCGAAGGTCACGCTCAGAGAGTCCTGTGGAACACGTAGGGCTTGGCGACGAACCACCGACGACGATCACTCCGCTGCCGACCTGGTGACTACCTCTATAGGTACGACCTGATGGCTGCTTGGGCTTGGCCATGACAGCCGAGGCACCTGACCCGCTTGGGCGCTGGTTGGTGGCAGAAACCACATCGTTCAGCGATTGGTTGTCAGGGCAATTCTGCTGGGTAAAAGTGACTTTTCCGTCAGGGCCCACGCACTTAAAGACCGTCGCCCCACTGGCAGAACTGACCGCAAGAAGCAAGGCGAGAACGGGAAAAATCCGTGTCATAAGCGACTCTCCATTGGAACCGCTTCACACTTTAGCATCAACAGGCCATTACCAAGAACACAAGCCGGCGATCAGGTTGGTTTCTTGGCGCACTTAGGGTCTTTAGGATCTTTCTCAGTGCAGTTCCAGCCAGACGGCTTGAACGTCACCCGCCAAGCAGCCTTGTCCAGCTCTTCACCACCGAAGAAACCAGAGTCGTAATACTCCCCCGCCGGGGCAGGCACCGCGGGTGCGCTCCCATTGGATACGAATCGCACACACCCAGACTCCATAGACCCTTTCCACGCTCCAACTGGATGGATGTTTTTATACTTACTTTCCTTAAGCAAAACAGTCTTACCAGAATCAGTGCGGACGATATATCCGTCAGTCCACCCTCCACTTTCTGCACAGACTTCGACAGTTGTCTTTTTTGACAGCGCATAGGACCTGGCAAATTCCAGGTGCTGGAGAAAAACTTCTTTGCCGGCTAGATGGTTGTTCCCCTCCTGCATAGCCTTAAAGCTCGGAACGGCCATGAATGCCAAAACGGCCAAGAGTACGACCACAACCATCAACTCGATAAGGGAAAATCCGCGCGACCTAGAGTACATTTCAACCCCTCCCTAAATGGCGCAACTGTAGCACCACGCGGGCGAGCCCACATCCGGCGTCCCTGCCGGGCATGAACGGCGTCACACCGTCGCCAGTTCCTTCTTGATGTTGAAGTACTTCGACTTTCCAGCACCGACCTTGGTTGGGTCCATCAGCACCTTGGCAGTGGCCTCGGCGGCCAGGAAGTCTTCGGTGTTGATCCAATCCTGCTGGCTCGACGGGTTCAAGCGGCAGAGGAAGTAGCGCGCCTGGATGCGGCGCTGGGTACCAGCGGCGTTCTCGCCCTCGAAGAGGAACTCGAACGTCTTGCCGCTGTTGGTCAGCGCCTCGATCACATCGACGGTGGCGGACTTGTAGGTCACCTTGATCGGTGTGGCCGCAGAGATCGCACCCCCTTCAACGATTTCGAGGCCAGCTCCGGTCATGTTCCAGTCGTCGAACTCTTCGTAGGTAGTGGTGCCGTCATCGCTCTTCACGCTGGTGATCTCCAGCGGCATGAAGTCGAGCGCGATCGTGCCTCCCGGAACGGCGGTGTGCGCTTCGTCGGTGTGGGTGGCAGAGGGAACGTTGGTGGCGTCGCCCCACATCAGGGCCGCCAGCATCGAGGTATGCAGTTCGCGGAAGTTGATCCCCAGGCCGACCGAGGAGATGCGCGATACCGAGTCGTACTCGCCGCCCTGCGGAGTGGTGGTGTCGGGTAGCGTGATCTCACTGCTCTCGATGGTCTGCTGAATGGTGGATACCAGACCTACCTTCTTGAAAGGCCCTGTAGTCCCTGCCTCGCGTGCCTTAAGCCAGCCGCCGATCACGTACGTCTCTTTCTCGATAGCCATATCAGGCCTCCTTCTTGATCACGCCTTCGCGGCGCAGGAATTCAACCTGGTCAGGGCTGACGTTGATCTTTTCGCCGGCCGCCTTCTCCTCGCCCTGGTGCCAATGCACCGTGGCCAGGGTGACCTCGACGGCTTTGTTCAGTGCAGCCGGAGGCGCGGCGTCGACCGTGGCCGGCACCTGGGGATCGCTCTTCATGGGTTACCCCTCGATGATGGTTTTCAGATAGACAGGGATTCGAATCACGGCAGCGGCCACTCCATCACCCGGCGGGTACGGCTCAGGCGCCCCCAACGTCAGCCCGGTAATGCCGCGCTCTCGGGGCAGCCAGCGCAGGAAATGCCCCTTGGGGGCAGGCATCAGGCACGCCAAAAGGTCTAGCTGTAGGTCCTCCAGAGCCTCCTCATAGTGGTCATACCCACCTTGCACCGCGCCTACCACGTCGAAGCCGCGATGGAAGCGAACGGCGGCATCAAGATGCTCCGGCGGCTGCTCCTTGCCGGGCTGGACGACAATCAGCGGAAAGCCCTCGTGCCGTTCCTTGACCAGTTCGTTAAACCACCCGGAGAGCACACGAGTGCCAGCGTCTGTCCGGTATCCCTGGTTTGGCGTGATGGTTTGCAGGCGCGCCAGCAAGGCCAAGCGGCCGATCGTGAGCACGTTCGGCTTCATGCTTCCTCCTCGATCGTTGCTGCCGTCAGCAACCAACCGTCGTTCGCAATGAGCTTTTCCACGAGATAGCGCGACGACCCGATGACGAAGAGGTCGCCACGCGATGCCGTGGGAACGTCCTTCGCCAGCCAACTGATCCCAACCTTGTCCGTGATGAAAACCCCATCAGGTCCCTCGTAGGTGAGGTTTCGGTCGACCTGCAGCGGTATCCCCCTGATCGGGGGACGACCGATGCCGCGGAACTCGCCCACGGCATCAGATAACCGCTGTTGCCCACGTTCGTGGAGCCGTTGGATCAGCCGGCCAAAACGGCCCGGCGCGCTCATTGCTGGATCAGCATCGCCGACGCGAAGCCGTCAACGGTGGGCTCGGTGATCTTGCCGAACGCCACCGAGTCGGCAGTGGCAGCAGCTACCAGTTCCCCATCGAGCACGCTGCACTTGGCACCCTGGGTCAGGCCAGCGGCAGCAGGCAGGCTCCAGACGCCGCCAGTTTTTCCGGCGAACGGCTCGCCCGCGGCGGCATCTACCAGCGGCACCACCACCAGGTCTCCGATCACCGCCGGCACGCCAGATTGAACGCCGCCAGCAGGCGCGATGAGAGTCAGGACGTTGCCGTCCTCCACATAGTTCTTCGCCATGGTTGATTCTCCTAATGGCAGAAACAGAAAGCCCCGCTAGATGCGGGGCTCGGGAGTTGGCACCGATCAGGCGCCGTTGGATTTCTGCAGGCCACGGAAGTCCAGCGGCGCCACGCCGGCGTCGATGCGGACCTTGCTGGCCACGCCGTCGACAGTGAAGCCTTCCTGTTGCTCCAGGTACGGAGTATCGACGCCGTCCAGGTAGGCCACCTCGATGGTGTCAGAGCCTTTCTTGGCAGCCATGTACCAGGCGGTCGCCGAGGAATCGTCCAGGCGCGGCTCGCCGATCACCTGCGCGAATGCGCGAATCGGGTTGACGATGCCGCTATTGACGTCGGCGCCCGGCACGGACTCGGAGTTGATGATCTGGTTGGCCTTGTCCTCGAGTGCCACCGGAGTCAGAACGAAGCCCGGACGGATGTTCAGGGTGCGCCCCTTGCCCTTCTCTACCTGGGCTTTCTGGGTGGCCATCTGGGTCTTGGCCTTGCTCAGGCTGTCGATGGAAAGCGCCGAAGCCGCGCCAGTGAGCAGGTTGCTGTGGTCGGCATGGAACAGAGCCTTGCCATCGCTCATCGCCGGGTTACCGGTCAGAACCGCATAGACCAGGTCGCCGATGGTGGCCTTGGCAGCCTGGCCCAGCTTGAACGGGATATCCGAGAGCATCTGCAGGTCGTCGTTGATGATCGCCTGACGAGTGATGCTGAACAGCTCTCCGTAGGTGGCCAGGATGATCTGCTCGCCGCGCTCGCCGAGGGTGACGTACTTGTACTCGGCGCCCTCACGCACCTGACGCAGCGAGGAAAACTCGCCCAGCCCGACGCGGCGCGCCGGCTTGAAGTCAGTGAGAATGCCGGACTTGGTCCACAGCGGGAAGGTTTCTTCGGCCTCTTCCCAGCCAGCCAGCACCGACTTGTTGGCGACATCCAGAAGGATCAGGCCGAAGTCGCTGGAAGTGTGGGTGAAAGCCAAGCCGACCATTTGCGGCGCGTTGAGCGAGGCCACACCGATCCCACGATCGACCAGCGAGGCGCGAGCCAGTTCGCGGAGCGTCATGCCGTTGTACGCGTTGTCAGCCTGGCGCTCGCCTCGACCGATGCGGGCCAGCACGCTCGCGCGCACCGAGTCACCCACCAGGTTGCCGTTGCCGGCATGGATGTGGGCCCCGCCACTCAGGGCGGCAGCCGGCTGGGTGTCGGCGCCAATGGCAGCCAGCAGCTTCTCGCGCGCCTGGTCGACGGTGATGTTCATGTCGTTCAAGCAAGTGGCGAGCAGTTCGGCGTGCCCGGTGGAAAACGCGCCGAAGGCAGCAGTGATTGCGCTGCGGCGACCAGATTCCTCGGCGAGGATGCGGGCGCGAATATCGGCCTCGGTTGGGGCAGCGGCCGCGGGAGCCGCCGGCGCGGCCGGTGCCGGAGTCGGCGCGGGAGTGTTGGCCGGCGCGGCGGGGGTCTGGGCGCGCGGGGCCAGTAGAGTTTTCAGAGCTTCGGGCATGTGGGCGAACTCCTGCATGCGTTTGGAGGAAAGGTGAGCGGCCGCTCGCAGCGGCTCAGTGAGCTGGTCGGCGAAGCCGGCAGCGACGGCCTCTCGGCCATTCATCCAGGTCTCCTCCTTGAGGAGCGCCTTGATGTCGTCGGCGGACTTCCCGGTCTTGTTGGCATAGGCCATGACCAGGGTGTCCTCGACCTTGTCGAGCAGTTCGGCATAGCGGCGCATGTCGTCCGCATCGCCGCCCTGGATGCCCCAGGGCTTATGCACCATCATCATGGCGTTCTCGGGCATGTAGATGGTGTCGCCGGCCATGGCGATGACCGAGGCCATCGAGGCAGCCAAGCCATCGATGTACACGTCGACGCTGGCCGGGTGGTTGCGCAGTAGGTTATAGATCGCCGTCCCCTCGAAGACGTCGCCGCCCGGGGAGTGGATGTGCAGGTTGATCTTGGTCAGGTCGCCCATTGCCTTGAGGTCTCGAGCGAACTGCAGCGCGGTGATTCCCCAGACGCCGATCTCGTCGTACAACAACACCTCGGCGACGCCGCGACCGGCAGCCTTAATGCTGTACCAGGACTCATGCGGGGCGTTGGCCTCAGTCAGCGCCGCCGCCATCGGCAGCATCAGGCTTTTATGGATCAGGGTTTGATGGCTGCCCATCGGCGCCTCCATTGTTGCTCTCGTTGGGGAAATCCGGGCCAGGCACGGGTAGGCCGGCGCCGTATCTGTTGACGAGTTCGCGAGCCTCGTCGGCGGTAAGCATCTTCCCGACGCCCAGGTACACCTTCTGCACCGCCTCAACTGGGTCCATCCCGGACTTGACGAATTGGTGGTAGGCATCCGAACTGAAGACCAGGCCGGCCTCCCGGTTCGCCTTGATCTCCGTCTCACGCGACTTCTTCAGCTCGCGCGGATCTCGACCACGGGCGCGGGCAACTTCCGCCTCATCGGCGAAGCCAGCCTTGACCAGCAACTCCCATGCGTTGGCCTCATGCATCGGGTTAATCCATGGCATGACCGGCCCCTGGTAGACCGCCGCGTAGAGAGTGCGGTGATCAACATCGGCGGGCAGGCGTTCCTTCCGAGCCAACAGGTACATCTGCAGCCAGGCCCGATAGACCGGCCGGCACCAGTAGTCGATGAACTCGTGCTGCAGCAGGTCGTAGCCCAGCCAGCCCTCGACCAGTTCCTGGCGCTGCGCCGAGTAGGTGCCGTCGTAGGCCCTAGACACCGAGGAGTAGGTGCTGCGGGTGCCGGCCCCGATCATCCGCAGCTGGCCGTTGCGGAAACCTTCAAGGAAGGGGTTCGGCCGGTTGCTCTCGATCATCCCAACGTCTTCGCCTGGCTCGAGGTCGTCGAAGACCATGCCGGGGGCGATGGGGATCGTTCGGTTCTTCCGGTCCTTCCCGGGCTCCGCCGTGTAGCTGTCGGGGTTGCCCTTCTTGATATACATCGCCAGGGCAGCACTGATGCGCGCCGCCACCCGCTCGCTCTCCTCGTAGTCCTTCAAGTCGGCAAGGCGGATAAGCACTGCGTGCAACATCGGCACGCCTCGGTTCTGGCCGATCCGCTTGCGGTAGGCGATGTGGATGATCCGTTCCGCTTCGACGCGCTTCACCGCCAGGCTGCCGCCCAGCGTCTGCAGGTTGCCGGGGTGATCCTTGAGGAGGTGATAGGCCCTTTTCCGGCGCCAGGTGTCACGCTCGATACCCTGAACAATACCCTTCGACAGGTTGTTGTAGCTGAAGGGCAAGTAGTCGGGCTCCAGCAGTTCCAGGGCGAAAGGCACCGACGTGGCGAACGTGTAGCTCGGGACTCGTCCCATCAGCTTCTGCGCCAATCCCTCGCCATCGCGCAGCCAGGTTCGGCACATCAGACGCTCTACCTGGGGCCTCGTCAGCTCACCAGAGGTCTCCGGCGAGAGTGACCACTCGGCCCACGCGCTGCGGATCTCCATGGCCAACTCAGCATGCACCGAGCCATCCAGGCGCAGCGGCAGCGGTTCCACGCCGATACCACTGCCGCCCACCACCCTCTCCTCGAGGCGATCGAGCAGGCCGGTAACCAGATCGTGATCTTCGTCCAGTTTCCGGCACTGCTCTCGCATAGAGACCGCAGACTTCTGTAGCGAGGTGTCGGCGCCCAGCGGCTGACGCTTGGCCTTGTGGGTTCGCCCTGGCCTGGCAGCCTCATACGCCTGGATTGCCTCGCGAGCGGCCAAGCGCCGAGCCACCAGCTCGGGGGCCAAGGGTTCCAGTAGTCGATCGATCAGGTTCATCAGCAGAACTCCGCCAGTGCCGGGCCAGGACGGCGACCGGCGGCGCGGTCCCGCTCTGCGGCTGCGCGGCGCTCCCACTCCTGGCGTCCGGCGCGGATCTTCTCGATATCCTCCATGGTGTGGGTGCGTCCGTTGAAGATCACTGTCCGCCCTTCCAGCACGGCGGCCTCGGCCTCCAGGTATTTGTCGAGCATCTGCTGCGCTGTCAGAGCCATGGTCCGCTTCCAGTGTTGAGCCAGCCCTGGGAGGTGCTGGCATGGTTATCGTTCGAAGGTTGCTGTTGGGCGACCGGCTCCGGCACGGGATCAACGCGCACGCGCTCCAGCTGGTCGAGGTCGAGGCCGAAGCGTTGCTGGCTGATGCGCAGCGCGGCAAGGGCGTAAACGAAGCAATCCAACGCCTCGTTTCGCCGCCCGCCGGAATCCCAGCGCAGGACGCGAACACCCTTCGCCATCACCGGCTTCTTCTTCTCGGCGGTGATCTGCTTCAGTTCGTCTTCGTCGCAGATGTCGCTGTCGATCGGGAAGTGCACACAGCCCGGCGTCGGTTGCCACGGGATGGGCACATCAATGCGCAGGCGGCTGTAGATCAGCTCCTTCGCGTTATCGGTGCCCAGTTCGGTCTTGTAGACCTTGCGCTTGCGGCGCTTCGGGAAGTTGGCGATTGGCTTGCCGTATGTGCTGGCCCCGAAAGTCGGAACCACCCAGTGCACGCCATGCTTGATGCTCTCGGCCTCTACCTCATCGGAATAGTGGCCGCCAGCATCCCAGCACCAACGCTCGACACGCATTGGAACGCCATCAGCCCGAGTGAACTGCCGATGAATTTCCAAGCCCACCTTGCGCCGCAGTTCCTCGCTGGCCGGATCGCCGGTCAGAATGAAACGGTGAACAAGCCATGCCTCCTCGCCCAGGCCGAAAGCCCAAACGCGGCCCTCGTAGCGGTCGTCCTGGGTGTCGATTCCGCCCATCAGGACAAGCGCTTGCGGCGGCACCTTCGGGTAGTTCTCGCGGCGGGCATAGAGTGTCTGCCACTCCACCCGCTCCCCCTCGTCCTCAACCCATACCTCGCCGAGGATGGTGTTGGTGAAGGTCTTCAGCTTCTCGCGATCACCCTTGACCTTCAGCCATTCGTCGATCAGGTCAAGCCAGCTGGTCCACGTGCTGTACACGGCCCAGCAGTAGAATGCGACGGAACGCGGCGTCCTTATCGGCTGGTCATCCGGGCCGAACCACTCCATAGCGTCCCGCGTCCAGACCCCCGACACTTCGCACTTCCAGCGGCCTCGCTCGGAGGCAACCACCATTTCGTGGTGCTCAAACGTCCCGCTGCACCGCTCGTTCTCGCAGGCGTACCAAACTGAAGAGGCCTCGCCTAGATCGTTCGCGATGTACTTCACCCCAAAGGCGCAATCTTTACCGCCCCACTTCAGCGTCTGCTCATGCCCACAATGCGGGCACGGGATGTAGTACCGCAGGCGACGCGGAGACTCATCGGCCGCCTTCGTGATCTGGCATTGGCCCTCGGTACCAGGCGTCGATCCACGGATGGACTTCGGGTAAACAGCACCGCGCAGACGTTGGTCGCCAAGGAACGTTGGGGAACCTTCACCTTCAATATCGGCGTCGAACTTCGACAGCTCGTCATAGATCACCTCGTCGGCAGATCTCTCACGGTAGTTGCGAGCAGCCTTGCCGCCGAGCGTCCAAAGGGTCCGCCGGTTTGCAAACACCTTGGTGTCGAGCGTGTTGTCGCTATGCTTGCGGCCATACCATGGGGCCAGCGCCAGCAGCACCGGAACATCGCGAATCAGGCCATTAACGTGGCTCTTGCTGATCCCCTCGGCGTCTGGGTCAGTCGGGCTCCACATCAGCACATTACGGCGCTTGTGCTGAATCTTGTAGCCGATGTTGGCCATCAGCATTTTCGTGTAGCCGATGCGTGCCGACTTCACGAAGTTTACGACCCGAATCAGGTCGTTACCCATGGCGTTCAGGATGGCGACCTGAAATGGCGCCGTCTTCCACTTGCCCTCGTTGTACGAGGATTCCGCCGACATGTAGAAACCGTCGTCGGGATCTTCCGCCCACTCCACCGCCGTCATCGGCGGCGACTTGTACAGCCCCTGCAAACCTAGATCGACCGCTTTCCGTAGGTCATTCATCCAGGGTGGCAGAGTACTCATCAAGGATTTCCGGTAGGTCTTCAGCAAACTCCACGGCCAGATTTCGGGCCAGCGCTATCTCGCGCTCAAAGGCCTCCAGCACCAACGGCGGTGTATCGGGTATTTGGCTGCGGACCGTCTTGCAGACCGTCTCCAGTTTCGAGCCGATCTTGGACGCGATCCTGGCAAGAGCGAAGGTGGCGAACGGAGTTGGAACAAGGGTCTTCGCTTGGACCTGGTTCTTCTGCTCCTGGGCGTCAGCCTGAGCAGTCGTCAGTCGCAGGCGCTCCTGTAGCAATTTCTTTTCAGCGAGCGGGTCGAGACCTTCCGCATCTAGGCCCTCAGGTTGTTGTTTCTGGGTCACATGATCGAGGCGATTCTGTAGCACCGCCTGGGCGGTATAGAACACCTCGCGGCCGATCTTGGCGGCAGGCTCAACGCCCCATTTATCAAAGGCTTGCGGAGAAATCCCGAGGCTCGCGGCCATCTCGGACTTGTTCAGCCATCCGCGCTTTTTTTGGAGGTCTTCTGTGCTCATGACAAAACAACAACCAACCTCCGAAAAAAGGTCATACATATTTGGCGCGCGGGGCTCGAATTACCCTCTGACGGGGGCACCCCCAGGAGGACCCGCAGAATTTTTAAACTTGTGCTGGACAATAAGAATTCGCACCACTTTGGTGCATCAGTCAGCGCCTCGCAGCGAACCGAGCAGCAACGCCGCGCATCGCCACCTCGAACTCGCGTGGCAGGTTCTCGTCGGCGTACTGCTGCGCGATCTCGAAGAAGCTCAGCCGGCGGCGATACGAAGGGCGAGACACGAAGGCCATGATGATCGAGACGGCATCGCGGCCTCGACCTGTGCGCTCAGCAATGCCTATGGGCTGGCCCTTGCGTGTCATGACGAAGTAGCGGCGAGCATTACCCTTCGCTCGGCTCCGTCTGCTATCGGTAGCGTTCGCGTTGTACCCGGCCTGGCTGAAGCCGCGGATGCCGCTCAATGCCTTGGTGACCTGGCCGCGCCTGATGTTCCCGTAGCGATCCAGGTCCGCGCCGGCACCAGGCACCACGTACTTACCTTCGGGCAGTATCCCCTTGGCCCTGAGCTGAAGCTCGGCCGGCTTGTTCCGACGCGGCCCACCGTAGACCTCGGGGGCAATCCACACCGATGCAGGCTGCGCACCGTCCGCTTCGTCCTTGAACCAAACCCGCGCTTCCAGCCGATCTTTCCTGGCCGGCACCATGCGCAGGCTGTTCAGGGTGTACGGGGTCGGGCGGTCGAACACGACACGCATCTCATCACGCAATCGATCCATCAGGCCTTGCGCGGTCCGCGTAAGCGCAGTGGCTGTCGCGTAAGGAATCTGCCGCTGCTCAAGCTCAGTCAGGTCGGCTAGCTGCTGCTGGAACCCTTCCGGCTTGATGCTGATCATCTTCGGCAATACCTCGGCAGGCCGGCGATGTGCTTACGCAGCGCCGTGATCATCAGTTCGCGTCGCTCGACTCCGGCTCGGAGATCAGAAACAACTTGTCCATCAGCGGCAGCAAGGACGGCTCCTCCTGCATGAGCGCTGCCGGAGGCTCCGGGAGCCGGGTGCACTCCGTCTGCGGGGCAGCGGGCTTTGACGTACACGACGCGAGCACCAGTGCCGATAGCATCGCGGCGCAATTGGTTTTCTTCATGGGAGGCCTGTAGTGCTGCTTGGTAGGTTCGGGCCAGGGCATCGGTCTGGACCTGCGCCTGGATGTCGCGCTGGGCCTGCTGGGCCATGGCGGTGATCGTCTCGGCGGATTGCTCGACGGCGGCCTGCAGGTCATCACGCTGGGCGGTCACGTGATCGAGGCGCCAGAACACAAGCGCGGCTACCAGAGCGACCACCAACCATGGCTGCCAGGTCACTGGTCGATCCTCCGGCCAACCTTGAACATGAACGTCGGCTCTTGATCGAGCATCGAGTTGACGATGCCCTCGATGACCGAGAACAGGGAGACGACCATCTCAAGCGGCGCCCACTTGGCGAACGCCAGCGGGCAATCGCTATCGACATCCCCTAGCCACATCGGAATGCCGTAATAGCTCCCGTGGTGCGAGGCGCCGATGCGTCGCGCCTCAGCTTTCGTCGTGAACCCGAGCATCATTCCCCCTTGAGCGCAGCACGCGCCCACTCGAGGCGAGCCGCACGGTCATCTGCGCCGTTGTAGCCACTGTTGATCTTGAGGGTGATCCGCTCGAAGCGACCCTGGTCGGCCAGTTCGTTTAAACCCCTCGACTTCCACCACCATGCCGACGCGATGGCAGCCCAGGTCCGTTGCTCCAGCAACTCCGGTTGCGCCACCAGTGGAAGCGCCAGGGCGCGGGCGACTTCGGCGTAGTTGTCGTGGCCCGTAATCATGATCAGGCCGCGGCCCCGGTATCGATACCCATCGCCCGTATCCGGCGCCCCATTTCCCATCCTGTTGGCATAGACGCGGTTGGCGATGCGCTCGGGCTGGCGTGCGTACTGCTTCGCCTCGGCCGGCGTGAACCGCTTCGGCCAGGTCTTGAGCAAGCCCTCGGCGGAGTAGTTCAGGTTCTCGACCACGCGCTTGAGGCTTTGGCTTTCGTGCCCGACTTGGGCCAGGAACATCGCCACCCGCTCAGCCGTGTTGATCTCAAACCGAGCCATGGAGCCGTTGATGTGTTCGACCCAGACCGAAGCAGTAGCGCCGCCGCAGCCGGTAGCACGGTCGAGTTGATCGGCGGTGATCTTCATTCGCCAGCCCCCCGACGCGGAAACTTCCAGTCGGCGATCCGATCAGCGAATTCAGCGATCTTCTTCACCCCAAGGAAACCGGTGAACACCCCAGCAGCGGTAGCCATGTTCTGTGGCAGGCCGAACCACTCAAGGACCGGAATCAGGCCCAAGGTAATCAAAGTGCAGAGCGTTGCCTCGAGCAGCGCCTGGCGCCGCGTTCCACCGCCGTAGATCACTCGCGTCAGCGCGACCACGAAGGACAGGCCGGCGGCGTACAACTGCGGATAGTGCGCAGACAGCCACGCAAGCAGCGCAGCCCAGGTCTCAGGGCGTTCTGGCATTTTCATAGTCTCTGCCCCTCGCAGGGGTTCTAAAACGACGAAGCCCGCTCAATGGCGGGCTTTCGTTCGTCGGGTGGGTTCCGGGCGGATCAGGCGTGAAACAGCTGCAACTGCCCTTCGCGCTCGATCTCGATGATCTTCTGTTCGATGACCGGTGCCCTGATCTGCCATCGACGCAAGGTCTTGCCAGCCAGGCTGGCAATCCCTCGCTCCTGTCGGTACTCCGCCATCAGCTCGTTGCGCATGGTGTTGAAGTCCATTGAGCGTTTGAACAACTGCTCGGCCATCCAGTTGAAGGCATGGATGTAAGCCTCTTTCCATTTGGCCGCCTCCTTGCCGGTGAAGCCCATGCACAAGAACGCAAAGCCATCTCTGGTTATGCGGAACGCTGGAGATTTCCGCCTGGCACCTTTGCCGATATCGACATCCACGATCATCTCCGCAAAATTGCGGGCATGAAAATCATCAGAACATTCAAGTCTTCGAATCGCTCGAAGCACTGTGTCATGCCGCTTTCCGAAACGCTCGGCCACCTTCAGCGATGTCGTTACGACCTGGCCGTCATTGACCATCACCAGGTCACGCAGGCTGGCCTCATCAAGATCAATTTCACTCATCTGATCCACTCCACTCACCTGGAAAAAGGAGCGCAGCGGGGCGGACGGATGAGCGGACATCCGCCTTTCGGCTGTACGGGCCTAGCTGCGTGTTGGACCGCCTTGCGGCAGAGACGAAAAAGCCCAGCGCTATAGCTGGGCTCAACGATGCGGAAATAAAAAACCCCGGCCGGAGCCGGGGTTCAGTAGGAGTGCTTTCAGTTCAAGCCGCTAGAAGGAGATGGGGACCGCAAACCGACGGTTTGAAATGTTGGCAGCCCGATGATGGCAATTTGTCGCACCAAGGACAACCCGTCAATTCCGGCTAGTTCATAAAAACGGAACTGCGTCACCTATCAGGATAGACAGCCAGCCCCTTTGAAACAGAACCGCCTAAATGGCGGGCCCCTGAACTGGAGCAGGTGGCTGAGGCCACTACCTCTGTGCGCATCCTGCGCTCCACCTGCATTGATTGGTTATCGCAAAGGGTGAAGGCCTTGCGGGTCGGTAACCCGTCACTTTGCTTACAGCCCGATGTGGCAGGTGAGACTGCCGTCTACCGAGTTTCGACCTTCGGAAACTAAAAGGCCCGGGAGAGGGGATCTTCCGGGCCATCCGCCTCTGTCGAGGAATAGCCCAGGTGGAAACCACGGCATCGGCGGGGGCCTGATAATGCCGCGCCAGGCTCGGCGGCGCAATAAAAAACCCGGCGCCAGGGCCGGGTTTCGAGTGCGTCACGCTGCGTTCACAGCAATTCACGCTGGTATGAAAACACCCTTAATTCCGCGCGTAAAACTATTTCTTCAAGCGCTCTCGCGGAACCGCTCCAGAGCGCTATCGACCCAGCCCACCGCCAACTTCAAAGTCTCCCTGACCTTGGCCTCGCCGATCTGGTGTTCACGCGCGATGCGCAGGGCCGGCCACTTCGCGCCGTAGTAGAGCCACACGAAGTCGCCGGCCTGCGGCGCCCTGTCGATGAGTCGAGCAATGACCCGGTCGACGGCCAAGGCCATATCGTCAGTGACGTGGTAGGCCTTGGGGCTCGACATTGGCATGGCTTGGCTCATGATAGCGGCGGCCGGCGACACATACCCGGGAACCCCCATCCCATCCATGCGCCACCACCCCCACTGTTCGAGGAGATACTCGGTATCGCCCAGCAGCTTGTCCACGTAGGTTCGAGTTCTGCTCATGCCGCCCCCGGACCGTTCAGGCCAAACAGATCGCGCAGCAGCGTTTCCACCGCCGCGCCCTTTGCGTTGCCGTCCTGCAGCCAGAGCCGACCGTAATCGTGGAAGCCCAGCGTGCCGCGGTCGCCGTGCCAGTTGGCGATCATGACCAACAGCGCAGCCAAGGCAGCAGCACCGCCCACCTTGACCTGCGCCAGCTCCTGGCCGGCCACCTTGAGAAACTCCCGCTCCAGCCTGGTCATGACCTTGCGGGGTGCCATCGGTTGTACGTTGCTCATGCTGCTTGCTCCCGCGCGCCCTCGTAGTGGACCCAGTTCCGGGCCTTGTGAGTGCTCGCACTGAAATACTGGTTGGATGCCTTGTCGAACCACAGGTCCAAGATGCCTTCATCTCCGGTGAGGCGCTGCTTGCTGATGATCAGGCGCACATCGCTCTGGTCCTTGTAGTCGTCTCCCTTGGCCATCTCTTTGCGCTTGTTCCGCCAGACCGTGCACACGTTGTCGGCTAGGTCGGTGAGGATGGCGCCACCGCGAACGTCGAGCTTGCCCGGGGGCTTACCCTCGTCGTCAGCCTTCCGCGGGTGGGCGACCAGATGGACGTGGACGTTCATCTCGTGAGCGAACCCCACCAACGCCTCCATGGCCTGCTTCTGGCCGTTGTAGTCATCCTCGGCCATGCCGAGCTTCGCCAGGCTGTCGACGATGAAGTGGTTCACCCCGTACCGGCGCGCGGCATACCGAAAGTCCTCGAGCATTTCGCCCGTCTTCGCGGTGCCCAACTGGTCGTAGATCCATAGCTTGCCGTCGAGCCAGTCGAGAATCGCGTCGATGTAGCCCCTCGAAGGACAAGACATCCCGGAGGCCTGCCGGACCATCCGCTGAAGCGTTCGCCGCGCCGGCATCTCCATCGAGGCGATGCAGAACCGGTCTTGGCTGCCCTTGCGGTTCATGCCGTGGAAGGCCAGGTAGTTCAGCAACTGCGACTTCCCGTGTCCGCTCCAGCCGGTCCAGATCGTGACCTCCGAGGGCCGGAAGCGGATCTTGTTGGCGTAGGCGCTCCAGGGCAGCTCCATGCCGATAGTTTCCGGGTTCTGGTCGTAGAACTCAGCCTTGACCTCCTCCGAGTAGGAGCTCACCGACTTCAGGCGCTCCGGGTCGAAGTTCTTCGCCTTGGCGTAGCACTCCGCAATGTCGTCGGCGCTGTAGTACAGGGCATCCAGGGCTTCGTTGAAGTCCTTGCAACCCAGTTTCACCAGGCGACACCGATCACGCCCAAGGCGCCGAACGATCTCCTCGGTCGCCTGGTGGCCAGGTTCGTCGTCGTCAAGGCACAGGTAGATCACGTCGAAGCGCTGCAGGTTGTCGAACTCGTACTCGATCCAGCGTTGCTTGCCGTCCTTGCCGCCACCGAAGGGCACCGACAGCGCCGGGCGCCCGTACTGCCAGGCGGTCATCGCGTCGATCTCGCCCTCGGTTATCGTCACCTCCCGGATACCGTCCGGGATGGCCTGCCAGCCGAACAGGCAAGGTTCGGTATCCGACGACGTGGTGATTTTCTTCTTGCCGCCAGGACGTTCCACGCCGAGTTTCTTCCAGTGGATCAGCGAGCCATTGCGCAGGTACGGAAACACGATGTTCTGCCCGTCCTCGGCGATCTTGAACGCCTTGATGGTCTCCTCGGTCAGTCCACGGCCCTTCAGGTACGCCATCACCACCGAGTCCACCTTCGGCGTCGAGCACCTTGGCTTGTCCGGTCGCTGGTATGACTTCCGGCTCTCGACCGGCCGGATGAGCTTGGGCTCCTGCACGCCGAGGTAGCCCCTCGCTTCGCTCAGCGCCGTCGCCATGTCGCAGTTGCGCGCCAGCCGCCAGAGGTCCAGCAGGTCGCCAGACTCACCGGTGGCGAAGTCGCACCACACGCCAGCCTTCTCGCCGACGAGGTGAACCCCCAGACTCTTGCCCTTCTCGCCCGAGGCGTCGCCAGCACGCCACTCGGCGCCCTCCCGCTTGCCGCCAGGCAGCAGGTGCCGTGCAACATCGGCAGCGCGATCAGCGAGGCGCTTGGAAATATCCGACGGGGTCAGCATGCGCCCTCCCCGTCCGGCAAACGCTCAAGGGTGCTGAAGTCGTGGGTCCGAGTGGACAGCACCGTGTCCGTCATCTGCGGATGCCAGAACTCGTGATCCTCGAGCTGGTAGCCCCGTGGCGGGGTGAACGGGTAGCGCTTGCCGCCAGAGCCGGAAGGCCCCCTGGGAGCGCCATGCTCACCGACGTACTCCCGCCAGTGATCGTTCGGGCCAATGAACGTCTCCGGCAGCTTGACGAACTCCGTCCCGACGTTGCCCTTGCCGGCCATCTCGGCGTGATAGTTCTTCGCCGCCTGGATCAGGTCTTCGACCGTGGCGCCAGCACGCAGCCGAGCCTTCCACGCCTTCCACGCCGGTTTCTTCGCGCCGGACCGGTGCCGGCGAGGGTACTCCGACCAGAAACGGTTGAAGTCCTCGCTGTACTCGGATCGTTCCTCGGCGGGTGGTTTCTCCCCACTGGCAAGGTCGTCGCTCGCTGTCGTCGATTCGTCAGAGTCGACAAGAGTCTCTTGATCTTCTTCAGGATTCAGGTAATCAGGATTCAGAGAATCAGGAATCAGGGCGTTATGGGTTGGTGCATCCACAGTGTCCGACTGCGGCTGCTCTGGTGTTTTAACTGTTAAAACACTGTTATTGGCGCCCACACAGGCGCCGGTATCCGCATGCACCAACCGTTGCTTACCGGGAACAACCTTCCCCCGGGCACGCTCATTCACGGTTAGATAACCATTGCAGTCAGGTAGTTCGCTGTCCTTCTCGGTGCTATGCGGAGACTGGTGACGAGTGAAGTTCGGTAGCGAGATCACCGAGAAACCAGCAACCTCGTACCGCTCGATGAATCCCTTGTCCAAGAGATTGGCCAGGCCGATCTCCACGTCATAGTTATCCCCGGGGAACAGTTCGATCTTGATCCGACGCGGCCGGTATTCCAGCCGCCCCTCCCTATCAGCCAGACACCACAGACCGATGAACAGCAGGCGGTCGAATGGATTCAGGTCGGCCAGATCCTCGTTCTTGAAGAACGAGGGCTTGATGTTGCGGGCGCGAGCCATTACTTCTCCTCCGAACTGCTGAGCAACTTCTCCATGAGCCGCTCAGCCAATACTTCATCGATATCTTCCGGGCGCCAGCCGCACAGCCGCTTCACCAACACCATCAGGGCGAAGCGCGCCTTGATGATCTCGAACTGGATATCGGCGATGTTTAGGGCAACCTCGGCTACTACAGGGGGATCGAACTGGCCCAGCAGCTCGAAGGCAGTGTCGATTGAGCACCAGATCTTGTAGGCAACCTGGTCGCTGCCGAACTGCTCGAAGGACTGCTCGTTGAGCATCACGGGATCGGACTGGTGGGCGACCTTGCTCATGCCAAGCCCTCCCTCTCCAGGCGCTGCACCAAGGTCCGCATCTTGCGCTTGAGGTGGGTGGTCAGGTTGCGCCTGCTGCGGAACTCAACGATAGGCAGGGCGTGGCGGTGAATCTGGATGGTGTTGGTCATGGCTCAGTTCACCCTATGGACTTTGAGGGTGTTCGGCTTGAGGCCCAGCTCTTCGGCTTTGCGCTTCGCCTCTTCGGGATCAATGCCCAGCCGCTTGGCCATCCCTTCCAGTTCGTAAACGGGCTCTCCGTCGTCGGTATAGCCATCCGGAACGGCAGGCATCAGCCCCATCTGCACAGCCATGTCGTGCATTTCCTGGCGGAACGACTCCGGGGCTGCGTCGTACATGCGCTGAAACGCAGTAGCGGCTTCTGGGGTATGCGACAAGCCGGACTTGCACATGCTGGTGTAGAGGCGGCCAGCGGCTAGAAACTCAGGAGTCACCTGCTCGGTGGTATTGCGCTTGCTTTTCTTGCTCATGACTTCACCTTCGGAGCCAGCCGGAACCGGCCCGGGAAATAGGGATGGGTGGCTTGGGTCTCGGTAACCCGCTCGCACTCGCTGACGAAGCGCTTGAAGACCGCAGTGATATCGCTGGTCGCCCAGACCGCGTACTGGCTGCCCTGGGCGTTCTCGTGGCCGTTGCGGACCATGCCCCAGGGCTTCGGACTGATCGGCATCTGGCGCACCACGGCGTCCACCACGGTGGCCGACAGGCCGTAACGGTCATTGATCACCTCACGGATGCGGGTGATCGGCATGCAGTTCTGCGGGCAGTGGTCCCAAACACGGGACTCGGACAGGTCCTCGACCCGCTGCTCGACGCGCTCAATAGCGACCTGGTGCTGGGCCTGCTGTTGCTCGATCTGCTGCTGTCGGCGCTCGAGTTGGACCTGCAACTGGGCATGCGCGAGCAACTGCTCGGCCTGAGTCATCGGAGGCCGCCGAGACTTCAGCTTGGCCAATACGCTTCGGCGAACCGACTTAGATTCGCGCATCCCGACCAGCATGCACTGGTCAAGGGTCAGGTCGTAGGTGGCGACCTGGTTGCCGTGGAAGGGGGTGTAATATTTTTGCACCCCCTCAAGCTCATCGCCCAACTCGTCTTCGACACGAGCGAGAAACTGATCGTTTCTGATCTTCGGTTCGCCAGCAGCCAAGCGAGCCTCGTTGACCATGTCCCGCAGTTCGATGGTGGTCATGGTGGCGGCCTGGCCGCCAATTGAGGTCAGGCCAGTCATGTCGAAGCCCTCGTAATAGCCGCATCTATTGCATCGGCTACGCCTGCATCCAGGTAGTGGTTCACCCGATCTACCAGGCCCTGGTCTTCCACTCGGTCTAGACTGCTTCCGGCAAACTGGGCGGACACCTTGAGCCAGTTGAATATCTCGCCCATGAACCCCGCGAACTGGCCGCGTTTGACAGTTTCCTCTTGCTCGTCCGAAGGGGCTTTGGTGATCAAATCGCGCACCATGCTCCTGAGCACCTCGCAAGCCATCCAGTCGTCCACATCCCGGACATACTTCAGATAGATGTGCGCGATACTCTTGCCGGCCTCGAGACCGGTGAGGTAGCTACCAGTCAAAGGAACATCCCACATTGAGTAGCGACCATGGTCCTTGCCTACGAAGGGCAAGCGCTGCCAAGTTTCCTTGGCGCGCGGGTGGAGAGATATCCCCTGTGGCTTCTTGCCTCGACGAGGGCGTTTTGCATCAGACACAGAGCTCATGCCGGCACCTCCAGCTCGGTCAGCAGTTGGATCAAGTCCTCGCCAGCCAGCCCGGCGATGGTGATAATCGACAGATGGATCGCATCCACCTGGTCGCCGGTCAGGCGTGGGCCCGGCTCGCAACCTTCGAAAGCCAAGTCTTCGCGGACTGCGGTAGCCAAGTCCTGGATGGCGCCGATATAGCTGTAGAGCTGGTCACCGAGTGCTTTCGCTCCAATGCGCCTAGTCATTGGCCACCTCCCCACCCTCCAGGGCAGCACGGACCGGGGCAGTGGCTGTCTCGGCCGCATGAAGAAGTAGGACTACGCGACGACTAACACTCGGCTCGTCGAGGATGTCGAGGAGCCCGCCTTGAATCGCGTCAAGCAGGTCGACAGCGCTGTCCAATGCAAGGTCGGCATCGATGTCATCCTTAACGCACAGGACATTCGTCTTGTGATCTCCCTTCGAAAGATCGACCGGCGCAGTCGCCCGGAAGCTGATACCCAGAGTGGCCCTCATCGCCGAGCCTCCTTCTGCCGATCGATTCGAGCAGAACAGACCTGTTCGAACTCCGCCAACTGGAAGATGGCACCGCCAACCTCCTCCAAGAACCATCCGAGACGCTCGGCGGTCTCCTGATCGAGCTCGCCTTCTGCACTGGTAAGCGCCAGCAGTTTCCCGACTGCGGCGACACCAAGCGCCATGTTCTGAGCCGCATGGCGAGCCGTACCACGCTCCAACTTGATGGAGCGGATCTGCTTATCGGTCAGAACTTCATCGGGAACCGGGGAGCACAGATTGCTGAGCAGTGTCGCGAGGTTCATTGCTGGCCCTCCTTGCGCAGGGCGTCGAGCGCGGCATCGACCAGGTCGCCAGCCAGGCGAGAGCAGAGCTTGAGGGCGTCCATATCTACGCGCTCTTCGTCGGAGGTAGTCAGTGCTCCGAGAATGCTGGAAACACTGGAGGTCAGAGCAGTGGCCGCGCTCAGCGCCTCTTCGACCGTAGTGGTCGGATGGATCGCAGCGAACCCTGCGGGCGGAAGCGGAGATACCGGCGCCTTCAGTGCAGACAGCCCGAGCTTGAGCGCGCTCATGCTGCACCGCCTTCGTGTTGCGACACGTTTTCAGCATTTCCGGATTGGGTCGCGACACGCTCCAGTTCGAACAATTCTGCGTCGGCCTGTTTCATATCATCCTCAAGGTTCCCGCCAACGAACTCGGCCTGACCGAGTCCTATCGTGCAGATATCCTTGAGGTAACTGCTGCACTGCTCATCTCTACGGACCAGTGCAAGGATGGCGCGCATCCCCTTGACGGTCTCAACAGCGGCTTCGAGGCCATCCAGCAGGTCTGATGCGAGTTGATGAGCAGAGCGCGGGGGTTGCGCATTTTGGGTTTTCTGTTGCATAGTTAATTCGTCCTTCGAAAGACAAATTGATATTCAGGAAGTCGCGCCAACGACTACCGACTAAAGGCCTCGCGAAAGCGGGGCTTTTTGCTTTCCGGCGTATGGGTCAGCCGGGCCGCAAAGTGGCGCCAGGACACTCCGTGCTATCGTTCGTCCCCTCAACGGGGAACAGACGGAGATCCGTGGTATGGCAGTAATGGGAGTGGTATGCGGCTATCACGCTAGCCTTCCTCGCTATGCGGTTCGCACCGACGATAGGTTTGCGATCGTTGATGTGCTGGTTGGCGAGCTTCGGATTGGGGACTCGGTGCGCGGCCCCTTGGAAAACAACGGGATGGCGGTGCTGATAAACCGAACCACCGGAGAACTTGTCGAAGTCGCCGTTGAAGCCGTTCACGCCAGCCAAGACGCCGCAGAATCTCTGCTTCGTCGTAAATGACACCAGCCTGAAAGCCCTGCCCGCGCCAAGCAGCCGCGATCCGATCACGCTGAACATCCAGCCCGAGGAAGCGAGCCATCTTCGAAAGGAAAGTCACGGAGCCACCTCGGCACTGGATGCCTGCACAGCAGCATCAGCGCACTGCCCCAGGCGGGAGTCGGACGGCAGAATGGGCTCAAGGTCGGCGGAGCCTGCGGTCCAAGCTTCGCAGCACGAAGCGGGTAGCGAGATTCGACTGTTCGAGGGAACAGCCTTTATCTCGAAGGCTCCGACGACCTGACCGTCGATCACGCGCACGAAGACTCTTCGGCCAGATCTCGCCATTTGAGATACAGCGCTTTGGGTTATGCCAAGAGCTCTGGCCACTTCCTTCTGCTTGGCGCGAAAGGTTTTGGTGCCCAAGAACTCGCTCAACGGGACGTCTTTCATCTGGCTGGTCCATGAGGTGTTTCCCGGAGATATTAGCCCGGCTTGTTTTTTCCAGCAACAAATAAAAGCCTGGCTGTTTGAAACAATTAAGTAGAGCTAATACAGTTTTGGCATGAGCAGACAACGAAGACCCCTAGCCCCCCACGAAGCTCTTGAGTGCGCCCGACTCAAGGCGATTTACCTCAAGCGGAAGGCAGAAGCTTCGGCGCGAGGGCAAGCCATCACCCAGGAAAGCGTTGGGGAGGCTTGCGGGTGGGCATCCGCACAAAGCACCGTCAACCAGTACATGTCCGGCAAGCTGGCCTTGAATATCGATGCCTTGCTGAAGTTCTCGCAGGTGCTGAGCTTTTCTCCTGCGGAGGTCAGCCCTCGCCTTGCTGCAGAACTGGAAGAAATGACCAGGATTGCAAACGGATTGACCGACCAAGGCCCTGCAGCACTGAAAGCTGTCGAGCCCAATGCGGAATTGATCGGATGCATGTCCCCTTGGGATGACTCCACGCCGCTTGGTCCAGATGAGGTAGCCATTCCGCTGTACAAGGAGGTCGAGTTGGCTGGAGGAACCGGAGCTACGGAGGTCGTTGAGGTTCCCGGAAGGCTCTTACGCTTTGCTAGGTCAACGCTTCGCGAGGCAGGGGTTGACGAGAAGAACGCTGCGTGTGCGACCCTCCGAGGTAGGAGCATGGAGCGCTTGATCATGGACGGTGCCACTATCGGTATTGACCGGGGTGCTACGCATATCGAAGATGGTGAGATATATGCCTTTGACCACGACGGCATGCTTCGAGTGAAATTCCTCTATCGCCTTCCAGGCGGAGGGTTGCGAATCCGTAGCGAGAATGATGAGGAGTACCCAGACGAGTTCCTAACACCGGAGCAGGCACAGCAAATCAGGGTCCTCGGCTGGGTGTTTTGGTGGTCAACCGTTAGAAGAAAGCGAGGGCTTCGCTTAGCAAAATGAGCCCACCAAGCCCGGCAGAAGCCGGGTTTTTTTCTCGTCAAACACAAAATATTAGCCAGGCTGTTTACATAAAAATAAAGCAATGCTAATTTTCCCTCATCGTAGTCGAGGGAATTCATTATGGATTGCGCCACCACCATCAGCACTGATACCTGGCAAGGCCGTCTCGGCATGGGTCTCGCTCCGCGCGAACTGGAGGCCACCCTGCATGCGGCGAGCGACCTGACCGCAAAGGAGATCGCGAAGCTGATGGGTATTGCACCTGGGACCGTCTCCAAACGCCTGGATGATGCGCGGTTCAAGCTCGGTGCCAAGACCATCCGCGGCCTGGTGCTGGAGGCATACAAGCGCCAGATCATCAGCCCCCTGTGCGTTGGCATCCTCGCCATCCTGGCGGCAGCACAACCCTTCCTCGACGAAGATCCGGCCATGCGGACGCGCCGTGGCGGCGAAAGGAAGATCGAAACTCGTCTGACTGCTCGCCGCGATGGCGTGGCCTGGGTGGCGTGATCATGGCCTGGGACAGAAACGATCCTCTCAACATCCTGGCGCTGCAGCTCGACGGTGAACTGCGCGCAGCGGCCGACTTTTGCCATGGCTACAACGGGCCGGCACAGCGCGCTTTCGCCCGGCACATCCAGGGCCTGGGCAAGACGCTCGACGAGCTTACCGTGGCAGACCTGAAGGCGGCGGCCGCATTTGCGGACGCAGAACTGAACGACCTGCAACAGAGAGGGCTGATCTGACGCAGCGGCGAGCGCTTCAGGTGGAGTGCTGTCCGGTGCGAAGGCATCACGTGGCTTGGCCGGGTTTGGCCTGGCGTGGCAGAGAACGGCTTGGCTTGGCGTGGCAGGGGCTGGAAACCCAGCGTACAGCCGCTTCGACTGAGGCGGTTGTGCGGTGGATACCTGCAGATGGGTAAAACCGGCAAATCGCCGGTTTGAATCGCGGAGAACGAGATGAACTTGACCCTTGTTCACAGTCGGGACTATGCTCGGCCCGTCACTGCAAATTCAGTGGCCGGGTTTGGCGACCCGACAGGCTATGGCGCGACAGCGCCAACCCAACATCAGGCGCTTTTTTTGTGCCTGCCGTTTGGGCGTGCACCGGCTACCCGGTGTCTCTCTATGGCAGATCGCGTGGGGAGACCTTCGGGTCTGCCGGGTTCCATAGCCCCGGTTCGCCAACCCCGCGCGGTCTGCCACCCTATTCCGTTTGGCGACGGTCGGTGGCAGCTCCCTAATCAGCTATGGAGTTCCCCCACAATGGCAAGCCCTACCCAAGTTGCGCCCGAAGCATTCGACCTGGCCGCCAAGGCCTACGATTCCATCGAGCTCGCCGTCAGCACCCTCTACGACCTGTCCGCCATCTTCCGGGCGATCTACCAGGCCGAACAGTTCCCGTCCCACAACAAGCGCCTGGCCGGTGTTGGCCAGTATTTGGCCGACGACTGGGGAAGTCTGCTCGATGGCCAGGTAGGCGAGTTGAAAGCAATGCTCGAAGCCACTCGCGAAAGGAGGGCTGCAGCATGAGCCTGATCACCACAACCAACGCCGTCACCATGTCGAGCCGCGAGATTGCCGAATTGACTGGAAAGCGCCATGACAACGTCATTGCCGATATTCGCAAGATGCTCCTTGAGCTCGGATATCAGATCGACGCCGACGGAAGATCTCCTGACTTTTCAGGAGATGTCCCGGACGCTTATGGGCGGCTCCAGCATTGCTTCAATCTGCCCCGCCGCGAGGTCGAAATCCTCCTGACGGGCTACAGCATTCCGCTCCGCGCGAAATGCCTGGATCGACTGCACGAGTTGGAGGCACGGGCCAAGCAAACGCTCCCGGCCCTCCCCGGTGACTACATCCAGGCACTGGAGCACCTACTGGAATCCAAGCGCTCTGAGCAGAAGGCCATCGAAGAGCGCGACCACGCCATCGCCACCAAGGCAGAGATCGGTTCCCGGCGAGAGGCCACTGCAATGGCATCGGCTTCAGCCGCCGTCCGCGAGGCACGTCGTCTTGCAGATGAACTCGGGCGTGGTACCCGGCAGGCGACGGTCAAGGCAGTAGAGAACCTCACCAAGACTCAATTCGACCCGCAGGCCTGGCGCAAATTGCGTGCATGGTGCGATTCCCACGGAGTCCAGCCCAACTATGTCGAAGACCCTCTCTATGGCCGTGTCCGGGCGTGGCCTGCGGATGCCTGGAAGGAGGTGTACGACATCGACCTGGACGGACTGTTCGGTTATCACCAACACCGGATCACCGAAGGGGGTGCAAGTTCGGCATGCCCCTGACGCACCAATAAACCCATAACCCAACCGATTTTCGCGAAAGCCAACAACCGCGGCAGGCCATCGGCTTGCCTGGAGGAAAGCATGGACAAGAAACCTCTCATCAAGCCCGGGAAGCTCTTCCTGATCTGTATCGCGCTGCTGGCCTATGCCGGACTGTCAGTCGCCCTGGTGGGCGGCATTGGGCCGGCCCTGGTCAGTAGCCGCGACGACGTTCTGGTTTTCGCGGGATTCGCCATCCCCGGCGTCTGGTTGATCGCCTCGGTCTGCCTCGGCATCCACCTCGCCAACACCCGCCGCGAACAAGCGGCCACCACCAGCAAGGAGAAAGACCAATGAAGCGGATTCCCGCTGCTGCAATGCTGTGCCTGCTCGCCGTCCTGGTGGGCTGTTCGAAGGTGCCTGCCGGCAACGTCGGCGTGATCGTCAATCTCTACGGCTCCGAGAAGGGTGTGGAGACGCGTGAGGTCGGAACTGGGCGCTACTGGGTAGGCGTGAACGAGGAGCTCTACCTGTTCCCCACCTTCACGCAGACCGAGACCTGGGGCGGCGAGGAAGCGATCAGCTTCCAGACCGTTGAGGGCATGAAGGTCGGCGGCGCCGTCGGCATCACCTACTCGGTATCTCCCGATAAGGTGACGACGCTGTTCCAGAAGTACCGGGCGGGTATCGAGGAAATCACGAACAAGTTCCTGCGGAACATGGTGCGCGATGCCTTCAACGATGTTGCCTCGAAGCTTCCAGTCGAGAGCGTCTATGGCGCCGGCAAGGCGGACCTGCTGCTGGCCGTCGAGAAGCGCGTGCGCGATCAGGTGGCGCCCATCGGCATCAACATCGAGCGCATCTACTACGCATCCGACCTGGTCCTCCCGCCGCAGGTTACGCAGAGCCTGAACGCGAAGATCCAGGCCACCCAGATGGCCGAGCAGCGCCGTAACGAGGTCGCCCAAGCCAAGGCAGAAGCCGACAAGGAACGCGCTCGGGCCCAAGGGGAGGCGGACGCGAAGCTGACCCTGGCCACCGCCGATGCGAAGGCGATCGAGATCCGCGCCCAGGCGCTGCGCTCGAACCCCGACGTCGTGACCCTCAACGCGGTCGAGAAGTGGGACGGCAAGCTGCCCACCTACATGGCCAGCGGCTCCCCGCTGCCCTTCATCGGCATCAGCAAGTAGCCATCCTCGCCCCGGCGCCAGCGATGGCGCCACTGGAGAAAAGCATGACCACCAAAGCAAAGACCAAGAAGCAAGGCACCGCTCTCATCCTCAGGACCTGCAGTGCTGATCTCACCAGCCACGGCGGGTTTCAGTGGCCAGACAAGATCGGAGCGGTAGTCGAAGCCCCGGACTGGAAGAAGGACAACAAGTGCGGTCACGGCCTGCATGGATGGCTGTTCGGACAGGGCGACCATGATTGCAGCAGCACCGTAGGCGACGCAGATGCGAAGTGGCTGGTGGTTGAAGTGGGTCTCTCCGACCTGATCGCCCTCGGCGGCAAGGTGAAGTTTCCTCGCTGCACAGTCCGTCACATCGGGGACAAGGCAAGCGCAACACAGTTCCTGATCGCAAACGAACCGCGCGCGGCTGGCGTAGCAGTGATCGGCGCCACCCTACAGGCAGGCGATAAGGAACTCTGTCAGGTAGGCGCATATGGCACCGCCACCGCCGGGGACTGGGGCACCGCCACCGCCGGGTACAAGGGCACCGCCACCGCCGGGTACAAGGGCACCGCCACCGCCGGGAACGAGGGCACCGCCACCGCCGGGAACGAGGGCACCGCCACCGCCGGGGACTGGGGCACCGCCACCGCCGGGAACGAGGGCACCGCCACCGCCGGGAAGAAAGGCGAGATCCAAATCCGCTACTGGGACGAAAAGACCGAACGGTACCGCACCGTCATCGGCTATATCGGCGAAGACGGCCTTGAGCCAGGTGTTGCCTACAAGCTGGATGACAACCACCGGTTCGTGAAGGCGGGGGGCTGATCATGAAACGAGCAACCGTTGTAACCGAACTGCCGGCCAGCACCAGCCGGGACATGGACAAGTTCGTTGTCCGACTGCCGGACGGACTGAGGGCCGAGGTCGAAGCCGAGGCCAAGCGAGACGAGCGCAGCATGAACTCCTTGATCGTCGTTGCCCTGCGCGAGTACCTGCATGGCCAGCGCCGAAAGCATGCGCTCCTCGATGCGTTGACCACCGCCGTCGGAGGCCGCTGATCATGAGCCCCATCACCATCGTTCTCCGCTCAGGCATGGGCATGCATATCGACTCGGTACGCCCATACCTGCGGAATGGAATGCCCATAGCAATCGGGCGCGCAGGCGCGGTTATCTCGCACTTTGCTGACGGGGACGCACACCTGGCGCTCCACACCATCGCCGAGTTCCCCTGTCCCGAGCAGGACAACATGCCGGCGGCGAACATGCGACAGATCGCACTGGCGGCATTGAGTGGCGCTGGAGCGAGTTCGGAGCCGGGCAATCCTGGCGGTGAACCTGTTTCCGGACCGGGTAATGCCGGCGAGCGCCCCCACCCCGCGCCGGGATCGGGCGACAGCAAACTGGCCGAAAGCCTCCAAACTCTGGTGCGCTGGCTTGATCGCGTGGCAATCGAGGACGGCTACGTCGGCGTGCCAGTGATTGAAGCCGTCGAGTTGGTGGTCAACGAACTGAGGCGCCAGCAGGCGGGCGGGAGCGGGGCATGAGAAAAGCATTGACCGCCATCGCACTCGTCGCGCTGTGTGGCCTGGCCACTGTTGCCGCCGGCGCCGCGCTCCAACCATTCAAGACCCTGTTCATCTGGGAGGTATGCCAGTGATGAGAGGCTCCGACATTCCACCACCACCAGGGTATCGCCCTACCCCGCTCGCTACCCTTGGCCAACAGTTGGTCCGCCTGGGCCAGGCGATGCAGAACCCCAACACCAAGCTCGGCGAGTTGACCGAACTGGTCCAGGCCTGCGGCGTCGACCTGCGGACCTGCGACACGAACAAGGAGAGCCGGACATGATCGGAGCACTGATCCTCTGCATCGTCTGGTGTGTGGGCGGCCTCTACGTCGGGTACATGCTCAGTTCGCTGGCCGCCGCCGAGAAGTACACCGACGAAATCCAACGCCTCAACGAAGAACTCCGCAAAGAGCGCCTGCTACGCCGCCTGAACGCACGGGAGAACGATTACCCATGACTACCCCTAACCCAGCCTCCTACTGCATGGACACGCACGAGGAGTTTATTCTCGACGAACTGCTGCCCCTGATCGTCAACCATGCAGCGAAGAACCACCACCCAGCCGACGCCGTGGCCCTGGCCTCCTTCCTCGCCCTGGGCACCATCCTGCAATCCAACGGCATGGACCGCGATTCGCTGGTGTTCGCCATCGACGCCTCGCTGCTGCCCACTCACGACCTTCCGGAAACTGTCCAATGAACCTGACCAACCAGATCACCATGACCAGCCTGGAGCTGGTGGACTTCATCAACGCCCATCGCCAGCAGCAAGCCGAGCAGGCAGGGCAGCCATTCCCTTCAGAGGATTTCCCGGAATTGACCCATGCCAACCTTCTGGCAAAGGTCCCCAAGGTCCTCGGGGAAACATCTCATTCATTTGAATGCGATCTCCCCGACAGCTACGGACGGCCCCGTCGCGGCTACCGCTTCCCCAAACGCGAAGCCTGCCTGGTCGCCATGTCCTACAGCTACGAGCTCCAGGCCGCCGTCTACGACCGCATGACTGTCCTGGAAGAGCAGTTGAAGCTGGCACCACCGCCCCAGCCGCGCCAGCTCAGCACCATCAACCGCGAGTTCAAGGCGGCGCTGGGCATCGCCAAGACCGCCGGCCTCCAGGGCAACCAGGCCATCTTCGCCGCTGACCGCGTGATCCAGCGCGAGCTTGGGTGCAGCCCCATGCGCCTGGTTGGCGTCACCTCGCTGCCCACCGAGGACAACGAGCGCACCTACACTCCGTCCGAGCTCTGTGCCAAGCTCGACGGAGCCTACAAGCCCCGGGAGCTGAACAAGCTGCTCGAGGACATGGGCCTGCAGCAGCATGTCGATCTCGGCGGTAAGCACAAGGAATGGGAACTCACCGAAGCCGGCAAGCGCCACGGCATCATGAGCGACACCGGCAAGGTACACACCACCACCGGTCAGGCTGTCTACAGCGTGCGCTGGAAAGCATCGGTGCTGGACCTGGTCCCGTCGAAGATCGTGGCAACGGTGCCGCAGCAGCCGACGGCACCAGCTCAAGGGAGCATGCAGCTGTGACGATGATGATGTGTAGTTTCTGCGGCTGCTATGAGGACAGTGTTGACAACTTCATCAGAGGGCCTGGCGGCATCCTCATCTGCAACGTATGCGTCGACCTGTGCAACGAAATTCTCCACAAACGTCTCCCCGAAGCCTACAGCTCCGAACAAGACGCCTTGGTGGCGATCATCGAAATGGAGCGCGCCAGCGCCGAAGCGAAGTTCGGGGATGCGGACAAAGCCGAGACCTGGGCAACAGTCATCGCTGCCCGCAAAGGATTGAGGGCAGGAAGGGCGAAGGCGGCACGCAACGAAGAGGAGATAGGGAATGGGAAGCTCGACTAGCCCCGTATCCGAGTTCCTGTCCGAAGAGGAAGTCGCTGAGCTGACTGGGCGCGAGTACCCGAGCAAGCAGATCGAGTGGCTGAACAGGTCCGGATGGAAGTACGCCGTGACCGCGGCGAACCGCCCGATAGTTGGGCGCGTATATGCCCGCCTGAAGCTGGCCGGCGTGAAGCCGACGATAGCTGCCGCCGAGGAGTGGAGTTTGGACCTGTCGAAGGTGAGCTAATGAGACCACGGAGCAACAAGAATCGGGGGCTGCCGCCACGCATGATCAAGCGCACCCGGACAATGAAGTCGGGAAAGGTCTGGGTCGGCTACTACTACGACGGGCGGGATGCCGAGGGGAAGCGCAAGGAGATCCCGCTGGGCACGGACCTGGACGAGGCCCGGGAGAAGTGGGCGAAGCTGGAGAGGAAGGTCGTGCCGGTGGCCACCAGGACAGTTGGCGATCTACTACGGCGGTACGAGCGGGACGTGGTGCCGGGGAAGGGGCTGAAGACACAGAAGGACAACCTCAAGGTCATCGTCCAACTGATGAAATCCTTCGAGTCAGCTCCGATTGAAGCACTCACACCGCAGATAATCGCCCAGTACCGGGACGCCAGATCGGCACCCGTGCGGGCTAACCGAGAGATTGCCCTACTCTCTCACGCGTTCAACATGGCCAGGGAGTGGGGCATAACGGATAGGGAGAACCCGTGCCGAGGGGTGAAGCGGAATAAAGAAGCCCCTCGGGACGTGTACATCACTGACGAGGTGTGGCTCGCGGTGTACAACGAAGCGCCCGCCGATCTGCGGATCGCCATGGACCTGGCGTACCTGACGGGTCAGCGTCCGGCGGATGTTCGCAAGATGCGTTGGTCGGATGTGGATGGAGATTACCTGCTGGTCGGCCAGGGAAAGACCTCGATGAAGCTACGCATCAGGTTGCGGCGAGCGGATGGATCGCAAACGACGCTTGGCGAGCTCCTGGACAAGCTTGACCGGTCTCACCCGACACTCGTGGCCAGTCAGGACGGGAAGCCGATTACGGAAAGCATGCTGCGTTTCCGATTCGAGCCCGCTCGGAAAGCTGCGGCAGAGAAAGCCGCAAAGGCAAAGGATAGCGAACTAGCCAAGGCCATCATGAACTTCCAATTTCGCGATATCAGGCCGAAAGCAGCCTCCGACATCGACAGTCTGTCGCAGGCATCAGACCTCCTTGGGCACACCACTCAGGGTATGACTCAGCGAGTCTATCGACGCATTGGGAAGGTGGTTGATCCGGTGAAATGAAGAATGGTTGCGGAAACCGCCGATCTACAAGCGGAAACAATGCTCTTTAAGTAGTTGAAATATAGCGAATTCTTAAAGAGAATCGGCAGCCGATTCGGCT
>OKKP01000021.1_pt1 | contig 46925 bp, 37 predicted proteins | sample 1613941 | NCBI WGS metagenome assembly OKKP01 (sample SAMN04436893, study PRJEB24849) | human gut metagenome | biome: human gut; feature: NICU; material: stool | host: Homo sapiens | place: USA: Saint Louis, MO | collected 2012-02-08 | reverse complement strand
TGCCGAAGCCGGCAAGCCGCTGCGCCTGGTCGCCCCGGACGGGCACCTGGAGGCCCGTGCCCTCGCGGCACGCCACGGGCTGCCGCTGGACAGCCTCTGATATGCTCGGTGGCGGTCCCCGCCACGGAGCTTCGCCATGTCCTTTTCCTCCGCCGAACGCGCCGCCCTGCTTGCCCTCAAGGGGGTCGGCCCGACCGTGCTGCAACGCCTGGAGCAGATGGGCCTGGACAGCTTCGTCCGGCTGCGCGACTGCGACGCCGCGAGTATCCTCGCCCAGGGCGCGGCCCTGACCGGCTCCAGTTGCTGGAAGAACAGCCCGCAGGCGCGGGCAGCGATCATCGCCGTGCTGCAGCGCGCAGCCAGCGACGCATGAACGACGTCGACGTACTGGTAGTCGGCGCCGGCGCCCTCGGCCTGGCCTGCGCCGCGCGCCTGGCCGAAGCCGGCCACGGCGTACTGGTGGCGGAGCGCGAACGGCTGGTCGGTAGCCACACCTCCAGTCGCAATTCCGAAGTGATCCACGCCGGCCTCTACTACCCGCCCGGCTCGCTCAAGGCCGATCTCTGCCTGGAAGGCCGCGAACGCCTGTACGCCTGGTGCGCCCGCCACGGCGTCGGCCACCGGCGCATCGGCAAGCGGCTGGTGGCGGTGGAGGAAAACGAGCGCGAGAGGCTCCAGGCCCTGGCGGCCAACGCACGCGCCTGCGGGGTCGACGACCTGATGCCGCTGGACGGCACCACGCTGCGCGCGCTGGAGCCCCAGGTCCGCGGGGTCGCCGCCCTGCTCTCGCCGAGCACGGGAATCATCGACAGCCACGCCTACCTGCAATCGCTGCAGGCCGTCGCCGAACGCCACGGCGCACAACTGGCGCTGGACACCCGGGTCGACCGCCTGGAGCGCCACGCCGGCGGCTGGCGCGCCGAAGGACAGAGCGTCGGCGAAGCGTTCCGGTTGCGCGCGGGCTGGGTGGTCAATGCCGGCGGCCTGTTCGCCCAGGCGCTGGCGCAACGCACCGAAGGCCTCGATCCGCGCCTGGTGCCGGCGCTGCACCTGTGCCAGGGGCGCTATTTCTCCTACAGCGGCCGCTCGCCGTTCCGCCACCTGGTCTACCCGATGCCCGAGGCGCGCACCGCCGGGCTCGGCATCCACGCCACCCTCGACCTCGGCGGCCAGTTGCGCTTCGGTCCCGACGTGAATTACGTGGACAACCTCGACTACCGCGTCGACGAATCCCTCCGCCCCGCCTTCGCCCAGGCCATCTCGCGCTACTTCCCCGGCATCGATCCTCGGCGCCTGGCCGCCGGCTACGCCGGCATCCGGCCCAAGCTCGGCGGGCCGGGGGAACCCGCCGCCGACTTCATCATCCAAACCCCTGCCGAACACGGCCTGCCCGGCCTGGTCAACCTGTTCGGCATCGAGTCGCCCGGCCTCCCCGCCAGCCTGGCGCTCGCCGAACGGGTCGCCCGCGCACTCTGAGACGAGGTTTCGCCGCGCGCAGGGTCGGCCTGGCAAAACGGCGTTGTTATACTCGCCCGCACATTCACCGCTGCCAGCACAAAGGATTCGTCCATGAAAGCATTCGGCAAGGTCCTGGGGCTGTTCTTCCTGGGACTCTTACTGCTCGTCGTGGCCCTGGGCTTCGCCCTGACCCACCTGTTCGATCCCAATGACTACAAGGACGAAATCCGCCAGATCGCCCGCGACAAGGCCAACCTGGAGCTGGACCTGAAGGGCGACATCGGCTGGAGCCTGTTCCCCTGGCTGGGCCTGGAGCTGCACGACACCAGCATCGCCAGCGCCGCCACGCCGACCAAGCCGTTCGCCGACCTGCAGATGCTCGGCCTGTCGGTGCGGGTCCTGCCGCTGCTGCGCAAGGACGTGCAGATGAGCGCGATCCGCGTCGAAGGCCTGAGCCTGGACCTGGTCCGCGACAAGCAGGGCAAGGGCAACTGGGAAAACATCGGCAAGCCGGCCCAGCCCCAGGCCCCGGCCGCTCCTTCCGCCACCCCGCCGGCAGCGGACGGCAAGGGCGCCCAGGCGCAGGCACCGGAGCAGGCGCCGCAGAACGACAGCCCGCGCACCCCGATCAAGCTCGACATCGACAGCCTCAATGTCAACAACGCCCGCGTCACCTACACCGACGAAGCCAGCGGCAAGCAGTACAACGTCGAGGGCATCGAGCTGAGCACCGGCGCCATTCGCGAAGGCAGCAGCATTCCGCTGAAGCTCAACGCCTACCTCGGCACCAACCAGCCGGTGGTACGGGTCAAGACCGAGCTGACCGGCAACCTGCGCTTCGACACCGCGCTCAGGCGCTACCAACTGGAAGACGCCAGGCTCTCCGGCGAAGCCTCGGGCGAGCCGCTGCAAGGCAAGACCGCCACCTTCTCCGCCCAGGGCCAGTTGCTGCTCGACCAGTCGGCGCAGATCGCCGAGTGGAACGGCCTGAAGCTGAGCGTCAACCAGTTGCGCGCCCTCGGCGAACTGAAGGCCCGCGAGCTGGACAAGGACACCAAGTTCAGCGGCGGCCTGTCGATCGCGCCGATGAACCTGCGCGAGTTCCTCGCCGGCATCGGTGTGACCCTGCCGGCCATGGCCGATGCCAACACCCTCGGCAAGTTCGAGCTGAACACCCGCCTGGCCGGCAGCCGCAACAGCCTGAATCTCGAAGACCTCAAGCTGGGTCTGGACGACACCGCCTTCAGCGGCCGCTTCGGCATCGCCGATTTCGCCAGGCAATCGCTGCGCGCCCAGCTCAAGGGCGACAAGCTCGACCTCGACCGCTACCTGCCGGCCAAGGCCAAGCAAGCCCAGGATGCCGCCAGCGCCACGCGCAAGGCGGAAGTCGACGCCACCGTGGCCAGTGACGCCCAGGGCAACACGCCGCTACCGGAAAAACCGACCAGGCAGGCCTGGAGCGACGCGCCGCTACTGCCCATCGCGACCCTGCGCAAGCTCGACCTGGACGTGGCGCTGAACTTCGGCCGGCTGACCGTCGAGAAGCTGCCGATCGACGACGCCAGCCTGAAGCTGCGCGGCCAGGGCGGCGTAATCAGCCTCGACGACATGCGCGGCGGGCTGTACAACGGCCGCTTCAACGCCAAGGCCAACCTCGATGTACGCCAGGACAGCGCCGTGCTGACCGCCACCAAACACATCGCCAACGTGCCGGTGGAGCGCCTGCTCGAAGCCCAGGGCAAGAAACCGCCGGTGAAGGGGCTGCTCGACCTCGACGCCGACATCCGCACCAGCGGCAACAGCGAGAAATCCTGGATCGACCATCTCAACGGCAACGCACGCTTCAGCCTGATCAACGGCGTGCTGCCCGACGCCAACCTGGAGCAACAGCTCTGCCAGGGCATCGCTACCCTCAACCGCAAGGCCCTTGCCGGTACTCACGGCGGCAAGGACACGCCTTTCCGTGAGCTCAAGGGCAGCCTGAACTTCACCAACGGCGTGGCCAGCAACCCTGACCTGAAAGTGGCCATTCCCGGCCTGGCGGTCAGCGGCCACGGCGATATCGACCTGCGCGTGCTGGGCATGGACTATCGCATCGGCGTGGAGATCCAGGGCGACAAGAGCGACATGCCGGACCCGGCCTGCCAGGTCAACCAGCGCTACGCCGGCATCGAATGGCCGCTGCTCTGCCGCGGCCCGCTGGAACTCGGCGCCAAGGCCTGCCGCCTGGACAAGGAAGGCATGGGCAAGGTCGCCGCGAAACTGGCCGGCAATCGCCTCAACGAAAAACTCGAAGAGAAGCTCGGCGACAAGGTCAGTCCGGAGCTGAAAGACGCACTCAAAGGGCTGTTCAACCGCAAATGACACCTGAAGGCTTCAACGGCGCGGTCCTCGACTGGTACGACCGTCACGGTCGCAAGGATCTGCCCTGGCAGCAGGGCATCACCCCCTACCGGGTGTGGGTCTCGGAAATCATGCTGCAGCAGACCCAGGTCAGCACCGTGCTCGGTTACTTCGACCGTTTCATGGCAGCGTTGCCCGACGTCGAGGCACTGGCCGCGGCGGCCGAGGACGAAGTCCTGCACCTGTGGACCGGGCTCGGCTACTACAGCCGTGCGCGCAACCTGCACAAGACCGCGCAGATCGTGGTCGAGCGGCATGCGGGGGAGTTCCCCCGCGACGTCGAGCAACTCGCCGAACTGCCCGGCATCGGCCGCTCCACCGCTGGAGCCATCGCCAGCCTGTCGATGGGCCTGCGCGCACCGATCCTCGACGGCAACGTCAAGCGCGTACTGGCGCGCTACCTGGCGCAGGACGGCTATCCCGGCGAACCGAAGGTGGCCAGGGCGCTGTGGGAAGCCGCCGAACGCTTCACCCCGCACGCACGGGTCAACCACTACACCCAGGCGATGATGGACCTCGGCGCCACCCTCTGCACGCGCAGCAAGCCCAGTTGCCTGCTTTGCCCGCTGGTCTCCGGCTGCCGCGCGCACCTGCTCGGCCGCGAAGCCGATTATCCGCAGCCCAAGCCGCGCAAGGCGTTGCCGCAGAAGCGCACGCTGATGCCGATCCTGGCCAACCGCGACGGCGCCATACTGCTCTACCGGCGGCCTTCCAGCGGACTCTGGGGCGGGCTCTGGAGCCTCCCCGAACTGGACGACCTCGACGGCCTCGAACCGCTCGCCGCGCGCCATTCCCTGGCCCTCGGCGAGCGCCGCGAACTGAGCGGCCTGACCCATACCTTCAGTCATTTCCAGCTCGCCATCGAGCCCTGGCTGGTGGCGGTGGAAGGCGCTCCGCGCGCCGTGGCCGAGGGCGACTGGCTCTGGTATAACCTCGCCACCCCGCCGCGCCTGGGCCTCGCCGCTCCGGTGAAGAAGCTGCTCAAGCGCGCAGAACAGGAACTCGGACGCGGCACGGCCGCGTGAATGCCGGGCCCGCGGGCCCGGCGGCAACTGCAGGAGAACGACCATGAGCCGCACCGTGATGTGCCGCAAGTACCACGAAGAGCTGCCCGGCCTCGACCGCCCGCCGTATCCTGGCGCGAAGGGCGAGGACATCTACAACAACGTGTCGCGCAAGGCCTGGGACGAGTGGCAGAAGCACCAGACCATGCTGATCAACGAGCGTCGCCTGAACATGATGAACGCCGAGGACCGCAAGTTCCTCCAGCAGGAGATGGACAAGTTCCTCTCCGGCGAGGACTACGCCAAGGCCGACGGCTACGTGCCGCCATCCGCCTGACCCCCACCCCGCCCGACGGAGGCCGCCATGACCCCATCCCTCTCTGGCCTGCCTCCGATCCGCACCGCGCTGATCGGCTACGGCTTCGCCGGCAAGACCTTCCACGCCCCGCTGATCCGCGCGGTACCGGCGTTGTGCCTGGAGCACGTGGTCTCCCGCGACCCTGGGCGGGTGCACGCCGACCTGCCCGAAGCCCGGGTCAGCGCCGATCCGGATGAGGCCATCGAGGCCGCCGACATCGACCTGGTGGTCATCGCCTCGCCCAATGCCACCCACGCCAGCCTCGCCGAACGGGCCTTGCGCGCCGGCAAGCACGTGGTGGTGGACAAGCCGTTCACCGTCACCCTGGCCGAAGCCCGGCGCCTCGCCGACCTCGCCCGTGAACGGCCTGGGCAGGTCCTCTCGGTGTTCCAGAACCGGCGCTTCGACAGCGACTTCCTCGCCGTGGAGGCCGCCCTGCAGGCCGGCAGCATCGGCCCGGTGCGCTACTTCGAGTCGGCCATCGAGCGCTTCCGTCCGCAGGTCCGCGACCGCTGGCGCGAACACGACCTGCCCGGCTCCGGGCTGTGGTTCGACCTCGGCCCGCACCTGCTCGACCAGGCACTGTGCCTGTTCGGCGTACCGCAGCGTGTGCACGGACACCTGCGCCGGCTGCGCGAGGGCGCGCTGACCGACGACTGGTTCGAGGTCCTGCTCGATTATCCGCACTGCCAGGTAGCGCTGCGCGCCAGCATGCTCGCCGCCAATCCGGCGCCACGCTTCAATGTGCACGGCGACCACGGCAGCCTGCTCAAGGCCGGCGCCGACATCCAGGAAGCGCAACTGCTCCAGGGACTGCACCCCGGTTCCGCCGGCTGGGGCCGCGATCCCGACCTGCTGCAGCACATCGATGGCCAGGGCCTGCGCCAGTCGCTGGTCACCCCGGCAGGCGACCAGAGCCGCTACTACCAGGCGCTGGCCGCCGCCATCCGCGGCCAGTCGCGCAACCCGGTGTCGGCGCAACAGGCCTGCGCGCTGATGGCCCTGCTGGAGTTGGCACGACGCTCCGCCGAGGAAGGCCGGAGCCTGCCGGTGGAGCTGCGCGACGAGGAACGCCAGGCCTGGAACTGAGGCCCGGCAGTCCGGCGGAAACCGCGAGGGGATCGTAAGGCGTTAAAAAACAAAAAAAATTTCTTCGCCGGTGTTGACACTGCCGCGCTAAACCCGTTTAATTGCGCCCCGTTGCCCAGGTAGCTCAGTTGGTAGAGCAGGGGATTGAAAATCCCCGTGTCGGCGGTTCGATTCCGTCCCTGGGCACCAATAATTTCAAGGACTTAGCGCAACGCTTGGTTCAGTCCCACGCTCCAGTGGTACAGTTTCGGTGCAGTACCGGCACTTTGCTACTGGAGATGGTGATGGCATCAGTCAAAAAAACCCCCTACGGCACCTGGAAAGCCCTCATCCGCAAGCAAGGATGGCCTACGGCTTCCAAGACCTTTCGCGTCAAACGTGATGCCGAAGACTGGGCTCGCGCCACTGAGGACGAGATGGTCCGCGGCGTATATCTGCGTCGCTCCCCTTCCGAGAAGACAACTCTAGAGAAAGCCCTGGGGCGCTATCTGGAGGAAGTCACCCCGACCAAGAAAGCCTCCACGCAAAAAGCCGAACAAACCAAGGCCGCTGCGCTCATCCGCCACCTCGGCAAGTATTCCCTAGCCGCCCTCTCTGCCGATGTAATCGCCGAGTACCGCGACAAGCGCCTGAAGGAAACCGTCCGCACGAAATACAAGGAAGGCAGCGACGTGGCCGTTAGAACCGTTAGCGCCAACACCGTCCGCCTCGAGCTAGCCCTACTCAGCAACCTCTTCACGGTGGCCATTCAGGAGTGGCGCATCGGACTCCCCCAAAATCCCGTATTGAATATCCGCAAACCGAGCCCTGGGGAGGGACGCGACCGACGACTCACCCCGGACGAAGAACGGAAGCTGTTCCAGGCCGTAAACGCCTACCACAATCCAATGCTGGGATGGATAGTCAGGATCGCCGTGGAAACCGGCATGCGCTCCTCAGAGATCACCTCACTACGTAGGCACCAGGTAGACGTCAAAAAGCGCGTGGTGAAGCTCCTGGACACGAAAAACGGGGAAAGCCGCACCGTACCGCTGACCCAAGCAGCAACCCAAGCCTTCAAAGAGGCCCTAGAGAACCCCATACGCCCCATCGATACCGATCTCATATTCTTCGGCGAACCAGGCAAGGACAAAAAGAGAAGGCCCTATGTCTTCTCGAAAGTCTGGAATGGGATGAAAAAGCGGCTCGGCATGTCGGATTTCCGGTTCCATGACCTTAGGCATGAAGCCGTGAGCAGGCTCGTAGAAAGCGGCCAGCTCACTGATCAGCAAGTTGCAGCAATCAGCGGGCACAAGTCGATGCAAACGCTCAAGCGCTACACACACCTTCGAGCAAAAGACCTGGTCAAAGCACTAGATAACATCGACCAGCTGCGCCAGGGCGCAAGGCCTAGCGCCTAACTCAAGCCCGCCTCCGGCATCCCTGCCGGCGCTGGTGGCCAGGCCCCGGGCAAAAAGCCGCCCGGCGCCTGGCGCGGCATCCATGCCTCACCAGCTCGATTGCAGCCACGAGGCCATGCACGGTGAGCTACAAGCACCTACCGAGGGTTATTTCCATGACGGAGCCAGTAACGAATATCTCAAGCCCCTTGATCACCTTGGTAAGCACACCACTAGCCCAAGCTGTGCCGGAGGCGCTGATCGAGGTCGCGCTGCTCGTCTGGTATGACCCCGATCCTCTCCCCTCGCTGAAGCGCACCCTGGACGCTCTGGAGGGTGTCGAGTTGCGCCGCGCGCTTTACATCCTGGATCGCCTGCGCCGCTACGGCACGGCACTGACCAAGCAGCGCTACCAAGAACTGACCGACCTGGTGTGCTCCCCGCGCTGGGACCACCTAAAAGTTATTTTCGTGCCACCACCACCGTACCCTCGCGGGCCACTTAGGGTCGAAATACTTGCCCTGGGATGGGGGCTGGAGGGTGAAAACGAGCTCCTGAACACCAAGACGATCCTGTACTACCAGACCAGGCACTACGCCGCCGAGCGACGCAAGTGAGCTGGTGAGGCATGGATGCCGCGCCAGGCCCGGGCGGCTCTTGGCCCGGGCCTGGCCACCAGCGCCGGCAGGGACGCCGGAAAACAGATCCACCGCTTAAGATTACCAGTCCCAACCTTCAACCAACTGCAGCAAACAACACGCTCCGCAAATTGTTCAAATAATTGGCCCCTGCCTAACCGGCACAGCCGGCTGAACGCGGATTTTCTCCCTGATTTCTTGGTAAATCGGCAGCTGAACCCCTTCACGGACCTCGAAAGACACCACTAGCCCATAAGAAACAGGGGAATCTATCGCCGCTGCTTCCTTTCGACAGTTTATTTTTAGAACCAAGCTATCTCCATCAACGAAAGGCTGAGCCCAATCACCTTCAAATATCTCATGCTGAAGCGTTCCCCTCCTTACTGCCTGCCAACCAGCATTTCCGCTTGCAGCTTCACGCCTTTGATTTGCAATAGGGTTATTTGCCTCGAACCACATACTTGCGCATCTATATTTTTGATTGCTCGGCTGAATAGGCGAAAGCCAGGCAAGAGTTACAGTCAGCCGACGCCACTCCTGAACTGAGCTCAACGACGGAGGCAAGGGCATCCTGAAGAGATGGGCCTGTGCATCAGACAGCTCCCCGAAGCCTAAAATAGTTGCTCGCTGCTCAGTGCACTCCAATACTCGATCTATATCAGGCAAACCGTATCCAATCCACCGACTAGCAAAACTTACAGGGTTCCTTATGTTCTGCTGTTCTCCAATTACATCAACCAGACGCTGCCCCATATCTCCCCAGCTACACCCATGGGCGAGCATTGCCTTGATTAGCGGTGCGGTATATGAGTCATCGTAGCCCGCAGCCGCTGCCCCATCAATTACCTCTGAAAGAGTCTCATAGCAATGCACAGCCGCCCGGCTAATTAGCGCTGTAGCGTTGCTGGTCCCCCGTGTATAACCTGTTGAGTCTGTAGATGCGACCTGTCCAGGTATAGCGACTTTATTTCCTGGTGGCGCCATCGATCCATTGACGGTCAAACTGACCGCCTGCCGCCCAATATATGGCTTCTGATACCATTGCTTCCCCCCCGGAAAAACAATATCTGGCTTTATTGATCGCCTATATCCACTCCCAAAGGAGGATACGGGACTAGGGAGAGCTGCCGAATATGGATCAAAGCGATTAGCTAAACCTGCGTCAGAACAAGCATCGAAATGAACCGAGCCAACAGTGATTCCGTTTATGCTTTCGGCTGGAGACAGAATTGAGCGCGACCGTGCATTCATTAACAAAGCCGTAATCGCCCGCTTCTCAAGATCGCCTTGCGATAGCTGCTCAAGCTCGTCCAAAGTAATATCTAATGGGACGGCTTCCAGCTGGTTACCCGCACTTATTATGAAGAGAACATCATACTTAGAACTTAGCCAATCCAAAAGCCGCGCAAGTGGACTCATGCTTTGCATGAAAGCCCTACTATAATCACCAATTGATAGGTTAATTATCTTGACTGAAGGAGCTGTCGCAGGTTGATCACCCTCACCCTCTAGCATTCTCTTGACTGAACGATGAATTAAATCAACCGGAAGCGAGTCTGTTGGAATGACTTCCTGTCTAGGGCGACGGAAGTCTCTAGGGTCCGGGCGCATGATCGGGCGCATATAAATCGGGCGAGCAAGCGCGGCAGAGTTCTCGCCTAGGTCTCCATGTATTACTAGAGATGCCATTGTAGTTCCGTGCACTCGCTCTGACGCAGGATAATCCTCTGCCCAGCCGTCAGGATCCTCAAGTATTATTCTGCCATCCAAGTGCTGATGACTTACATATGGCATACCGTCGAGCACTGCCAACACTGGGGCACCGGCAGGGAACTCTTCATTTTTCGGAGGAAGAGCCTCGACATAGTCATCTGCGAGCGTCTCACCTGAAGTCATCTGCCCTACTGGGCGGAAAAACATAATATTATCGCACTTAACAAGCTCCGTTTCCGGAGCATCTATTATTTCTTGTATGCGATTTGCCGGCAGCTCGGCCAAAACTGCATGATAGCGAATGCCAGGAATAGCCCCACTGGTTATCACCTGCCCTTCTAGGGAATCAATTAAATCTCGGACTACACCTTCACTCTCAGCTCTTTTATCAGGTGAATCACGGTACCAGAGTTCAGCTTCAAATCGGACCGGACGATTTTGCAGGTCGGGATCATTTAGCTCTTCCTGCCAGATATCTAGCACTCCAGTTTCCAAGAGTCGGTCGGTTGGCCCCCAACGTCTAATATCCCAAAGATGACAAAAGACATCTCTAAACTTCGTGAGACCAGTATCAAACTTCATCTTCGGATCATCTTGATCCCTATAGCGGCGCCAAAGTGACAAAAGCTCGGTGAGCGCCTGCTGATTCGTCAACACTAGATAAAGCCTGCCCTTTAGAGGCTTCTCTGGGTGTTCTAAATCATGAAAGTCCTCATCAGGAGGCAACTCATCAACTTCGATCTCACCTAGCCACTCTAGACCTTCGATCCTCTTAACAGCCTTAGCAAAATCTTCAACAGCACCCACTGTTTCGATAACCAAGACCTGCTCTGGATCGACTCCAGCAGCAGCTCTAACTAGCTCTGCCCTCCGGGCCTCAAAAGCCTCTTGCAACTGGGTGAGTTTTATGGAGACCCGAGCTCCTTGCCGCTCATGTGAGGGCGTGCTCACTCTCCCGGGAGCAGAGTTTAGCTTTGTACGCGAGGCAGGTTCTGGCTGGGGGAACCACAATAGTGGGCGGTCGGTCATCCTTTACTCCTGATCGTCCTGATGCTTAGTTTTCGCTGTTTGAGTGGACCAAAGCTGGAGCTCTTTTGTAACAAGTGGCTTTATATCTGAGTTAGGGAGATCCAGTATGTACCTTCTAAGCACATTAATACAAAACTCTTCAGCTTCCGAAAAATTACAACCATATAGACGCTTTGCCAGAGCTGACGAGGAATACTCAAAATCTAGGTTATGTTTTTTCTGAAAGCGCTCAAACCATTCCGTTAAACGATCTCTAGTTGGTTGTGGCACCTCGATTCTTACCTGGAACCTTCTCCAAACAGCTCTATCCAGAAGCTCCGCGTGATTCGTTGCTCCAATCACGACGACGTGACTTGGCAAATTATCTATTTGCAGGAGCAAAGAACTGACAACCCTCTTTATTTCCCCTGTTTCGTGAGTATCGCCCCGCTCTTTTCCTAACGTTTCAAACTCATCAAAAAAGAGCACGCATCTTCTCGATGATGCGTATTCGAATAGCTTTTTTAACCGAACAGCTGTTTCACCGAGATAAGTACCGACGATACTCTCATATCTTACAACGAGAAGAGGCACCATCAGCGCCTCTGCTATACCTTCAGCTAACGATGTTTTCCCGTTACCGGGGGGGCCAATCAAAAGCACTCTATTTCTTGGCTCTAAATTGTACGCCCTTAATAAATCCGCCCGGTGATGCTCTTGAATTATCTCGCCAATTATTTCCTTTATTTGGTTCGGCAAGATAAGGTCTTGCATTCTTTTCTGTGGCGATGCTATTTCTGTTATTAGATCACGAGCTGCCGCCCCAGAAGGAGCAGCGCTCGCAGTATTGAAGCCTTGCACGGGAGGCTCAAAAGATCTAGAAAGAGCTGACTCCAGCCGATCCGCCAAGACTTTATGCTGCTTTGATCTTTCCTCAACGATAATAGCTTCAGTAGTTTTTCTGAATTTCGCCTTATCGCCCTTCATTCCTGACTGCACTAGGCTAACAAGTAAGTCGGCCCTTGCCATGCTTATCTCCTGATGGTCGCCAAGAAGGCGATTTCTCTTTAGACTCTTGCGCTATCCGAGTAATATATTTCGGTGGATAAGGCACGTTTCTGTAGGTTATATCATCAGGTAATATTGTACCGTACATCTCAAGGGCGAGTCTCCGCCTGACCAAGCATCATGGCCAATGGCCATGATGCCGGGTTGATACGTGGAAATCACCTGGTTAGCTCAGCGCCACGGGGGAGGCAGCTCCGCACCCGGCACATAGCACGGAAACGCCGGGATCATTTAGGACCACGGAAGGCCCGGCCTACTTGGGCAGATAGAGTCCGAGTATCCATGATAGGACGCGCAGCTCTGATTTCGACAGGGCTCAATCCGCCGGTCCTCTGGCCGATCTGGAACTGCCCATAGTTACTGGAGGTCTTGTTTACGCAGTGGCCTAGAGCGGCCGAGATTTCTCCTTCACTCAGCCCTGCCCGCTTCCAGTCGCTGGCCGCGGCATTTCTGAGGTGGTACGGGCAGACCCTGAATCCCACTCTCGACCACAGCTTCTGCCCAGCCGTCGACAACGCTGCACGCCAGTTGGTAGTTTTCTCTATGCAGACAACCGTCTCGATGCTTTCCGTGTCCGACACAACATTTCTGCAGATTTCAAAGAGAGCCCTAACCAGCGGGCTCTGGTCGATCCGATAAGTGATCTCGCGCCAGGGCTGACCTTTCTGGTCGGTGACCTTGACCCCATTGTCAATGCGGACGGTCAACAGATCACTCTCTTTGGAGCAAATCACTTTGACACCTTTCTCAAGCTCGCCTGGTCGGCATCCCGACACTGCCTCCACCAGATAAGCCAGTTCATACTTACTCCCCTCAAGTTGCTTATGCAATTGATCCCGCCAATTGCCAGGCAGGTATTTCAAGTCAGATCGCTTTGACTTCCGTCTTACTGCATTTACCAGAGGGCACTGCCCTTTGTGCTTTTCAACAATATTCAGGATTCCGATTACCTCTTCGATCACTGCCACTTGGTATCTGAGGGCGCCCATATCACCCGCACGCTGGGCCGCATCTTGGCTCCGCAATGCTTCCTGAAGCTGAACGCGACAACAGTGCATTGTGGCGGCCACTCTTCTCCGATATGTGGACTTACTTTGCGTCGCGCAGATCGCTGACCATAGCTCCTCTGGATTAGCCCCCTCATCGCCAACCATGCGGTTGTATTCGCGCACATAACCATCATCGGTCGACTTGATTAGCCTTCTGGATGGCAGCTCCTTCATCCGTTGGCGTGCTGTTCTTACGATCTCGAAAATTTCTTCCTGGGTCTTCATAGCGCTTTTCCAGTGACCGAAGTCGCTTGAACTGGTTAGCTGAAAGGGCACCTTTCGCTACGCGAATCGCCGTTCCGGCGACCGGTGCCCACATTCACGCAGCTGCGTGAATGTGTTTTATTTTTAGGTCACTTACGACCTATCCTTTTTAGGTCACACATGACTCATCGTCTTTTAGGTCACATGCGACTTTTTCTTTGTCTGATCCTTGTACATCTGAGGTCACTTTGCTTGAATACTCTCACCGCCTCATTCATGGAGACTTTCAATGTCATCCTCCGAATATCAAGTTGGACTATCTGCAGGTTACGCACACTCTCGCGCAGCCCAAGCATCATACGAAGCCGCAATTAATGAATGGCGCTTGCATTCAGAGAACCTGAAACATCAAGTGAACGCCTTGAATGAACGCATCGAAATTATGCAAGGCCACTTTGAAGCGAATAACTATGTTTTGCTTTTGTTGTTGGAAGAGTTAAGAAAGACCTCACCTAACTCTCCACTACTGGTAAAGGGAAACAGAGACTCGCTTCGTCAGAAGGCCTTTGATAGATATCTGGAAGATCGCGGATATGAGGGGCCAAGTTCACGCCCCCGGAGGTAATTAACCTCCTGGGGGCGGCCCGCCCAGCAGCGTGCTGTTGTCTGGCATGCCTCGGCCAGGAGTCCCAGTAGTAGAGTTATCTGGCCCCTTGCCATGTTTCGCCCCACCACCCAGGCCACCAGCAGCCCCGTGCTTGCTTTCCCTGACCCCGGCCACAAACACGTCCTGTCCACCATCGCCGGTGCGCTCTGCGTCCGCGATACCGCCGGTAGCACCTTGGCCGATCCAGCGCAGAATGTTGTCCGGTACCCAGTGAATCAGGCTGAACACGATGTGTACTACGGTAGTCATTATGACCACGTAGATGGCCACGTAAGCGATGAAGGACACGATGCCGGTCATCGAATCGGCCTGGATCCCCGAGACCACGGACATAAAGGCCGCGTTGATGTAACCGACGATAGGCTGGGTAAGCAACATCCCTCCAACTAGGCCGAATAGCATCAGGGCAGGCCGCATCACGAGCGATAGGATCATCATGTAACCCTGGCCTGCACGTCCGACCGTATCGTCACCGTCCGGATGGATGTGCGCGACAGCGAACAGCGGGGCCGCAATGACCGACTCCAGGACGAGAACGAACCAGTTCACGATTGAGGTCGTCCAGGTGATGAAGGGGATCATGGGTACATAAGTGCTCAACGTCACGCCGAAAAAGAACAACAGCAGCACAAACGTTGTGACCAGGCTAGAGGCGAACTGAATCACGGCCCCTACGTCGAATACGCTTCCTACCGTGACCTTGGCCGCCAGCGAGTTTGCAGCCCCACTCACACCGGCCATCGAAGCGAGCATTACCTCACCTATTGTCACGATGACATCGCCGAAGCTTTTCATCTGGCTCATGTGGTTGAGGTTGGAGCCAGCGATGCTCTGTGTCATCTGGTTGATCGCGCCCATGAATGGGGCGGACATCATTTTCTTGACGTACTCCCAAGCTCCTTCACCGTCACGGGGCTCTCGCACGTTGGTTTCGGCGTAGTAGGTGTTCCGGACCGAGTCGACGCGGTGCTTGGCATACTCGTCGGCGGTGAGCATGACGTCGGCGTATGTCTGGAGCGTCTCCTTGGTCTCCTTGTCGACGATGGCAATGGGATCAGCTGCCGGCAGACCGTTCAACGTGGATTGCATCGTGTCGTTCATTTTGACGATGTGGTTGTACCAGGTGCCGGCGAACAGCCAGCCGCCGTCCTTGGCGGCCTTGAGGAAGTCCGCTGCAGCGCGATCACTGGTTTGCATCACAGCGGTCTTGGCGGCGGCGCGAAGCGAGTTTTCGTAGGTGTTCGCCGCGGCGTCTATCACGCCCGGGGCAGGTTTTTGCCCGGCGACGATCTGCTGTGCCGTCGGCCGGATATCTTGGATCATCTGCTGGATGGCTTTGGCGTGTGCCGCGAGAATCGGCTCTTTGATGACCTTGGTGTTGCTGTTGCCCTCCGAGGCTTCCCAGGATTGCTTCCAGGTGAGGGCGCCGCACACATCTGGGTTGATGTAGGAGTTGTCGTTGGCCTTCCACTTGTAGTCGGTGACGCTATAGCTCGCCTTATTGTATTTCTGCACCATGTTGATGCCGCCGTAGACCGGTATGGCATCGGTGATGTCGACGTCGATCTCCCCGGCATTGACGACCTTGCGGGTGGATGCGACAGCCTGGATGCGAGTCGACCGGCCAGAGGCCTCGAACTGCTTGTTCATCGCCGCGGTGCAGACTTCGAATTTCAGGATGTTGGCCGCGAGCGGTCGAGAGTCAGGAATCAGCGGCCGCGACAGCATTCCGTCCTTGCCGATCTGGTCGACGGCTTGACTCCAGATTGCATCTCCTACACCTACGCCCTGGATCGCGAGCCAGAGCACCATGATCTGTATTAGCGAGTAGCCATGCCCGAGCGGCAGTAGCAACGCGCCGCCTGCAGCAGTACGCAATGGAATCCAGATATCGCTCATCTTCCGGCCGAGGACCTCACCATCCTGGGCGGAGTCCACGGTGCCTTTGATCGTGGTGTAGGCGATGAAAATCATCCCCAGGAACATCACGGCGCCACCGAACACGGACATCATGCTGCCCAGCACGTCCTCGGTTTCGCCTCCTTCCACATTCCCACCCGAGTGGATGGTACCCACGATGGAGCCGAACACTTCTTCCAGGAAGTCAACGGAAGTGTCGCCCGGCGGCGGGGTGAACTGGCTCATTCCGCCCGAGGATTCAGCGTGGGCTGCTCCCCCGAAGAATGCGGCCAGGAATAGGCAAAGCAGCAGCGTTTTTTTCATCTGGCTGCTCTCCGCTGTGCAGGCGGTAAAACCAAGGGGGTGGAAAGAGCGTCATGAACGTACAGCAGGGCATACGGAATGCCGGCGAGCGCATAAAGATGGCTCTCACCGGACAAATACTGCTGCACAGCTAAAAGGGCCAGTACGGCAGTTATGGGGAACACCCACCAGCCTGGTAACCCACCCCAAACGCGGTGTTGGCCTAGTGGGACTCCCAAGTTAGTCAGTAGCAACAGCAGATAAAAAGCGCGATGCGTAAATCGCGTGAATGCAGGCGAACCTAGAATCGCATCGAAATTTACTGTTGGCATGCGAGTAGCCCCGCAATTTCTACAGTGCGATAAAGCACTCTCCGACCAACTTTAACTCGACACTCACGAATACCCTTAGCTAGTTCAGTTTTGCGCCATAGAAATGTGCTCAACCCTCTAGCAGTCATTCCCAATAGATCAGCAAGCTGGCTTTGGGAAACTAACGGGCCAAATCGATTCAAAAAATCCTGTTCAAATTTTGCTTTCTGGCTCTGCTGAGTCATCGTAACGGCATTCATTTGGAGCAACCTTTGTAATATCTCGACAGGTGCTCAAATGCTCTCGATAGCCAAGCAGTACGTCAACAAGCGCAAAATTAAGTGGCTTTTATCCCATTCGGGGTTTCCCATGAGAAAAGACCTATTAAACCCCGAGGAAAATTTCGTCACACCGAAATCGCTCGGGGTTAGCCCAATAAAATACATCGCAAACCCCGAATAGAATTTATTTTTATTAACCTCACAGAATCAATAAAAAACTACAATACCCCATAAGCTTTCACCTTACGCCCATAAACATTCACCTGACACCCCATAAGCATTCACCTTTTGCCCCATATCCTTTCACCATGACTCCCCATAAGCTTTCGCCCTCCACCCCATAAGCTTTCACCTTTCGCCCCATATCTATTCACCTTTGCCCCATAAACGTTCACCTTACACCCCATAAACGTTCACCATTGAAACCAATAACCCTTAAATAACAAAGACTTAGGACGTGCAAGGCTGCCCCTTGTTTGTATGTTTGTTATTTTTAAATAATAAAAAACAAACAGACAAACAGACTGGACGGAATTAAAGCTGGGAAGTAGAGTAAGAAGATCGGTGCTAGCCGGGGCGGCAACCCCGACCAGCACCTACCACCTGAGACCGAAGGAGGGTCCCACATGGCTAAGCAAATCATACCCGATCTTGTTCTGAACGACGCACTGGTAACAGCCAATCCGCGATTGGAGAACCCTCGGGCTGAAGCCGAGTTAAAAGCATTGCGAGACCTTCTTGCCCCGGCTTGCGAGAAAGTTATTAGCGCATATGCAGAAATTGCCAATCATAAAAGTGCTGAGCGCGCCTTTAAGCGATTCTTGCAAAATATGATTTCCGCAACTTGAATACCGCGTTAACGCCCTCACCCCAACCAGGTGGGGGCGTCACCCTTTTCATTTTACAGCCCCCACCAGCTCAACACATCTCGTAGCGCTTTCTCGCCGAGCCTGACGCGCCCCCACTCGACCGCCGAGTTGTAGCTTCCTTCTACCCTCTCCGATGCCAGAATCCTGATATCACCCGCCCCCACAATCGGCGCGCCCAGTAGACCTGCGACCAACTGAGCTTCAGAAACAGAAGGCAGAATATCAAGGTGCCGGGTTCCGTCCATAAGGAAGCCCACAGCGCAAGCTCCGGCCCAGCGCGCATCTACCCCAAATTCCACACCAGGCAAGCTGAAGCCTTTCTGAAACCCACGGAAACGGGGCGAAAGCTCAATCTCCTTCTTCGTGGACTGAGCGACTAAATTAAGGTGGTTCCTTGCCATTCCTAATCTGCTCCTATGAGGCGATTTCCGGTACACTAGCGGTGCAGCGCGAGTTTTCCCAGCTGTGACGTATTGAGACCTAATGCGTTGATTTTATAGTGATTTAGCGTAATGTACCGTGACGCATTGGAGCCTTAGTGGTACCTAGTGGAATGGCGACACTGGCGAATTGAAAATCCCCGTGTCGGCGGTTCGATTCCGTCCCTGGGCACCATGAATACGACGAAAAGGCTCACCTCCGGGTGGGCCTTTTTGCTTTCCGCCGTTCGCCTAGACGTGCTGCCCGCCGTTGACGTGGATTTCCGCACCATTCACGTAGGATGCGCCGCTGGTGCAGAGGAAGTAGATCAGCGAAGCGATCTCCTCCGGCCGGCCGAGGCGGTGCAGCGGGATGCTGCGCTCGACGATCTCCTCGGTGCCCGGCGACAGGATCGAGGTGTCGATCTCCCCCGGCGCGATGGCGTTCACCCGCACCCCATGCGGGCCGAAGTCGTGGGCCATCTCGCGGGTCAGCGCGGACAACGCCGCCTTGGAAGTGGCGTAGGCCACCCCGGCGAACGGATGCACCTTCGAGCCGGCGATGGAGGTCACGTTGATCACCGTTCCCTGCGCCGCCTTCAGCTCGGCGAACAGTCCGCGCGCCAGCAGCGCGGTGGAGAACAGGTTGACGTTGAACACCCGCAGCCAGGTGGCGTAGTCGGTTTCCAGCACACCGAGGCGCTCGCCGCCTTCGCCCTTGGGCGAGATGCCGGCATTGTCCACCAGCGCGTGGAGCCGGCCGTCGCCAAGCTTCTCGCGGATCAGTTCCAGGCTGGCCTCGACGCCGGGAATGTCCTCCAGGTCCAGATGGATGTGGTTTTCCTCGCCGTCCGCCCAGGGACATTCGCTGGCCCAGCTCTGCCGCGACGCGGTGAACACCCGCCAACCCGCGGCATTGAAGTACTTCACCGTGGCATGCCCGATACCGCGGCTCGCCCCGGTCAGCAACAGGGTCTTTCTCTCCGCCATACGCCCTCCGTGAAGGCCTGCTGGAATGAACGCGACTCGCACAGCCTACAAGGAATGACGAATCGCCGCGGCGGATCTTTCGCCCATCCCGGCGAACGGCCGAGCGTGAGCCAGGCAGTGCCGATAGACTAGGCGGACCTTGTCCGGACCCCCGATCGATGCTGAAGAAAAGCTTCAACTCCCTGCTCACCACCTGGCTCGCCGGCCTGCTGGTGATGCTGCCGCTGGTACTCACCCTAGCCTTGCTGGCCTGGGTGGTCAGCTTGCTGAACCGCTTCGTCGGTCCATCCAGCCTGATCGGTCGCGGCTTCGCCGCCATAGGCCAGCCGCTCGCCGGCGATTCGCCACTGGCCTACCTGCTCGGTACCGCGCTACTGCTGGTAGCCATCTACCTGCTTGGCCTCGGCGTACAGCTAGGCCTGAAGCGGCCGCTGGCCAACCTGTTCGACCTGACCCTGCGGCGCACCCCGCTGATCGGCAACCTGTACAACCTGGCCGACCGTTTCGTCGGCCTGCTGGACAAGAAGCAGGACGCCGACATCGCCGCGATGAGTCCGGTGTGGTGTTTCTTCGGCGGCGACGGCGCCGCCGTGCTGGCGCTGATGCCCAACCCCGAAGCGGTGGAACTGGACGGCCGCGCGCACTACGCGATCCTGGTGCCGACCGCGCCGATCCCGGTGGGCGGCGGCCTGCTCTACGTTCCGGTGGAATGGGTGAAACCGGCACAGATCGGCATGGACACCTTCACCAGCATCTATGTGTCGATGGGCATCACCCCACCGCCGCCGCTGGCCGCCGCCAAGGTGCTGGCGGAGCCGCGCGCGGAGCAGCCGCCGGCGGCTCCATAGGCGGTCCCGCATGCCCGGGAACGGGGCGCGCACCGACCTCCAGGCTCTGCTTCAGGTCAGGGTTCGCCAGGAGTTTTCTTCGAAAGCCGACAGTTTTGTTCCTACGCGACAGCGCACTGCAGCGATGCGACAAGATGCCGCCAACCCCGCTCCAGAGGCACGCCGCCTGCTTGGCTCCGGTTGAAGCGCTGTGCTAGCTTGCCTTCGCCAGGAAGGCCCTTCCAATCCGAATAACAAGAGGAAAATCCATGGCCGAGGCCACCCCCGCACTGGAAATCCGTAACCTGCACAAGCGCTACGGCGACCTCGAAGTGCTCAAGGGCATCTCCCTCACCGCCCGCGACGGCGACGTGATCTCCATCCTCGGATCGTCCGGCTCGGGCAAATCCACCTTCCTGCGCTGCATCAACCTGCTGGAGAACCCGCACCAGGGCCAGATCCTGGTCTCCGGCGAAGAGCTGCGCCTGAAGAAGAGCAAGAACGGCGACCTGGTCGCCGCCGACAGCCAGCAGATCAACCGGCTGCGCAGCGAACTCGGTTTCGTCTTCCAGAATTTCAACCTGTGGCCGCACATGAGCATCCTCGACAACGTGATCGAGGCGCCACGTCGCGTACTGGGCAAGAGCAAGGCCGAAGCGATCGAGATCGCCGAGGGCCTGCTGGCCAAGGTCGGCATCGCCGACAAGCGCCACAGCTATCCCGCGCAACTTTCCGGCGGCCAGCAGCAGCGCGCGGCCATCGCCCGGACCCTGGCCATGCAACCCAAGGTGATCCTGTTCGACGAGCCCACCTCGGCGCTCGACCCGGAAATGGTACAGGAAGTGCTTAACGTGATCCGTGCGCTCGCCGAAGAGGGCCGGACCATGCTGCTGGTCACCCACGAAATGAGCTTCGCCCGCCAGGTTTCCAGCGAGGTGGTATTCCTCCACCAGGGCCTGGTAGAAGAGCAGGGAACGCCGCAACAGGTTTTCGAAAACCCCCAGTCGGCGCGCTGCAAACAGTTCATGTCCAGCCACCGCTAACGGAGCAACACCGCATGAAGAACTATAAGAAGATCCTGCTGGCCGCCGCTGCAACCCTGGCCTTCGCCCTCGACGCCAGCGCCGCCGACAAGCTGCGCATCGGCACCGAAGGCGCCTACCCGCCCTTCAACGGCATCGATGCCAGCGGCCAGGCGGTCGGCTTCGACCTCGACATCGGCAAGGCGCTGTGCGCCAAGATGAAGACCGAGTGCGAGGTGGTGACCTCCGACTGGGACGGCATCATCCCGGCGTTGAACGCCAAGAAGTTCGACTTCATCGTCGCGTCCATGTCGATCACCGACGAGCGCAAGCAGGCAGTCGACTTCACCGATCCCTACTACACCAACAAGCTGCAGTTCGTCGCGCCGAAGAGCGTCGACTTCAAGACCGACAAGGACTCCCTGAAGGGCAAGGTGATCGGCGCCCAGCGCGCCACCATCGCCGGCACCTGGCTGGAAGACAACATGGCCGACGTGGTCACCATCAAGCTCTACGACACCCAGGAGAACGCCTACCTCGACCTCTCCTCGGGGCGCCTGGACGGCGTGCTGGCCGACAAGTTCGTGCAGTACGACTGGCTGAAGAGCGACGCCGGCAAGGAGTTCGAGTTCAAGGGCGAACCGGTGTTCGACAACGACAAGATCGGTATCGCCGTGCGCAAGGGCGACCCGCTGCGCGAGAAGCTCAACGCCGCGCTGAAGGAAATCGTCGCCGACGGTACCTACAAGAAGATCAACGACAAGTACTTCCCCTTCAGCATCTATTGATGCCAAGCCAGGCCACCGCCGGGCGCGTCCCGGCGGTGGCCGCCTTCAGGCCTGACTTCTCATGATTCTCGACCTGCATGGGTTCGGCGACCAACTGCTCGCCGGTACCTGGATGACCCTCAAGCTGTCGCTGGCGGCGGTCTGCGTGGGGCTGTTGCTCGGCCTCCTCGGCGCCATCGCGAAGACTTCGAAGTACGCGGCCCTGCGCTTCCTCGGCGGCACCTACACCACCATCGTCCGTGGCGTGCCGGAAACGCTCTGGGTACTGATGATCTATTTCGGCACGGTGAGCGGCCTGAACGCCCTCGGCGACCTTTTCGGCAAGCCGGACCTGGCACTCTCGCCGTTCGCCGCCGGCACCCTGGCCCTCGGCCTGTGCTTCGGCGCCTACGCCACCGAGGTGTTCCGCGGCGCGCTGTTGTCCATTCCGCGCGGCCATCGCGAGGCCGGCCAGGCGCTCGGCCTGTCGCCCGGACGGATCTTCTGGCGCATCGTCCTGCCGCAGATCTGGCGGGTCGCCCTGCCCGGCCTCGGCAACCTGTACCTGATCCTGCTGAAGGACACCGCGCTGGTGTCGCTGATCACCCTCGACGAGATCATGCGCAAGGCGCAGGTCGCCTCCAACGCGACCAAGGAACCCTTCACCTTCTACATGACCGCGGCCGCCATCTACCTGAGCCTCACGGTCGTCATCATGGTCGCCCTGCACTTCCTCGAACGTCGCGCCGGCCGTGGTTTCGTGAGGAACGAGCTATGAGCGAGTGGGAGCTGATCCTCAAGTGGATGCCGAAGATGCTCCAGGGCGCGGCGCTGACCCTGGAGCTGCTGGCGATCGCGGTGGTCGCCGGGCTCGCCCTGGCCCTGCCGCTGGGCATCGCCCGCGCCTCGCGGCACTGGTACGTGCGCGCGGTGCCGTACGCCTACATCTTCTTCTTCCGCGGCACGCCGCTGCTGCTGCAACTGTTCATCGTCTACTACGGCCTGGCGCAGTTCGAGGAAGTGCGCAAGAGCGCCTTCTGGCCCTACCTGCGCGATCCGTACTGGTGCGCGCTGCTGACCATGACCCTGCACACCGCCGCCTATATCGCCGAGATCCTCCGCGGCGCGATCCACTCGGTGCCGGTCGGCGAGGTGGAGGCCGCCCGCGCCCTCGGCATGTCGCGGCGCCAGGCGCTCTGGCACATCATCCTGCCGCGCGCGGTGCGCATCGGCCTGCCGGCCTACAGCAACGAAGTGATCCTGATGCTCAAGGCCAGCGCGGTGGTCTACACCGTGACCCTGTTCGACATCATGGGCATGGCCCGGACCATCATCGCCCGCACCTACGAATCGATGCTGTTCTTCTGCCTGGCCGGCGCGCTGTACCTGGTGATCACCATCGTGCTGACGCGGATCTTCCGCCTGATCGAACGCTGGTTGCGGGTCGACGCCACCCAGGGCCGCTGAGCGGGTGCTTTCCGATGCCTGCGGGGCGGCTATAATCGCCGCCCCGTTTTCCCGCTGCCGCTCGCATCGTGTCCGAAACCTTCCCGTTCCTCACTGGCGACGCCCTGTCGCAGCGCTTCCTCGCGCTGGACGCGTTCCTCCTCGAACACCAGCGGCTCTGGCGACCCCGCCCGTTCAGCGAACCGACCCTGGCGTGGGAAGCCGAACACGCCGAGCTGGCGTCCTGGCTGCGCGGGCGCAGCCTCGAACAGGCCGACGCGGAGCACAACCAGCCCACCCGCCTGGCCGCGCCCGCGCCTTATCCGCAGCTCGCCGCCCAAGCCGCGGCGCTGGGCGCGGTCGGCGAACTGCCATTGGCGGAACGCCCGCAGGCACCGAACCGCTTCAACGTCGACGTACCGGGACGCAAGTGGCAGCAGCTCGGCCTGTTCGCCGGGCGCCTGCAGTTCGCCCGGCCGGTCGTCCACTGGCTCGACTGGTGCTCCGGCAAGGGCCATCTGGGCCGCCTGCTGGCCCATGCGGGGCAACCGCTGACCTGCCTCGAACACGATCCCGCGCTGGTCGCCGACGGACAGCGCCTGAGCGACCGCCTGGGGCTCTCCGCCCACCACCTCCGCCAGGATGTGCTGGCCGCGGACTGCGCCGAGCGCCTGCTTCCCGGGCATACGCCAGTGGCCCTGCACGCTTGCGGCGAACTACACCTGCGCCTGCTGCGCCTGGCCAGCCAGGCCGGCTGTCGCCAACTGGCGGTGGCGCCATGCTGCTACAACCGCATTCCGGGGCCTTTCTACCAGCCACTCTCGCAAGCAGCAGGCCGATCGCTGCTCGCGCTATCGCTTGACGACCTGCGCCTGCCCCTGAGCGAGACAGTCACCGCCAGCCAACGGGTCCGTCGCCAGCGCGACCAGTCGATGGCCCGGCGCCTGGGTTTCGACCTGCTGCAGCGCGAGCTACGCGGAATCGACCAGTACCTCAGCGTGCCTTCCCTTCCGGTGGCCTGGCTGGAACGTCCATACGCCGACTACTGTCGCGAACTCGCCGCCCTCAAGGGACTTCCCGAACCGGCCGCGCGCGACTGGCAGGCGCTGGAAGCGGCCGGCTGGAAGCGCCTGGCGATGGTTCGCAACCTGGAACTGGTGCGCGCCCTGTTCCGCCGCCCGCTGGAACTCTGGCTGCTGCTGGACCGTTGCCTGTATCTGGTCGAACAGGGCTATAGCGTCCGCCTGGGCGAGTTCTGTCCGACCTCCCTGTCTCCGCGAAACCTGCTGATCCTTGCGGAGCGCAGCTGATACGGGTGTTCCGGATGGTTGCCCACAAAACCTGTGGATAAGTCTGGTGACAAGTTCTGGGAAACATCTGCCGAGGGGCCCGTATCCAGGGGCAGCCAATGCTGTTCAAAAAATGAACAGAAAAAATAAAATCCATATAAAACAATATCTTGATAACAACCGAAATAACCACAGCGACTCTTAGAGCGTTTCCTTCCTATCCCTTGCCCGCTTGTGCATAAGCCTGGCTTTCCGGTTAATCCGAAAGTGGACTTCGGCACCGGCAATAGTTGCAAAACGGCATCGTATGACGTTCGAAGGAACGGATTGTTCTTTTATTGCAACGGTTGACCTCTTGTTAATCGCTGCCTAGGCAGTATTATTTTGAAACACTTTCCCTGCCTAGACAGCGATCCCCCATGGGTCACTACAGCGCTTCCGACTTTCCCTTCAAGGGCTCCATTGGCCAGCTCATCGGCGTCAGTGCCGCGACCAAGGACCGCATCCTCGAGAAGCACCTCGCCGCGCTGGACATAACCGCCGCCCAGTTCAAGGTGCTGATCTTCGTCGGTCTCAACCGTGCCAACAGTCCGGTCGAACTGTGTCGCGAGCTGTCGGTGGACAGCGGCTCGATGACTCGCATGCTGGCGCGCCTGGAGAAAAAAGGGCTGCTGCTGCGTGGTCGCTGTCCCGAAGACCGCCGTTGCCTGCGCCTGGATCTCAGCGAAGCGGGACGGAAGGTCCAGGAGCAGCTTCCGCTTATCGCCTCGGCGGCGATGAACGAGCTGGTCGCCTGCCTGAGCACGGAAGAATTGCAGACGCTGACCCATCTGCTGACCAAGGTTCTGCTACACGCCGGCTGCCCGCGGGCCAGCCTGCAGGAGTCCTGATCCATGCCGTTCCCTCTTCTCCATCCCTGGCCGCAGCGATTGGCGCTGGCCTCGGCGATAGTGCTGGCCGCCGGCTGCGTCACTTCCGAAGGCCTGGAACCGAACGCCCGACTGCAACCGGCAGGCGCCCTCCAGGCGGGCAGGAGCCTGGACGGCGTAGCCCTTTCGCCAGCGGCCTGGCCGCGCCAGGACTGGTGGACCGGGCTCGGCGACCGGCAGCTCGACCAACTGATCGGCGAAGCCCTGCAAGGCACCCCCGACCTGCAGATCGCCGAGGCGCGTGCGCGCCAGGCGGCGGCAACGGCCCAGGCGCAAGATGCCGCGCGCCAGCCGACGCTGGACGCCAAGGCCAGCTACTCCGGCATCCGCGCGCCGACCAGCGTGGCCCCGGCACCGCTCGGCGGCCGCTATTCGGCGATCAAGTACCTGTCGCTCGGCTTCAACTACGACTTCGACCTCTGGGGCGGCGAGCGCGCCGCCTGGGAAGCCGCCCTCGGCCAGGCCAATGCCGCCCGGATCGACAGCCAGGCCGCGCGCATCGGCCTCTCGGCGAGCATCGCCCGCGCCTACAGCGACCTCGCCCACGCCTTTACCGTGCGCGATCTCGCCGAGGAAGAACTGAAGCGCTCGCAGCGCATGACCGAGCTGAGCCAGAAGCGCATGAGCGCCGGGCTCGACAGCAAGGTCCAGCTGCAACAGACGCAGACCCAGCTGGCCACCGCCCGCCAGCAGCTCAGCGCCGCCGAGCAGGACATCGCCAGCGCCCGCATCGCCCTCGCCGTGCTGCTGGGCAAGGGGCCCGATCGCGGTCTCGAACTGCAGCGCCCGCAACCGCTGAACCCGGCCAGCCTGAGCCTGCCCTCGGTACTCCCGGCGGAACTGCTCGGCCGCCGCGCCGACATCGTTGCCGCGCGCTGGCGGGTCGAGGCGGCGCGCCGCAACATCGACTCGGCGAAGACCGAGTTCTATCCCAACCTCAATCTCGGCGCGATGGCCGGCCTCGCCGCCCTGCACACCAGCGACGTGTTGCAGGCGCCGAGCCGCTTCTTCCAGGTGGCGCCGGCGATCTCCCTGCCGATCTTCGACGGTGGCCGCCGCCGCGCCAACCTGGCCGAACGCGACGCCGACTACGACCTGGCCGTCGGCCAGTACAACAAGACGCTGGTCCAGGCCCTCGGCGAGGTCAGCGATAACCTCGGCAAGTTGCGCTCCCTGGAGCAGCAGGTGATCGACCAGCGCCAGGCCCGCGATATCGCCAGGTCCAACTTCGACCTGGCCATGCGTCGCTACGGCGAAGGCGTCGGCAGCTACCTCGACGCCCTCAGCGTGCAACAGCAACTGCTGGTCGCCGAACGCCAGCTGGCCAGCCTGGAGAGCCAGCAGATCGATCTTTCCGTCCAGCTGGTCCAGGCCCTGGGCGGCGGTTTCCAACCCGATTCCCGCTCCGCTGCGCTCGCTACCGCGAAAGCGCCGGCAGAATGAACGAGGCACCCACCATGACTACCGCCAACAGCGAAACCCCCGCCGGCAACCCGAAGCGCAAGCGCTGGTTGCTGATCCTGCTCGCCGTGATCGTTCTCGCCACCCTGGCCAGCGTGGCCTGGGAGTTCTTCTACGGCCGCTGGCACGAGGACACCGACGACGCCTACATCAACGGCAACGTGGTACAGATCACCCCGCAGATCGTCGGCACCGTGGTCAGCATCGGCGCCGACGACGGCGACCTGGTGCGCAAGGGCCAGGAACTGGTCAGGTTCGATCCCAGCGACGCCGACATCGCCCTCCAACGCGCCGAGGCCAACCTGGCCCACACCGTGCGCCAGGTGCGCGGGCTGTTCAGCAACGTCGACGGCTATCGCGCCGAGGTCGCCACCCGCAAGGTCGCGCTGGCCAAGGCCGAGGCCGACTACAAGCGGCGCAAGAACCTCGCAGACGACGGCGCCATTTCCCAGGAGGAACTGGCCCACGCCCGCGACGCCCTGGACAGCGCGAAAGCCTCGCTGACCAGCTCGGAACAGCAGTTGAACACCAATCGCGCGCTGGTCGACGACACCCAGATCACCTCCCATCCGGACGTCAAGGCCGCCGCCGCGCAACTGCGCCAGGCCTACCTGGACGACGCCCGCTCGACCATCGTCGCGCCGGTCACCGGCTACGTCGCCAAGCGCAGCGTACAGGTCGGCCAGCGCGTGCAACCGGGCAATGCGCTGATGGCCGTGGTCCCGCTGGACCAGATCTGGATCGACGCCAACTTCAAGGAAACCCAGCTCAAGCACATGCGTATCGGCCAGCCGGTGGAAATCCGCTCCGACCTCTACGGCAGCGACGTGCGCTACAGCGGCACCGTCGACAGCCTCGGCGTGGGCACCGGCAGCGCGTTCTCCCTGCTGCCGGCGCAGAACGCCACCGGCAACTGGATCAAGATCGTCCAGCGGGTGCCGGTGCGCATCCATATTGATCCGCAAGAATTGCAGAAGCATCCGCTGCGCATCGGCCTGTCGATGGACGTCAAGGTCGACCTGCATGACCAGAGCGGCCCGGCCCTGGCCCAGCAACCACCGCGCGAAGCGCTGTTCTCCACCGATGTCTACCAGCAGCAACTGGCCTCGGCCGACAAGCTGATCGAACGCCTGATCGAAGCCAACCTCGCCGAAGACCACGGCAAGACCGCCCAGCGTTGAGCCCGCCAGCATGAGCGAAAGCAGCAGCTTCTCCCCGCCCAGCCTGGTGATGGCGACCATCGGCCTGTCCCTGGCGACTTTCATGCAGGTGCTCGACACCACCATCGCCAACGTCGCCCTGCCGACCATCTCCGGTAACCTCGGGGTGAGTTCGGAACAGGGCACCTGGGTGATCACCTCGTTCGCCGTGAGCAACGCCATCGCCCTGCCGCTGACCGGCTGGCTGGCCCGGCGGGTCGGCGAGGTGCGCCTGTTCATCGCCGCCGCGCTGCTGTTCGTACTCGCCTCGTTCCTCTGCGGCATCGCCCAGTCGATGCCTTCTCTGGTCGGCTTCCGCGCCTTGCAGGGCTTCGTCGCCGGGCCGCTGTATCCGATCACCCAGACCCTGCTGATCTCCATCTACCCACCGGCGAAGCGCGGCATGGCCCTGGCCCTGCTGGCGATGGTCACGGTGGTGGCGCCGATCGCCGGGCCGATCCTCGGCGGCTGGATCACCGACGACTACAGCTGGCCGTGGATCTTCTTCATCAACGTGCCGGTCGGCCTGTTCGCCGCCTTCGTCGTCTACCAGCAACTGAAGGCACGCCCGGTGGTGATCAAGAAGGCGCCGATGGACTACGTCGGCCTGATCGCCCTGGTGATCGGCGTCGGCGCCCTGCAGATCGTCCTCGACAAGGGCAACGACCTGGACTGGTTCGAGTCGAACTTCATCGTCGGCGGCGCGCTGATCGCGGCGATCGCCCTGGCCTTCTTCATCATCTGGGAATTCACCGACCGCCATCCGATCGTCAACCTGCGCCTGTTCGCCCACCGCAACTTCGCCGCCGGCACCCTGGCGCTGGTGCTGGGCTATGCCGCGTTCTTCGGCATCAACCTGCTGCTCCCGCAATGGCTACAGACCCAGATGGGCTACACCGCCACCTGGGCCGGGCTGGCCGCCGCGCCAATCGGCATCCTCCCGGTGTTCCTCTCGCCGCTGGTCGGCCGCTACGCCAACCATTTCGACCTGCGCATGCTCGCCGGCCTGTCGTTCCTGGCGATGGCCATCACCTGCTTCATGCGCGCCAACTTCACCACCGAGGTCGACTACCAGCACATCGCCATCGTGCAGTTGATCATGGGGCTCGGCGTGGCGTTCTTCTTCATGCCGATCCTGAGCATCCTGCTCTCCGACCTGCCCCCCGACCAGATCGCCGATGGCTCCGGCCTGGCCACCTTCCTGCGCACCCTCGGCGGCAGCTTCGCCGCCTCGCTGACCACCTGGATCTGGAACCGCCGCGCCACCCAACACCACGCCTACCTCAGCGAAAACATCAGCCTCTACGACCCGGCCACCCACGAAACCCTCGCCCAGCTCGGCGGCAACACCCAGGCGAACGCGGCGCTGCTCGACCGGATGGTGCAGAGCCAGGCCTACATGATGTCCACCATCGACTACTTCACCATGCTCGGCTGGCTGTTCCTCGCCCTGCTGGTGATCATCTGGCTGGCCCGCCCGCCGTTCGGCGCCAAGCCCGGCGCGGCCGCCTCCGGGCACTGAGGACGAACGGCATTCGGGCAGGAAAATCAGTGGTTTACTCCTGGCGGCGGCTGGCTATAATGTCGCCCTCTTCGCCGGTATAGCTCAGCTGGTAGAGCAACTGACTTGTAATCAGTAGGTCCCGGGTTCGACTCCTGGTGCCGGCACCATTCAAGGTTCCATAGAAAGCTTTCAAAATCTCTGGAACCCCCGAAAAACCCGCCTTCTGGCGGGTTTTTTCGTTTTGGCGTTCCGTCGGATTCCGAGGGTAGCCAGCGCTAATAAGGGTACTTTTAAGGATACCTACCAATTCGACATTGGAAAGTACCCTTATGGCTCGCACAACGGCTCCCCTTACCGACAGCGCCTGCCGCACTGCAAAGGCTCGCGAACGTGAGTACAAGCTTTTTGACGGCGATGGCCTTTACCTGCTCGTGAAGCCCAACGGTCGCAAAGGCTGGCGGCTCAGGTACGTGAAGCCCGATGGTCGCGAGGGCCTGACCTCACTCGGCAATTACCCGGTGGTCGGGCTGGCTGACGCTCGCCACAAGCGCTTCGAGCTCAAACAGCAGCTCGCCAACGGCATTGACCCCATCCAATCCAAGCAGCAGGCCAAGGTGCAAGCCGTAATCAATGGCCGTACCTTCGAAAGCGTTGCGCTCGATTGGTATGCCGGGATGGTGCCCAAATGGGCGCCGGGCCACGCCAAGACTGTACTCAGCCGGTTGAAGACTCATGTATTCCCTTTGCTCGGTGCCAGAGCAATCGTTGAGTTGGACACCCACGACCTCATGCAGCCACTGGAAGCCGTGACGAAGCGCGGCACCATCGACGTGGCGCTCAGGATCAAGAACTACCTACAAAGCATCATGCGCGAAGCCAAACGGCTGCGGCTGATCACGGCGAACCCAGCCCACGACCTCGATGGGTCGATCAAAACACCACGGGTGACACATCGACCCGCACTACCCTTATCGCGGTTGCCTGAGCTACAGGCGCGTATCGACGGCTACAAAGGTCGCCCGCTCACGCGCCTCACGGTGATGCTGTCTTTGCATGTATTCGTACGCTCCAGTGAGCTGCGTTTCGCCCGCTGGAATGAGTTCGACCTCAAGAGAGGTATCTGGGAGATACCCGACACTCGCCCAGCCCTCGACGGCGTGCCTTTTTCCACAAGGGGTACAAAGATGGCCGGGGATATTCACGTTGTACCCTTATCGCCACAGGCAGTGGCCTTGCTTGAGCAGATTCACGCGATCACCGGCAAGTTCGACCTGGTGTTCGCGGGGGATGCCAAACCGTGGAAACCGATGTCCGAAAACACGGTGAATGCCGCTCTCAGGACGATGGGCTACGACACCAAGGTGGATATCTGCGGACACGGCTTCCGAGCCATGGCGTGCAGTGCGCTGGTCGAGTCCGGGCTTTGGTCGGAGACGGCTATCGAGCGGCAGATGAGCCACAAGGAACGCAACAACGTGCGCGCCGCCTACACCCACAAGGCCGAGTTCCTCGAAGAGCGCCGGATGATCATGACCTGGTGGAGCCGGTTTCTGGAGGCAAACCGCGAGGACCATGTGACCCCGCACGAGTTTGCCAAGCAGACGGGCGAGAACGTCACCCGCCTTCGCAGTGCCAAGAAAACCGAGTAGCCCGCCGCACCACCTCTCCAAGCTCGCTGTGAAGTTACCCACAGCTCCGCATCAAGCCCCTCCGCGCGGGTCCATTGAAACGAGGCGGCAAAGCCGCCCCGTTTCTATGGACCTAACCTTATTAAAAGCGACTGGCACAGTTATCGTCTGTAGAAAACCACTGATGTCCACCGGGGGATACTTTTATCCACAGGCGCTAACCTCCTGAAATCGCTTTGCTTGACGTACATTGTCCACAAGCGTAGACCGGTAGATGCAAGTGCTGCCGAAGCAGCCGAAACTGGCCTGAACCTGAAAGGTCACGCCGCAACCGCGGTGGTTCAACCCCCAAGTACGATTCGCGTCCGGTAGCTCGTACGATCACTACCCATGTGATGGATGCCAACTAAACATCGTTGCCCCTGCGGCAGCCACCCTACCCTTCTGTCCCGCAGCAACCTATCCGCTTGGCCATATCGTATGCGCCAACCTGCGCCCGTCTGTTTCTCCTGGAAAGAGACGGGCGCTCCTACCACTGCTGCAGCCCAGATCGCACATGGCTTTGCGGCATTCCCCATCGTGACAATCGGCGTGACAAACGCGGATGTCACCAGCAACAGCGCTGCAGATGATGGTGCCGCAGGCCAGGGAATGGACTGCACCTGACTGACAGTCAGGCATGCCCCAGTCATCGCATCGCTGCGTTCACCCGGCTCAGGATCTTCAGGTGCTGGTTTAGTCAGCCAGCACTGCCTCCACCCGCCCACCGGCAACGTTGCTCAGGAGGCCAGATCATGAGATGCCCTTGCTCCCGGACGTAAGGAGCCGCCAGTCCCGCGAAGAGGGCATTCCCCACAGGTCGCAGGGGCCTTGATCCCTGATAACACTCAACATTCTTGGCGGGATGACGTGGGGCGAGGATCGGAGAGCGGACGATGAGGTGACCGACATGGCATTGGTGGGTAGGCATGACGGCCGTAATTTTGGGTACGGCAGACAATTGAGCTACGCAGGGCCGCAGGCACTGAAGGACATGTTCGGCGGCGGTCATTACGGCACGGTCAAGGCGCACACTGATCGGTGGCAGGCATTCGTGAAGTGGTGCCGCTCCGAACAGGGGCCCGGTATCAATGATGCGCGGCAGATTGATCGGAAGGTGCTGTCCGATTATGCGGCGCATCTGCGCGAGGTGGTTAGGCGCGGTGACCTCGCTATCAGCACCGCACAAAATCGGCTATCCAGCGTTAACAGGACCATGGCAGCGCTTCGCGGTGATCAGTACGTGAAGTTGCCCAGCCCGAGCAAGGCGTTGGGTATGCAGCGCACCGGGGTTCGCCACTCGGTACCTCAGGGCCAAGACCGCGAACAGGTTAAGCAGATCGTTGATGCTCTTTGCGACCAACAACAACTACGGGCCGCCGCGATCGTTCTGCTGGCGCGAGCCACCGGCATGCGCCTGCGTGAGGCCGTTTTGGCTGACCTGCCACGGTTAAATCGTGAGGCTCGAGACATTGGCAAGATCAACATTCAGGATGGCACCAAAGGCGGCCGAGCTGGCGCCTCAGCGCCACGATGGATTGCGGTGGACCACCATATTCAAGACGCACTTGGGTTTGCACGGCAGGTGTCGCCTGCGAGTAGCCGCAACCTGATTGCGCCAGATGAAAGCTATCTGAATGTCCTGCAGGAAATCATCCGCCCAGCGCGAGACGTCCTGCATGCATACAACCTCAAAGGCTTCCATGAGCTACGAGCGGCGTACGCATGTGAGCGCTATGAGCAAATCACCCAACACCGCGCGCCTATCAACGGCAGTCAATGTTGCCAGGTAGATAGGAATCTTGACCGTGAGGCCCGAAGGCAAATCAGCTATGAGCTGGGGCACGGTCGCATTGACGTAGTTGCCGCGTACATTGGAGGTCGGTCATGAGTAAACCATTCGATATGGAGCTGTTCTTGGCTGGAGTACTGATCGGGTCGCCCGCAACGAGACAACGTCATTTACGCCAAGCAAAGATTATTCAAAGTGAGATCGCAAGACGCTGGCAGCGAGAAACTCCCTGGGTTTGGCAAAGAAAGCATGTGGCCTGGTTTCTCAACCATCAGATTGGCCAGCGGAGTGAGGCGGCGCGCTACTACTACGTGCTGACAGCCCGGATGCTTGCTCGACGCCTAAAGCGCTCATGGGTCTTCAATCTCTGACCTGACCTGATTTTGGTAGTCACCAACGACAACAATGATGGCATATTGGTAAGGTTGACTAACCTCTTCATGCGCCTGGCTTTCGCCAGATGAGCTAGCAAGGACGAAAATGCCGATTTCGCTAGAATCTTACGACCATCCAAGCCTCTGCCATGGGCAAGTCTGGACAATCACGGACGAAAATTTACTCGCCGAGCAGATCGCGCGGGTAGCTTTAGGTCAGTCTAGGCATGTACAAAAAATTATAGCCGGAGCGAATATTGGACCGCCCGCATCGAGGGCCAGTGCCGCTCAAGGTGCTATAGAGTTACTTTCTGTTCCTGTTGATGGCGATCCCTGGCATAGAGATGGTTGGATCTTCCAAGTGATATCGTGGATAGCTGCCCAAAAGGCTAATCCGAGCGTACTTATCCGGCCACCTCAAATGATTCATGCCTTGAAGGGATTCGATGGGCTCTGTCTTGAGTTGAGTGAGGGTGAAGTTACTGCAGCCACTATATTTGAAGATAAAGCAACGGATGATTCGAGAACAACCATTCGTGATTTGGTTTGGCCTGAATTCAGATTGCTCGATCAAGGAGATCGGGAAAATGTTTTAGTTGCAGAGGTTGTTGCCTTACTGGAAACCAGTAGAGATGTAGACCCTGACATCGCAATTGAAAACATAATATGGAAAAACGCCAGACACTATCGAGTTAGCATAACAGTTGGCAAACACCACTCCACGGCCGCCGGACGGCTAAAGCTTTTCAAGGGTTACGATGAAGTTATTGACGGAAACGTAAGTAAGCGAGGAGGGGAAATACTCTACCTAGAAAACTTGCGTCCCTGGATGGCTTCACTAGCTGACAAATCAATTGCCCACATCAAAACTTTGGTGGCTGCTCATGTTTGATAACGATACTGTAGAACTTATTAACAGAGCTCCCGAATTGGATGGGCTAGACCTTGCTGAGCTACCAAAACAACTGACTGAGGCCTACGCTTCGATAGTATCTGCTCGTATTTGTTTACGTGAAGGAACGGAACAGTCAGGATTACCTGACGACTTGATAGAAATAATCAAGCAAATGACACGTCTCGCTTTCTCCCTCGAAGCAATAGTCTCCGCTTCCGAAGATGCAGAAAACCGGATGGCCGCAGCATTCGTCGCCGGCTCCGCTCATCACGTAATATTGCTTGCTCAAGAGTTAATGCCAAAAAACATTAAATCTAGCACATTGAGTGCATACGGAGTCTCCCCTGAAGTTTCTGCAACCTTGCTATTCCTGATTGCAGAGGCAAGCTCTGACGCTGCCGAAACAGCAAAGAAAATTATCGTGAGCGGCGAAGACTCTATTGAGGCATCTGTACTTAAAGCAATTTATCATTTGGCGAACGGAAGTCTATTAAAAATACTTGCTACGCGCGTCCCGAGCCCAGACAAATTTCAAAGCACTGACAGCCTAGGGCAGGCTGTTGAGTCACTGTACTATATGCTATTGCATGGGATCCGGGCGCTGGCGGCATCATTGCTAGGGTCTACTGACGAGCATGATTTATTAGACCATGACTCAAAAATTATTTTTAATCGAGTAAAGGGATTATGCGTCGATGAAATTGATGAGTTAGTCGGTCTGGGAGATCACCCAGTCCACAACGTATTTCCCGGCCCGCTACATTTAGCATCCCTATTGGCGATGGTCGCCGACCATCTTATTCCATCCAGCATTATAAATACAGACCCTCCCAAAGGTATAGATGCAGCAAAATGGTTTGATATGAAGCAAAGCATAGCTTCAGCCAGGCCGTATCTATGGAGAAATCATCGGCAGGCGATATCTTCAGGTTATCTAGAAACAGGGATGTCTTCTGTAATAAGTTTCCCTACTGGAGCTGGAAAATCTACGCTTTCCGAGCTGAAGATTGCGACAGCTCTACTACGCAACATGAAAGTGGTATTTTTGGCGCCAACACTTTCATTGGTAGACCAGACGACTAGGGCGTTAGCTAATACATTCCCAAATGCAGAGGTTCATCGAGAAATTCTAGATGAGTTATTATTTGATCTGGAGAATGACTCACTCCCAGCAATTTCGGTCATGACACCTGAAAGATGCTTAGCGATGCTGAGCTTTAACCCTGACATATTTTCAAGTGTAGGGTTATTAGTATTTGACGAGTGCCATTTACTGCACCCAAGGGATGCGGATCACAGCCGGCGCTCGATAGACTCAATGCTTTGCCTACTAAACTTTACATCGGTAGCACCTAAAGCTGATTTGCTTTTACTATCGGCAATGATGAAGAATTCAGAAGAGATTGCAGATTGGGTGTCTGAGCTAACTAGCAGACCCTGCTTACCATTGGCGCTAACATGGAAGCCCACCCGTCAAGTAAGAGGATGCGTAGTTTACGCTGGCGATGAAATCACCAAACTCAAGCAACGCTTAAAACTCGTGCGATCCCAGGTAAAAAATGTAAATGCGCCTGCCCCACTCAAACGAGAATTGCTTGTACAGCCATTTGGCTTCTTCTGTTTAAATCAGACATGGCACTCGGCGAGCCGTAAAGATTACGCATTAATACCAGTACTTAGCGAGACTGTTAATTTATCAACAGGTACCGCTTCAGAAGGAAACAACTGGTATTTAACACCCAATGGGAATCAAGTATCCGCAACGATTGCCACCTCCACGGCCAGGCAAAAAATCAAAACTTTGATCTTCACACAAACTATACCACTCGCCAATAGCGCAGCTAAAAAAATCTCAGATGACCTCGAATCATCAAACTGCATCCTGACAGACGAAGAGTTGCACCTTTTCCAGACGGTAGTCGATGAGTTTGGGGGGGAGGAGCATGTCTATATCAAAGTTTCGCAAGAAGGTCGACTACTATCCTCTAGTACATGCCATCATGGACTTTTGCTTTCTATGGAGCGACATTTGCACGAATCGCTATTCAAACGAACAGATGGCTTGAATGTTTTAGTGGCGACATCGACTCTAGCACAGGGAATGAACCTCCCAAGTGAAGTGGTAATTATTAGTGGTGATAGTAGATTTGATCAAGAAGCCGATGCTATGCAACGCTTGGAGGCTCACGAACTTTTAAATGCAGCGGGACGTGCCGGCAGAGCCGGCGACAGTTCCTATGGATTTGTATTAGTAGTGCCTAGCAAAGTTGTCCATTTTGATAACAACACTAGCCAGATCCATAACCACTGGATGGACTTAAGATCGATATTTTCTCAAAGCGATCAATGTTTGGTTATCGATGACCCTCTCACGTCAATTCTCGACCAAATACACAGCGGCGCACTACCTCTCCCTAACTTGCCAAGCTATTTCTTAAGCAGGTTACCGGTCGATTATGGCGAAGACCAAGAAGGACGAAACTCATTAGCTCGCGCGACGATAGAACGCTCTTTCTCTGCTTTCCGAGCAAGAAAAAAAGGTGATCAAGAATGGGTAAAATCAAGAATAGAATCGGCAATATTGTCAAGAAATTCGAATATAGACACCTCACAACCCGCCACTTGGGTTGATCGCCTAGCAGCAGCATCAGGTATATCGACAGCGATCATTCGAGAGCTTGGCGAACCGCTTTCTAATAACATTAATCACTCGGCTACCACAGACGCTTGGTATCAATGGTTTCGCGACTGGCTAAAGCGCCGCCCCGCCCTAATCCCAACTCTGATAAGAAAGGAGACCTTGGAAGTATTTTTGGGCAGCGACTATAAGAAGCTTAAGGATGACGCCTCAAGAGGTACGCATGCCTGTGACATAATATTTCCATTATTGGAGCTTTGGATGACCGGTCATACGCTAGCTAGTATGGAGGAATCGACTGGCACTCCGATTAATAGAGTTGGCAGGTGTGAATTCGCTAGAGAGTTTGTTTTGAGGATCGTCCCTGAACTTTCTTATATATTTGGTCTTCCTAATCAGATTTTCAATGCAATCACAGTCGATAGAGGCGAGGATACCGAGTCACCTGTCGGCCTTAACTGCTTAGCCTTGTGTGTTAAGGAAGGCTTAAACAGCGTAGAAAAAGTCGCTCTTCGCGAAGTAAGCAAGAAGCGCTTAGCCAGAAGAGAATTACATCGTAAGTATCAAAAAATCGAGAGCTATGCGGGCATACTTAAAGAAGGTGAAAACTTTGGCGACGTAGTGAACCGTATTACTCAGGCCCTAGCCTTCGTGAATTTCTAAATACTCACTTCTGACTCAAGCAGATTGAACGGCAGAACATGATGCAGAACGCTTAAGCCATGCGTAACGAAAGGAATATGAAGGCGAGATACTCTTAACGCTCGCGCTCATTGCACAAAGGATTTCACTCTTGCTTGAGCATCGAACATCCGAGCTCCACAGAGAATAGCCACAGAAATGTGGCTACTCTTATCTTCCGTCGAGACGCGTATTAATACATGGCCATAACTTAACACGCTTAAACTGGAGCATAAGGGTACTTTTAGAGATAAACTGCTAGACTGAAAAAATAAAAATCATACAGAAACATATAGTTATGATATTTTTTGACTCCTGGTGCCCCACGAATCCCCGAAAAGCCCCGCCTCGCGCGGGGCTTTTTTGTTTTATCCTCCTACCTGCCGCCCGATGATGGCACTTCGCATAGAATGCCGGGTCAGATGCACCTACCAGATCTGGGGTTGGCAGGATCGCCATTTTTCCCGTACTAATCGTCGTCTTCACGATCGATTGGTACACCTTGGCGGGACGTGTCGAAGCAGCCCTACGGACAACCACTGCTTGAACAAGGTATGACTCATGACGATTCTCGTGACCGGCAGCGCCGGCTTCATCGGCGCCAATTTCGTGCTCGACTGGCTGGCCCTGCATGACGAGCCGGTGGTCAGCCTCGACAAGCTCACCTACGCCGGCAACCGGCAGAACCTCGCCAGCCTCGACGGCGACGCCCGGCACACCTTCGTTGCCGGCGATATCGGCGATAGCCAACTGGTAGCCCGCCTGCTCGCCGAGCACCAGCCGCGGGCGATCCTCAACTTCGCCGCGGAATCCCATGTGGACCGCTCGATCCACGGCCCCGAGGACTTCATCCAGACCAACATCGTCGGCACCTTCCGCCTGCTGGAAGAAGTGCGCGCCTACTGGGGCGCGCTGGAGCCGGAAGCGAAGGCGGCATTCCGCTTCCTCCACGTCTCCACCGACGAAGTCTATGGCTCGCTGGCACCGAGCGATCCGGCCTTCACCGAGAACAACCGCTACGAGCCGAACAGTCCCTACTCGGCGTCCAAGGCGGCCTCCGACCACCTGGTGCGGGCCTATCACCACACCTACGGGCTGCCGGTGCTGACCACCAACTGCTCGAACAACTACGGCCCGTACCACTTCCCGGAAAAGCTCATCCCACTGGTGATCCACAACGCCCTGGCCGGCAAGCCGCTGCCGATCTACGGCGACGGCCAGCAGATCCGAGACTGGCTCTACGTCAAGGACCATTGCAGCGCCATCCGCCGGGTCCTCGAAGCCGGGCAACTGGGCGAGACCTACAATGTCGGCGGCTGGAACGAAAAGGCCAACCTCGACGTGGTCGAGACCCTCTGCGCCATCCTCGACCAGGAGCAGCCGCGCGCCGACGGCCGCAGCTATCGCGAGCAGATCACCTTCGTCAAGGATCGTCCGGGCCATGATCGCCGCTACGCCATCGATGCCACGCGCCTGGAGCGCGAGCTGGGCTGGAAGCCGGCGGAAACCTTCGAGACCGGCATCCGCAAGACCGTGCGCTGGTACCTGGACAACCAGGACTGGGTGGCCAACGTAACCAGCGGTGCCTACCGCGAGTGGGTGGGTAAGCAGTACGCATGAACCGGATCCTTCTCCTCGGCGCCAACGGCCAGGTCGGCTGGGAGCTGCAGCGCGCCCTGGCGCCGCTGGGCGAACTGCTGGTCTGTGACCGTCGGCGCGCCGATCTCGCCGACCCCGAAGGCCTGGCGCGACTGGTTCGCGCCGAGCGGCCGCAGTTCATCGTCAACGCCGGTGCCTACACCGCGGTGGACAAGGCCGAGAGCGATGCCGACAACGCCCGCCTGATCAATGCCCGCGCCGTCGCGGTACTGGCCGAGGAGGCCGCGGGCTGCGGCGCCTGGCTGGTGCATTACTCCACCGACTACGTGTTCGACGGCGCGGGCAGCGTGCCTTTCGCCGAGGACGCGCCGACCGGCCCGCTGAGCGTCTACGGGCAGACCAAGCTGGAAGGCGAGCAGGCCATCCGCGCCAGCGGCTGCCGCCACCTGATCTTCCGCACCAGCTGGGTCTACGCCGCGCGCGGCGGAAACTTCGCCAAGACCATGCTGCGCCTGGCCGGGCAACGCGACGAACTCAAGGTCGTGGCCGACCAGTTCGGCGCGCCCACCAGCGCCGAGCTGATCGCCGACGTCACCGCCCAGGCCCTGCAGCGCCTGCGCTGGGATGTCGAGCTGGCAGCACGGGCCAGCGGCACCTACCACCTGGTCGCCAGCGGCGAGACGTCCTGGCACCTCTATGCGCGCTTCGTCATCGAACAGGCGCTGGAGCGGGGCTGGGAGTTGCAGGCGACGCCGCAGCGGGTCCTGCCGATCGCCACCGAGGACTACCCGGTGCCGGCGAAGCGTCCGGCCAATTCGCGCCTCGACAACCGCAAGCTGCAACAGGTCTTCGGCCTGGTACTGCCAGACTGGCGCTACCATGCCGGACGCATGATCCAGGAACTGAGCGAGCAGGGACCACTATGAAACGCAAGGGCATCATCCTCGCCGGAGGCTCGGGCACCCGCCTGCACCCGGCAACGCTGGCCATCTCCAAGCAGTTGCTGCCGGTGTACGACAAGCCGATGATCTACTACCCGCTCAGTACCCTGATGCTGGCGGGCATCCGCGAGATACTGATCATCTCGACCCCACAGGACACCCCACGCTTCCAGCAGTTGCTGGGCGACGGTTCGAACTGGGGCCTGGACCTGCAATATGCCGTGCAACCGTCGCCGGACGGCCTGGCCCAGGCCTTCCTGATCGGCGAGTCGTTCATCGGCAACGACCTCAGCGCGCTGGTCCTGGGCGACAACCTCTATTACGGCCACGACTTCCACGAGTTGCTCGGCAGCGCTTCGCAGCGCCAGACCGGCGCCAGCGTCTTCGCCTACCACGTGCTGGACCCGGAGCGCTACGGCGTGGTCGAGTTCGACCAGGGCGGCAAGGCCATCAGCCTGGAAGAGAAGCCACTGGAGCCGAAGTCGAACTACGCGGTCACCGGCCTGTATTTCTACGACCAGCAGGTGGTGGACATCGCCAGGGACCTGAAGCCTTCGCCGCGCGGCGAGCTGGAGATCACCGACGTCAACCGCGCCTATCTGGAGCGCGGCCAGCTCAGCGTGGAGATCATGGGCCGCGGCTACGCCTGGCTGGATACCGGCACCCACGATTCGCTGCTCGAGGCCGGCCAGTTCATCGCCACCCTGGAGAACCGCCAGGGTCTCAAGGTGGCCTGCCCGGAAGAGATCGCCTACCGGCAGAAGTGGATCGACGCCGCGCAACTGGAAAAACTCGCCGCGCCGCTGGCCAAGAACGGCTACGGCCAATACCTCAAGCGCCTGCTGACCGAGACCGTGTACTGATGAAAGCGACCCGCCTGGCAATTCCCGACGTCATCCTCTTCGAACCCCGGGTGTTCGGCGACGATCGCGGATTCTTCTTCGAAAGCTACAACCAGCGCGCCTTCGAGGAAGCCTGCGGTCATCCGGTCAGCTTCGTCCAGGACAACCATTCGCGTTCCGCCCGTGGCGTCCTCCGCGGCCTGCACTACCAGATCCGGCAAGCCCAGGGAAAACTGGTGCGCGCCACTCTCGGCGAGGTATTCGACGTGGCCGTCGACCTGCGTCGCGGCTCGCCGACCTTCGGCCAGTGGGTAGGCGAACGCCTGAGCGCGGAGAACAAGCGCCAGATGTGGATTCCGGCCGGCTTCGCGCACGGCTTCGTGGTGCTCAGCGAATACGCCGAGTTCCTCTACAAGACCACCGACTTCTGGGCGCCGGAACACGAACGCTGCATCCTCTGGAACGATCCCGAGCTGAAGATCGACTGGCCGCTGCAGGATGCCCCCCTGCTTTCGGAGAAGGACCGCCAGGGCAAGGCATTCGCCGACGCCGACTGCTTCCCCTGAACGGCAGGGAGCGACCGGACTCGGCGCAAGGCGTGATAATTTAGGGCATCCCGTCCGGGATGCCCCGGATACTCGCAGCCACGGCAGGTTCGTTCGTCTTGAAAGCCTATTTCCATCGCTGGCGCTCGCTGGTCATCCTCGCCCTGCTTCTCGCGCCGCTGCTCTGGCCCCTGCAATATTTCGCCGAGCGCTACTACAGCGAGCAGTTGGCCGAGCAGAACCGCCAGACGCTCGACCTCTACGTCGCCAACCTGCTCGGCACGCTGCGCCGCTACGAAGAACTGCCGCAGATCCTCGGCGGCCTGCCGGTGCTGCGCCAGGCCCTGCAACAACCTGGCGACCCGCTGCTGCAGAAGATCGCCAACGAGGCGCTGGCCGACATCCGCCGACGCACCGGCGCCGACGTGATCTACCTGCTGCAACCGGACGGCACTACCCAGGTCGCCTCCAACTGGGCCCAGGCGGACAGTTTCGTCCACCGCAACTTCGCCTTCCGCCCCTATTATCGCGAGGCCATGCAGGGCCGCCTGGCGCGCTTCTTCGGCCTGGGCACCACCTCGATCAAGCGCGGCTACTACTTCGCCAGTGCGGTGAAGGAAGGCTCGCGGATCATCGGCGTGCTGGTGGTGAAGGTCGATCTCGAACACATCGAACGGCTCTGGGGCAATTCCCCGGAGCAACTGCTGGTGATAGACAACTACGGCGTGGTGATCCTCTCCTCCCGCGAGGATTGGCGCTTCCATGCCAGTCGGCCGCTGAGCGCGGCGGAGCGCGACGAGATCCACGCCAACATCCCCTACCCGGTGCAGGACCCGAAGCCCCTGCGCCTGCAGCAGAGCGCCTGGCTCAGCCAGAGCCGGACGCTACCGGAAACCGGCTGGACGGTGAGCATCTACGCCCCCCGCACCCTCATCGAACGGCCGGTGCGCAGCGTCCTGCTGATCGGCGGCGCGACCCTGCTCGCCCTGCTCCTGCTGCTTACCCTGCTGACCCTCAGCCGCCGTCACTACCTGGACCGCATCGCTCTCGAGGCCGAGGCCAAGCGCCAGTTGGAAGAGCGCGTACTGGAACGCACCCGCGAGCTGGAGAACGCCAACGCGCAGTTGCAGCAGGAAGTCCACGAACGCGAGCAGGCCCAGCGCGAGCTGATGCGCGCCCAGGACGAAGTGGTCCAGGCCGGCAAGCTCACGGCCCTCGGCACCATGTCGGCGAGCATCAGCCACGAACTCAACCAGCCGCTGGCGGCGATCCGCAGCTACGCCGACAACGCCCGGGTGCTGCTCGACCACCAGCGCACCGAGGACGCCCGCGGCAATCTCGAGCAGATCAGCGACCTCACCACCCGCATGGCCTCGATCATCGCCCACCTCAAGGCCTATGCCCGCGGTGCGCGCCGGGCGCCGGAGAACGTGCAGTTGCAGCCGGCGATCGAGGACGCCCTGTCGATGGTGGCCAGCCGGCGGCGGGCGATGAACGTCGAACTGCTGCGCGACGTGCCGGACGCCCCGCTGTGGGTCCAGGCCGGCGAGACCCGCTTGCGGCAGATCCTCGGCAACCTGCTCACCAATGCCCTCGACGCGCTCGCCGAGAAAGCTCCGCCGCGGCGCCTGTGGGTAATCGCCAGCCAGGACCAGCACGGCGTGACCCTGACCCTGCGCGACAACGGCCCGGGGTTTTCCGAGGACGCCCTGGCCCACGCCCACGAACCCTTTTTCACCACCAAGACCACCGCCAAAGGGCTCGGCCTCGGCCTGGCCATCTGCGATAACCTATTGCGCGCCCTCGGCGGCCGCCTGGAAATGGGCAACCATCTCGAAGGCGGCGCCGTGGTGCGCCTGCACTTGCTGCCGGGAGTTCCCGGCGTCGCCGCCATGCCCCAGGAGGAAACCCGCGCATGAGTCCCTTCGCGCCATTCGATGCCCAGACCCAGGTCCTGCTGATCGACGACGATCCGCACCTGCGCCAGGCCCTGCGCCAGACGCTCGACCTCGCCGGGCTCAAGGTCGCGACCCTGGACGACGCGCGCCAGTTGGATACCGCGCAGTGCAAGGACTGGCCCGGGGTGGTGGTCAGCGACATCCGCATGCCCGGCATCGATGGCATGGAACTGCTCCGCCAATTGCACGAACAGGACGCCGACCTGCCGGTGATCCTGATCACCGGCCACGGCGACGTGCCGCTGGCGGTCCAGGCCATGCGCGGCGGCGCCTATGACTTCCTGGAAAAGCCCTTCCCCAGCGACGCCCTGCTCGACAGCGTGCGCCGCGCCCTGGAGGTGCGCCGGCTGGTCCTGGAGAACCGCACCCTGCGCCTGGCCCTGGCCGAACGCCACGAGCTGCATGGGCGCCTGATCGGACGCTCGGCCGGCATGCAGCGCCTGCGCGAGCAGGTCGGCTCGCTGGCGGCGATCCAGGCCGACGTGCTGGTCCTTGGCGAAACCGGCGCCGGCAAGGAGGTGGTCGCGCGGGCCCTGCATGACCTGTCGAGCCGACGTGACGGACCGTTCGTCGCGATCAACGCCGGCGCCCTCGCCGAATCGGTGGTGGAAAGCGAACTGTTCGGTCACGAGGCCGGCGCCTTCACCGGCGCGCAGAAGCGCCGCATCGGCAAGTTCGAGTACGCCAATGGCGGCACCCTGTTCCTCGACGAGATCGAGAGCATGAGCCTGGACGTGCAGGTCAAGCTGTTGCGCCTGCTACAGGAACGGGTAGTCGAGCGGCTCGGCTCCAACCAGTTGATCCCGCTGGATATCCGCATCATCGCGGCAACCAAGGAAGACCTGCGCCAGGCCGCCGACCAGGGCCGCTTCCGCGCCGACCTCTATTACCGCCTCAACGTCGCCAGCCTGCGCATTCCACCGCTGCGCGAGCGCGGCGAAGACATCCCGCTGCTGTTCCGCCATTTCGCCGAAGCCGGCGCCATGCGTCATGGCCTGACGCCACGCGAACTGGACGCCGGCCAGTCGGCGCGGCTGCTGGCCTACGACTGGCCGGGCAACGTGCGCGAATTGCAGAACGCCGCCGAGCGCTTCGCCCTGGGTCTCGGCCTGAGCCTGGACGACGGAGTCCTGCCCGACGCCGCCGACGAGCCGCACAACCTCAGCGCCAAGGTCGAGGCCTTCGAGCGCTCGCTGATCGCTGCCGAACTGGAACGCCCGCACAATTCGCTGCGCAGCGTCGCCGAGGCCCTCGGTATCCCGCGCAAGACCCTGCACGACAAGCTGCGCAAGCACGGCCTGCCGTTCAACACGCCTGGCGAAAATCCGCCAGATGATGGCGAATGAATGGCGGATTACCGCCAACCGTTCGCCATCCGCGCCCGCAGCATCTCCCCTGCGTACCCTTGCCCGACTGGCACAGGGCTTGCTCACGGCTTCCCGAGCGTTCCAACAAGCAGAAGACCAGGCGCTTTTCCGATTCACGCAGCATCTGCCGCTGCGCTGCCTAGACTTCCCTTGTTCGGCCACGCCGAGAGGACACCCGTCCTCTTCATAAAAGACAGACAAGAACAAAGAGGAAGTCTCATGCTCAAGCACACCGCGAAGGCGCTCGTCTGCGCACTTTCCCTGACCGTCGCCGGAATCGTCCAGGCGGCCGACCCGATCGTCATCAAGTTCTCCCACGTCGTCGCCGAGCACACGCCCAAGGGCCAGGGCGCGCTGCTGTTCAAGAAACTGGTGGAGGAACGCCTGCCGGGCAAGGTCAAGGTGGAGGTCTACCCGAACTCGTCGCTGTTCGGCGACGGCAAGGAGATGGAAGCCCTGCTGCTGGGCGACGTGCAGATCATCGCGCCGTCGCTGGCCAAGTTCGAGCAGTACACCAAGAAATTGCAGATCTTCGACCTGCCGTTCCTGTTCGACAACATCCAGGCGGTCGACCGCTTCCAGCAGAGCCCGCAGGGCAAGGAGCTGCTGACCTCGATGCAGGACAAGGGCATCACTGGCCTCGGCTACTGGCACAACGGGATGAAGCAGTTGTCCGCCAACAAGCCCCTGCGCGAGCCGAAGGACGCCCGCGGCCTGAAGTTCCGCGTGCAGGCCTCCAAGGTGCTCGAGGAACAGTTCAAGGCGGTGCGCGCCAACCCGCGCAAGATGAGCTTCGCCGAGGTCTATCAGGGCCTGCAGACCGGCGTGGTCAACGGTACCGAGAACCCCTGGTCGAACATCTACTCGCAGAAGATGCACGAAGTGCAGAAGTACATCACCGAGTCCGACCACGGCGTGCTGGACTACATGGTGATCACCAACACCAAGTTCTGGAACGGCCTGCCGGAAGACGTGCGCGGCGTGCTGGCCAAGACCATGGACGAGGTCACCGTGGAGGTGAACAAGCAGGCCGAGGCGCTCAACCAGGGCGACAAGCAGCGCATCGTCGAGGCCAAGACCAGCGAGATCATCGAACTCACTCCCGAACAGCGGGCCGAATGGCGCAAGGCCATGCAGCCGGTGTGGAAGAAGTTCGAAGGCGAGATCGGCGCCGACCTGATCAAGGCCGCCGAAGCCGCCAACCAGGCCCAATAAGAAGAGGGAAAGCCCATGCACGCGCTCGCGCGCGTCTGGGCGCGCCTGGAGGAAGGCCTGATCGCCTTCCTCCTCGCCGCCATGACGCTGGTTACCTTCGTTTATGTAGTCCTCAATAACCTCTATACGCTGCTCTACGATCTCGCCGATCTCTGGGAGGGCGGCAACGAGACGCTGCTCGCCATCGGCGATGGGGTCCTCACCCTGGCCCAGGAGATGACCTGGAGCAACGCCCTGACCAAGGCCCTGTTCGCCTGGCTGATCTTCCTCGGCATCGCCTACGGCGTACGCACCGCCGGGCACCTCGGCGTGGACGTGCTGGTGAAGCTGGCCTCGCGACCGGTACAGCGCGTGCTCGGCGTGATCGCCTGCCTGGCCTGCCTCGGCTACGCCGGCCTGCTCTGCGTGGCCAGCTATGACTGGGTGAAGACCCTGTTCATCGCCGGCATCGGCGCCGAGGACCTCGACCACTTCGGCATCCGCCAATGGCACATCGGCCTGATCGTGCCGGTCGGCTTCGCCCTGGTGTTCATCCGTTTCGCCGAGATCCTCGTGCGCATCCTGCGCAACCGCCAGACCGGACTGGGACTGGCCGACGAGGCTGCCGACGCGCTGAAGCTGACCGAGCACGAGGAGCCCAAGGCATGACCATTCTGTTCCTCTTCCTGCTGCTCTTCCTGCTGATGTTCATCGGCGTGCCGATCGCCGTCTCCCTGGGTCTCTCCGGCGCACTGACGATCCTCCTGTTCAGCCCGGACTCGGTACGCTCGCTGGCGATCAAGCTGTTCGAGACCTCCGAGCACTACACCCTGCTGGCGATCCCGTTCTTCCTGCTCTCCGGCGCGTTCATGACCACC
>OKKP01000004.1_pt1 | contig 74583 bp, 81 predicted proteins | sample 1613941 | NCBI WGS metagenome assembly OKKP01 (sample SAMN04436893, study PRJEB24849) | human gut metagenome | biome: human gut; feature: NICU; material: stool | host: Homo sapiens | place: USA: Saint Louis, MO | collected 2012-02-08 | reverse complement strand
CGGTCCACTGCTCACGCGGACCGGCGAAATACTTCCGGGGCGGCAGGATGTAGTCTGGATAAATCAGACGACGGCCAGCGACTTCGCGGATCGCATCGCCGAGTTTTACCTTGTTCCCGCGCGCGCTGGTTTCAGAGAGCGACGCGCCCTGCCCGGGGTTCGTCGGCATGCCGGGCAATTGCGGCATGAGCATCCGAAAAACGGATTGCGCACCTTTGAACAGCGCTGCCGTGATCGTGAACGGATCGGTCCCGCGCGGCAGCTTGTAGATCCGAACGATGTCGCCGCGGTCGATGATGCGCTCGGCCCACTCTCCCGGGTGGATGAACTCCTCATGCGCCTTTTTCTGCTTGTCGGTCAGGTCCCCGCAGAGCGCAACCTCGGCGGGGACAACACCGATGGAGAACGGGTGGACATCGTGGCAGCGGTACCCAGGCGAATTCGCAGTCAGCCACGCATGGATCGTCATCCTGCGGCCGATCGGATGCCGCTCCAGCGGTTCTCCGTCAAGGAGCGATGGGTAGATTTCGATCACAGTAGAAGACCACCTTGGAATATTTGTCGGAGAACTTCTTGAGCGGGGTGAGCGACATCCCGCTCCCCGGATTGATTTCGAGAACCTGCAGGCGTCCATCTACCTCGACCAGCAGGCCTACGTGATCGAGCAGCCGCCCTCTGTAGGCCGCAGCGATGACCCCAGGTCCTGGCTCGCATTGCTCGAGCGCGCGGTGGATCTCCGCATCGCACGCCCTTTGCATCGTAACCGGGGTGCGCCGCGTGACACCGCCGAAGTCGGTCAGCATCGGCAGCCCGAACAACTCAACCCGCGCGATGAGCGTCAGGCCCCAGCAGTCAAGGCACGGCAGGGCCCGCCCGCCCTCGGTATAGATGGCGGTGAGGTATCTGTTCGGCATGGGATCAGGGCCAGTATTTGAGGCCAGGGAACTCGCTAACGTTGTAGATGTGGCGCAGCGCGGCGGTGTTGATGAGGTCGTAGTAGCCGGCCTCTACCTGGACAGTGAGACCCTCGAAACCCGACGTCTTAACCCTCATCCGGTATGGACGCTCAGCAGGAGCTGTGAAATCGCTCTCCAGGTACATCCGCAGGATCAAGGTGACATACTCGCCAGCCTCCAGCGCTTCGTTGATACGCTGCTGGGCGAATCCGGTCACGTTGTCGATTGCGAATCCAACGTTCTGGTTTCCGCTGTTGTCTCGCTTCGGAATCGATACGTCGATCGCACCAGCGATGAACGTCAGCAGCCGCCCGTCTTCGGTCATGCAGGTGATGTCGTCATAGCCCTGGCAGATGAGGATAGGCTCCGCCCAAGCCGGGCATGACAACTCGATCGTGGCGAACTGCAGGTCCTCACCGCCTGAGGCATAGAACCGCTCAAGAGCCGTCGCCATGTCGAGGCCACTCCCTGTTCATCGCGATGTCGAAGATGTCAGCGAGGAGGATGTACTCGGGCAGAATCTCAGCCCACCCAGGATCGATGATCGAGCGCTCTCGCATCACGACGGTCGCGTTGAAGCGCCAGTGGTCGCGCCCGACGAGATAGCCACCGTCGTAGATCCCCTCGAAGTGCAGGTGGCACGGAACAATGCCTTCTTCCGTTCTGAGCTCGCACTCGAACCACTTGACGCCGTCTTTCAGGACGTCTCGGTACCACCCCTTGAACAGACGCGCCTGCTCAGCGGTGAACAGCCAAGAAACCTCCAGAGCAACCGGCACGCCGCTGAAGTTCCGTCGATAGCGTGCCCGGCCGCTCTGGAGGGCGGTCCTGGCCATTGGTTCAACCGTCTTGAAGCCGTACCCCTCCCTGAGCGGAAAGGGAAGGCCATCAGGCCATTTGATCATCGCCCTGCCCTCTTGAATCCATAGGCGCCTTCGATTGCTTTCGGGTAAAGCCCCTGGCCAGACGAAACCTTGTTGGCAAAGTCCTGCTCGACCGCATCGAGAGTTACCCGCAGGTTGTTCCCGTCCATGGCGGCGGTGGCGGAAACCGGCGGACCGTTGTTGATGATCTGCAGGCTGATCTGCGGCGAGCCTTGAGCGGAGGCGTCGCCGTTGCTGATCACCTCTCCACGGGTGTTCGGCAGCATGTACTGCCGGCCATTCGCAGCCTGGAATACCTCTGGTGCGCCGTTCTCGTTGATCCGGTACATGCCGCCCGCCCCTACGGGACCGCCGTACTGGCGACCTCCAGCGAACATCCCAAGCATTGCCGGGATGGCGGCCGCCATTGCGGTAAGGCCAGCCGTTGCCGCCCCGCCGAATGACGCAACCGAAGCGGCAGCAGCGGCTGGCGCGTAGGCAGAAGCCATAGCGGCGCCGGTCGCCGCGGCCGTGGTTGCCGCAGCCGCCTGCTGGGTCTGACCCATGATGAAGTTCTTGGCCTGCTCGATGCCGACCTTGACGAGGGCACCGACGACCTGGTTCAGCATGGCGCCGGCCAGTTGTCGCATGGCGTCGGCACCATTGTTCGCCCCGGTTATCAGCCCTGTCAGAGCGTTCGTGCCGGCCTGTTGCACCTGATCAAGCGTTGCCATGATCATCTCGTTGCCGGCAGCCTGGCGGCGGAATCGCTCCTCCTCCAGTTGCTTCATCGTGGCATCGTGCTGTTGCTCGGCCTGCGCCTTGAGTTCCAGGTAGCGCTGGTCCTCGAGCAACTTTGCCTCGTTCAGTTTTTTCAGGTTCTCCAACTCGGTCTGGTAGCGCTGATCTTCGCCGGCGATCGGGTCCATCTGACCCAGCAACTGCTTGTTGGCTTCGATCTGTTGCGCTTCGTACAGTGCCGCGGCGAGCGCGCGGACCTGGGCGACCTGCTCCGGCGTGGCGTACTCGTTGAGTTGAAGTTCAGCCTGGGTCTGCATCAGTTCCTTGCCCTTCAGGCCGACAAGGGCGAGTTGCTGGCCAAGGCTGGCAATGGCGTCGATGTTTTCCTTCTGCGCCTGGGCAAGTTCCTGGGCGGCCTTCTTGGCTGCCTTCTGCGCCTCGGTGAGCTTCTTCGTGCCTGCCGTGGCAGCGGCCTCGGCGTTGACGGTACCGGTCTTCCCGCCCGATTTACCCTGGGGAGACGGTGACTCTACGTTCGGCACAACTACCGGGGGCGTCTTCTCCTGGTCCTTGTAGAACTGATCGATCAGCGCTTGCGTTGCGGCGATGTTGGCCTTGATTTCGTCCTCGCTGAATAGCGCAATTGCCTGCCCTTTCCCGCCGATGCGCAGGCGCTTAAGCGGGTTGGCCAGCATCTCCTGGTAGGTGTTGAGCTGGTCCTCCAGGCGGACAATGTCATCAGACGCTGCCCCGTGCAGTGCTGCGGCAATCCCCTCAGCCGCCCATTTGACGATCCGAACGGTTTCTTTCGCGCCGGCGATGATCTGGTTGAGGGCGCTTACCACCCCTGCGGCCAGGTCCTGGGCGGCACGAATGGTCTCGGGGTCCTGCAATGCATCCGCGAGTTCGGCGATATTGCTGGTCAGAATCTGGCTGGCGCCGCTCGACTCGTTCACCTTTCCGATGAACACCGTCATGCTGTTGCGCAGCTTGGTAAACGAGTCTGCGACCGATGTTTCCATCTCATCGGCCAATGCCTTGTTCTCGTCCCGGGTGCGGCGCAGCCCTTCGTTCAGTGCCTCGACAGACAGATTCCCGCTGGCGCCCAACTGCCGGATTTCAGCCTGGGTCCGGCCGGTAGCCTCGGCGATGCCTTCGACGATCGACGGAGTCGCGGCCATTATCGAGGCCCAGCCATCAGCCTCGACCTTGTTCTTCATCAACGCCTTGGACCACGCATCCATGGCGGTGGTGGCCTGGTCGGCGCGCGCGGCGTCGCGAACCAGCGCGTAGGAGAACGAGTCAGTGATGTCCAGAACGTCGGACGTGGTGTAGCCGAGATCCCGGAGCGTGTCAGCCGTAGCCAGGTAGACCTCTTGAGCCTCGCTCAGCGCCCGGAAGGTGCCGTTGGCGGTCTGCAACAGCCGCTCCTGCACCATGGCGTACTCTTCGGCGCTGCTGGTAGCGTTCCGAATGCGCGAGGCCATCTGGCCGTACTGGTCGGATAGTTCGATGACCGACTGGAGCGTCCGGAGCGAAAGGTAAGCAGCAACGACCCGGGTCAGCCCGCTGTATGCCGAGGTCTGGGCGCCGATCTGCTGGTTGGCCTGCCGCACAGCCCCTGCCACTCTGGTCATGCGGGTCTGCAACTTCCCAGCAGTCGCATCGGTCCGCTGCATAGAACCCTGCATGCTGTCCAGCGAGCGATCGGCGGCGTTCGCACCGTTGACGAGGCTGGAGGTATCCGCCTCGACGGTGTAGTAGATGCTGCCGACATTCTCAGCCATCAGGGTGCTCCTTTCGCCCGCGCCTTGCGCTTGGCCTCGATCTTGTCGAACCACTCCATCGTCGCGTCATGCTCTGCCGCGGTCGGGGCTCTGGCGCCCGGAGCGTTCGATTCGGTTGGGGGGTATTTCGCGCGCAGGGCGCCGATCAGGCCGGTCATGGTCATGGACCAAGCTTCGCGCTCGCTCAGCCCCAGGTGCGCTATCGCCGTCGCGACGTACTCCCGCGCAACGAACTCCCCCGAGTAGTTCGGCTCTTCGTCGTGGCGCCGGGGAAGCGGCGGAAGCGCTCCTGTGACGCCGTGCTTCAGCAGGCAGCGCGCGAGAGGCACAAGGTGCTCGACGTCCGCAGTTCCTGGCCGGTAGACCAGGTCCTGGTCGTAGTAGCCAAACACGTCGGACAGGTCCTGCTCACTACAGGCCACCACCACGGCCAGGGCGTCCGCGAACTGGTCCGCCTGATGCTTCTCGGTGATCGGGTCGCTCATGACGCGCGCGAAGACGTCGACAATCTCGGCCGGCGTACCGAGCTGGGTCATGGCGTACAGGGACGGCCGCAGGAGAAAGCACTCCCCTGAGGCCGTGTGTACGCCTATCTCACCGATCTCGGTGAGGATCACGGTGCAGTAACGGTTACCGGAACGGTCACGCTCACCGACGGCCGCGCCGCACTGGTGATTTTCACCGTGGTGGTACCGACATCAACACCGGTCACCAGGCCGGTCGAGTTCACGGTGGCAATCGCCGGCGCCGCGCTTTCGTAGACCAGGCCAGGAGCCGCACCGGTCGGGGATACAGCGGCGGTCAGTTGCTGGGTGGCACCTTCGGCGATCGAGACAGATGTCGGCGAGACGGTGATGCCCTGCACCAGCGGGATGACCGTGACGGTTGCGGTATCGGTGACGCCCGGGGCGACGCTGGAAGCGGCGGTGATCGTGGCGGTACCGGCCGACAGCGCGCTCACCTCGCCGGTAACCGCGTTCACCGCAGCCACGGTCGGCGCACTGGAGGTCCAGCGCAGGCCTTGCGGAGCGCCAACAGGCAGCACGACGCCTTCGAAGTTGAAGCCCTCGCCAACGGTAAGCGAGAGGGTCTCCGGCACGACCTGAATGCTGGTGGGGTCCGGCGCATCCGCGTCGGGGGTATCTTCGACGATCAGGCCGAAGTCGGAAGCGGTCGCCGAAGCCTCGAAGCTGTAGGTGGTGACATCGTCGTACGGCGCGGAGCGGCTGAGGTTGCTGATGAGCATGAATGCGGTGAAGGTCAGGTCCGGGAAGGTCATGCGCATCCAGACAACAGGCTGTCCGCCGGTCGCGTCCGGCTTCATGACATGCTTCGTCAGGTCGATCAGGTTCTGCGCGCCAGCACCCGAGGACTTCACGGTACCGTCACCGGAAATGGTCAGCGTCTGGAAACTGGCCAGGTTCTCCCGCAGTGCGCCAACCGAGTCGGAGTCAGTCGCGTCGATGGTGTCCCACTCGGCGGTGAATTCCTTCGTGCGGAGCGACCCGAAACGGCGCCAGTCATTCTCCGCCGGCAGCGCATCGCCGCACCCGATGTAATACTCGAGCACGACGTCGCGGCCCGGAAATTTGAGCTTCTTGCAAGCCATGTATGGCCTCCTGATTAATAGAGAACTTCAAGGTCCAGGCTGTACCAGGCCCGGTTTTCGGTGGTGTATCCAGGCCCTATCGGCTCGCCGATTGCCCGAACAGATGCGGCGCCACAGGGGACGCTGTCACCAAGCGCTACCTGCGCCAGGGTCTCGATTGAGTTGCCGACGTCGACAACGTGTTTCCGGACGCCCTTCGGGCCGAGGAGGATCACCTTGAACCGCAGGCGACGGACGTCGACCTGAGTCGGCGGACCGCCGGTTTGCTGGATCGCTGCGATGAATGCCGAGTCGAGCGAGGGGTGGTCGACCCACATCCCACGGCTGTACTGGTAGCCCTCGCCCAGGATCGAAGCCAGCCAGTCCTGGAAGGCGTCGTAGGGGGTCATACGCGGTAGGTCCTGCGGAGGATGGCCGGGATAGCTGGAATGATCTGGTCAAAGCCCTTCGTGAGAAATTCAGGCTCCGCATTCGGGTCCCAGTAGTCCCCCCGGCTAGGGTCATTCTCGTCCCGTGGCTGGCCGGCGAGAGTACCTGGTGCTTCGTGGACTGCTGCTGCGTAGGCAGCGGTGTAACCGACGCTGCCCTCGACCCCGTTTGGGCCAACAGTGATCTGGGGGGCCGTTTGGCTGTTGACCAGAGTCGATGTGTCGATCGGTGTCATGGTCTGCGCCATTGCCGCTCCCTGGCTCAGCACCTCATAAACAGCGCGCTCGGAAACACCGCCGGCGATGTTATCGACAGCCACACGAAGATTCCGCCGGACGCGGTCGATGCCTTGGATTGCCATGTCAGGTCACCAGTAGAAAGTCCGGCTGCTCGCCGAAGAAGGACATGTCCCAGTTCGTCACCGAGCGAATCTCTTCCCAGCCGTTGGATCCGTCGAACTGGATCAGGTCCAGGTACTTCGGCCGGCGGTCCTCGGTGAATATCTGGTGTCGCGATACGAATTCGGCACCTCGCGCCCCAGACTGACCACCCTCTTCCCGCATCTGCTCGCTCTTGGCGGTCCAGGTGCAGGCGATCTCGTACTCGGGGCCGTAAACGGCCTCCTGCGTCGAAAGGTCGAAGTGCAGGAATGGCCGAACCGTCGCAGTGTTGGTGTAACTCCAATTCGCTGTCGTGCTCATGAGTCACCACACATGCAGCCACCGCGCGCGATCCAAAGACCGCCGTGTGCGGTCTGGGTTGGGTTCGGGGGAATCAGCCCCGTCGCACATCCGTACTTGTCCAGGGCGTTCAGCAGGGCCAACTGCGCCTTCCAGCGATCAGCAAAGGCCTGGTAGCGGAACGATCGAGAAGCGCCGGATGGGGCCGTCTGGCTGCTGATGTACTTGTCGGCCTGGGCCAGCGCAAACAGCGCCAGCAGGTAGGCCTGAATCAGCAGCGCGGTCGATGCCGGGTAGTGGACATCCAGGCAGTCCTGGATCTCCTGCAATTGCTCCACCCACGCCGCGAGGATGAAATCGGGCACGTTGTCGATGCCCTGGCTCTGCAGGTACTGCCGGGCCTGTTCAACTGTGATCATGTCCGATTCCTGGAAGAAGAAGGCCCCATTTCCGGGGCCAGAAACGACGAAGCCGCCCGCAGGCGGCCTCTCGTCACGCACCGCTCACTTGGCCGGGAACAGCTTCGCCAGTTCGCCCTCCGGCAGCAGGGCGGCAAGCGCTTCCTCGCCCTGGCGGCCATCGAACTCGATCTTCAGCTCCTTCAGGCGCGCTTTGATCAGCTCGCGGCGCTCGCTTCCGTCCGGGATCGCCGGGGTCAGAGTGCCGGCCTGGGCCTTGGCCTGCTCCCGGATACTCGCTGCTTCCGCGTTGGCTGCGGCGATGATGCCTTCGGCCTGGGCCTTGGCGTCAACGATCATGGCATCGACGGATGCACGCGCTTCGGCGAGAGCTTGCCTGGCCGCTTCGTCGACCTGGGCCGAAACGTCCAAGGTCAGGCTTCCGTTCCTGAGTGCGCCAACCTCGCGCACGTTCGGCAGGAGCGCCGCAGCCAGAGTGTCGAGTTCCAGCACCTGGCCCTTGGAAACGCCGTTCCAGGGTTTGATCACCTCATACTTGGGCATGTCGCTCTCCTTACGCCAGGTTGGCGCCGTAGATCACGCCGGACAGACCTTCGTCGTCTTTCTTCACCTGGATGCCCATGGCGCTCATGATCTGGAAGTTGTAGTTGACCTGCGGCAGCGGGCGCGGCAGCGGGATAACACCGGTAGCCATGCCGACCAGCGGGGTGACCACGTCGCGGCGGCGCTGATAGCCCAGGAACTCGTTGCCCGACAGGGCGAAGGTCTGGCGAACCGCGCGCGCCGGAATGAACGGGGTGATCAACTGCAAAACAGTGCCGCCGCTCAGGATCGTGCTACCACCGATTGCCACGGTTGCCGGGCGGTTCATGTTGCCCCAGATTTCCGGGGACACCCACAGCACATCATAGGCATCTACCTTGTTGTTGCGGGCAGCCTGGCCGAAAGCGCCGGTGGTGAAGAACACAGCCAGTTGCTCCTGGGTGGCAGTGGTCAGGTCGATGTTCGCGCCGCCGGCGCCGGAGCCCAGGTTGACCTTGATGGTGTTGCGGTGGTTGCGCAGGCCCTGACCCGGGTAGTTCTCGACCTGAATGTTGGTGGCACCGTCCAGGGTGTAGGCAACGATCCGCTTGTTGAACTTGCGGAGCTTCGCGGCCTGGGAATCCAGGACCAGGTCGATGCCGACGGTGCTCATGCCAGCGGCATCGCGCCAGTTGACACCGTAGCCGGCGGTGAACACCGGAATGGGGTCGCCGTCGGAGTTGTACTCGGTGTGATCGAAGGAGTACGGGGCCTGGCCGTCGATGCTCACCGACACGTCATCGGCGATGTCGCCGACCACGTTGTAGAGCTTGGCGGTCTTGCCGATCGGAAGCACGGTCTGCACCTGCAGGAGATCGTTGACGATCTCCATGCCGGTTTCCTGGTTGCGGTACTGGATGATCTGGGCGTCGATCTCTGCCCAGAACTCACGACCCAGGCCGGCGAGCGCGTTGCAGGCCAGCATTTCGGTGGTCATGGCGCCACGATGGTGGGTGATCATCGCGGCGTTCTGGTTGTTCCAGATGTTGCGGTTGGCCTGCAACTCCTGGAAATGGCCCATCAGGCGGGGATGGGCGGCGATTGCTTGCTGGGTGAGGAACATGTGTCCGTACTCCTATTAGGGCGCCGGGGCGGCGACACTGCCGACACGGAAGCGGATGCGGATGAAGTCGGTTTCGCCGGAGGCGATGACTGCATCGTCCTGGCTGTAACCGAGGACCGTGTCGGTATCGCTCGACGCGATGGCACCCTGGCCACTGGTTCCGAGCTTGATCGGCGTGTCCTTCTTGTAGGTACCGGCCGGGCACAGCACGGCGAGTTCGCGACCCTCTTCGACGTAGTTGCCCACGGCCGAATGGCCGGCGGGAACCGCATCGCGGATGTTGAGGCCTTCGTGGTGAGCGCAGTCGATGACGTAGAGTCGGCCAACGCTTGCGCTTGCCTGGGCGAACAGGTCGCTGCCATTGATCACGGCGAACGTGCCGGGCAGGAGTTCCGCGGCGGTCTTGCGGGTTTCGGTCTTGAACAGCGACTTGCCGTCGATGTTCACTCGACGATAGCGAGACATGGCTTACTCCTTCGGCAGGTTGGCGATATCGGCGGTGAGTCCGCCTTTGTCGGTGGCAGCATTGGCGCCCAGCGGAGCGGATTCGCCGCACTGCTTGAACATTTCCTTGAGCGCGTCACCGGCCAGGCTGTTGGCGATGACCTCGCCAAACTTGGCCTTGACCGCTTCGCGCATGCTGTCTTCCTCGGCGCGCTGGTTGGCGGTCAGCGTATCGGCCAGCGCCTTGTGATTGGCGACCAGGCCGTCGACCTTGTCGGCCAGGGGCTTGATGATGGTGTCCGCCAGTTCCTTGATGGCGCTGGAGGTGTTGGTGCCGATTTCCTTCACGATTTCGGCCTTTTCTTCGGGGGTCAGGGGCATGTCGCCCTCCTTCTCAGGTTGATCAGGCCGAGCCTGACGATGGGTGAAAATGTTCTTGATGCTGTTGGCCACCATGGCGACCCAGGACTCTTGCCTGACAACGGGCTGACCGGATTCGTCGAAGACGATCTTCCCTGCCTCGACCTTGTAGCCGTACACCTCGGTCACACCGCCATTGCGGCTGATCACAGCCTGAGAGTCGGTGAAGTCGGCAACCCATGCGTACTGGTCAGGGCCGGAGGCGAATCGCTCCTTTGCGGCGCGATCGAGACGCTGCTCCCGCTCCCGATAGGACTCGCCAACCAGAGCGCCGGAATTCGGCTGAAGCGGGACAGCCTGGTCGGCGTTTACCATCAGGCCGACGCCCTGCTCAGGAGTGGCCGCCCCTACTTCGTGCAGCAGGATCGCGTCGTGGTCCATGCTCTGGATGTCGGCGACCCACTCCGCGCCCTGGGCACGCTGGCTCTCGTTCGGCTCGATGCGATTGAGGAATGCGGCAACGCTGGTATGGATCGGGGGGACGTCCTCCCCCTTCTCCAGCGCTTCGACGCGCTGCAACAGTTCACGGCCGCCCTCCGTGGACTTGGCGAACTCGACGTCGACCCACTTCTCCATGTAGACCCGGTTGCCTGACTTCTTCACGTTGCGGTTCCAGGCGCCGACGTGGGCGGCGTTGATCCCTTCAGGGGAGAACGCAGACACGAACTTCCCGTCGACCATCGGGTGCCCGAGCGGCGCCAGCGTTCCCTCCAGGCCTGGGTAGTGCTTGTCGATCTGCTCGGCGGTGTAGAGACCACCGTTCATGATCACGCCGGCCGGCAGGGTGTAGCTCGGCAGAACCAGATGTTCGCGCCCGTTGTGTGTCTCACGCCGAATGCTGGCGCTGTTGACCTGGGTGGTGATGTTGACCTGCATGGGCATGGCTCAATCCTCTTTCGCCCAGGGCCCGCGCCCTTTGGCTTTCATGACTTGGTAGTTGCGGCGCGCGCGCTCGACGATGGCCGGGACCACCGGGTTCCCTTCGTCATCGACCAGTACCTCGACCTGGCTGCACTTGCAGTTGATCGAGTTTCCGTCTCGGCTGTACCAGTCCCTCACCTCGTCCGAGGTGTAGAGCCTGGCGTGCCTTGCCGCATGGGTTGCCCTGGTGCTGGGGGACAGGGCCGACATATGCATCAGCTTCGACTGAACGCCGTAGTCGGCCTCAGCAGCGTCTTTTTCGTCCCAGCGAGCCCTTCGGAGAGCGGTTGTGACTTCGGTGCGTGCGATGCGATGGCCGCGACGCGCCTCGATGCCGGTCTGGGCGGTCAGGTCCCGTGCGATTTCGCGGGGATTCTTCCCGCGCCCCATGCCCTCGGCGAGAATGCGCGCCATGTCGGCCTTGACTTGGCCGGACAAGCCCTTCATCTCCTCGAACTCCCGGGCGCGAAGCAGTGCCATCCGCGCGCGGTAGGCGTCGGATCGAAGCAGGACATCCAGCGATTCCCGGCCGGCGCGGTATGCAGGCGATTGCTGCGCCAGGTTGGCATGCGTCTGTGCGGTACCGCGGATGTAGGCAACCCCGACATAGGATTCGAAGAACCAGAGGTCGCGCTCCCCGCCCTCCTGCAGTATCTCGTCGACCATCAGGTTGGTGTCGGCGAAGATCGCGGAGAGAAGGGCCTGGTCGAGACGGTAGGTGTACTGCTCATTCACCACCGGCTGGGCCGGGATTCGGTCCAAGGCAGCGACATAGCCATCCCGGATTTTCCGCATGCGCCTGTCGAACTCGCGCATTGCGCCCCTTTCCAGTCGATCTACCCCGGTCGGGTCACTGCTGCTCGCCGGTAGGATCGGTGCGCGCGGCATCTTCATCCTCCGGTTAGGTATCAGGCAGCGGGTCACCGCCCACGAGCGGGTCGTAGCCAGCCTCTTCGCGGATCTCCTCCGCGGTGAATACCGGCTCGCCAGTGCCGATTGCGGCGCTGTTGATCTCGCTCATGGTCTTGGAGTTGGCCAGGCGCTCGGCCTTGGTTGGAACGGTGAGGTCATCCCAGATTGCCGTGAACTCGGCCTTCAGCGGGACCACGCCGATGCGCATCAGGTGCCCGAACAGGTCGTTGATCTCGAACGTCAGTTCTTGCACCCGGCGCGCCTGGCATCTGGCGTTGTGGTACTTCTGATCCTCACTGCTCGCCCTTTCGCCGGTCTGCATGCCCACCAGGATCTTGGTCGGGATGTCGACGCCGGCGGCGGCGGTTTGCAGGTTGACGTTGTACGTTGGGCTGGGGTCCGAAACAGCGGACACCATCTGCGTGACGGTCGCCCCCTGGGTTGGGAGCAAGACATCGTTCCCTCGGTTTAACTGACGCGCTGCCTCGTTGAAGCGCTCGTTGAGCGCATCGATCGTCACCCCATAGGTACTGGCGATCTCGCCGAGCTGAATCTCCTTGTCGAAGTTCAGCAGGAGCTGGCGTGCAGCGTTCTTCAGGAACGATTCGCCACTGCCTCCCTCGACCTTCTCCAGGCTGATGAAGGAGTTGTAGGCAGGCTCCAGGAATCCGATTGCATCGTCGGTCCAGTCTCCGAGAATGAACACCCGGTCCGGATGGATATCTCGCACCAGACCGGGACGACTGGCTTGGGAGGCCTCGGTGTACTCCCACATGGTGGGCTGCCCGTAGGTCTCGCTATCCTGTTTTTCATCGAACGCCTTGGGTTTAAGGCACCCAGCCCAGGCCGGGGTGACCTTCGCCAGGCCATTGACCTTTCCCGTGACAGGCCTGTCCCACGGCTGGCTATCCCTGATGTGCAAGAGCAACCCGGAATAACGACCAACAAGGCGGCGCCGGTCGGCTTCGGAGACAGCCCGCCAGAACCTGCCGCCTGCTATCAACGGCTTGTTCTTCCTCTCCCACTCGGTTTCGTCCTTGGAGCGGTCCTGGTCGTCACCCTCGATGACCTGCGGATTCGTCTTCCAGCAAGTGGTGACGATCTTCTCGACCGCGCCATGGGCGATGCCGCCCCGGCGGTACATGGTGTACAGGTCGTTGAACGTGATTTCCTGGGGGAATCCGTACTCGCACCATGCCTGTGGCCGCTTCGCGTCATGGCCAATGCCCTGGTTCAGCAGGCTCATTCGGGCACGCGCGATGGCACTGCTCATCGCGTGATTGACCGCGAGGTCGAGTTTGTCAGTCATGGTCAGTCCGATTTCAGGATGAGGCCTGGCTTGTCCGTCTCGCGGACCAGTTCGACAGAAGAGAGGTTGGGGTCACGCCATACCATCGTCCCTTCGGCACCGGCGTTCTCGACCGCCACGGTGCGTGCGCATGTAGTGCAGCGCGCACGGACAACCATGGAGCGGCTGGTAGCGCGCTCCTTGAGGATGAAGATGGCCATCAGCGGGCTCCGGGTAGCAGCATACCGATCGCGCCGCGGCGCTTGATCAGCGGGCCCAACGCGTACCGGCTCGCGTCCATGAAGTGGTTGTTCTTGTCGATGATCTCGGCGAGCACGTCACCGGTCAGGCGGTCGACCTTGTAGCTGTAGAGCCTGGCCTCGCGCAGGAAGCCGGTACAGCGCACGTGAATGACAATCTCGACGTAGCTGCGCAGATGCGCGATGCCGTCCTCGACGCTGCCTTGCCACTTCGCCACCGGCTCGATGCGCGGCAAGTTGGCGCGCTTGTGGTCACGCCCCTTGCTCTTGACGTGGCTGATTGTCTCCGGCCTGGCCGAATCGGCCCGCACGGCGTGCAGTTCGATGCCAGGCAGACGGTCGATCATGAACTGGGCGATGTCGTCGTTTTCGAGGCCGACCTTGCTGGCTTCGTACTCGACCCAGAGCCGGCGATCGTGCACCCAGAGCTTCACGCCGGCTGTGGGGTCCTGACTGAACCCCCAGTCCAGGCCGTAGTAGGGGCCATCCCAGCCCGGTTCAGGCGTGAACTCCGCCACCCGGTACTTGCCGGACAGGATCTGCGCGTCGCTGTTCTCGCGGTAGGCGCCATCCCAGATCCAAGCGTAGGTCTGGTCGTCCAGCGACTCCCTGTCGTTCAGGCGCTCCTGATCGAGGACGTCGGGGAACCAGGGATTGTCCGTGTAGTTCAGTTCGACGATCTTGGCGCCGGCCGGCATGTTTTTCCGGAACCGGGTGTCGGTAGGGCTGCCGTCCTTCTCCGGGTTCCAAGTGATCCAGACTTCGGAGTCGCACTCGCGAACCGTCGGCACCAGCTTCTGCCAGGCGATCTCACTGACGTTCTCGGCCTCATCGACCCATGCGATGAGGATGCGCGCCTTCGACTTGATGCTATCGAGGTTGTGGCGTAGGCCGGAGAACGAGAACCACACCCGTCGGTTGCGGGTGCGGATGAACTTCTCGCCGATCTCGAAGTAGGCGTTGAGCCAGGGTTCGGACCGGATCGCCTGCTTGACCTCCTCCATAGAGGAGTCTTCCAGGCTGTTCATGTACTCCCGGCCGCAGAGAATCTGCCCGGAGATACCAGCCTCGGCGAACATGTAGGCCCGGATCGCCGCCATCTTGGCAAAGCTGCGGGTCTTGCCGCTGCCGCGCCCGCCGTAGGCGCCCCTGTACCTCGCGGGCCCGGAGAAGACCGGAATCAGCTTCGGTGGGAGTTCAATCCGTGCTTTCACCAGGCGCCACCAGTTCGATCATGGTCGGCATGGTGGGAATCGGGCCGCCGCCGGGGCCCGAGTGCTCGAACTTGTCGGTGAACACGCCGTGGTGGCGGCCGAGCAGTTCCAGGTTCTTCACCTTGTCCGGCCATTTGATCTTCTTGAGGATGCCGACCGCCGCGCGGGAATCGCCCTTGCCCTCGAACATCTCGGCCAAGTCGAAGCCGCTGAGGTACTGGCGCCAGGCCTTGGGCCACTGGCTGAGCGGGCGGAGGGTCAGGTCATCGTTGACAATGTCCAGGAGGTCCATCTGATCGATCTCCTCCAGGCGCCGGACGACGTAGTCGGCGTCAGACCTGGTGCGCTCGGCGCGCTCCTTCATAGCCGCCTGGATGGCGGATGTGATGTCCGGCTTCTGCAGCAGTTGGTAACCGATCTCGGACGCGCGATTCTTGCTGTACCCGGCCCTGATTGCCGCCTGGGTCGCATTGAGGTCGAGCAGATACTCGGCGACGAAGCGGCGCTGTTTTGCTGTTAGCGCCATGGATCACCTCAACTGAGCCTCAGGATGGGCGCGATGTTGCCCTTGTTGCGGTAGACCAGCACCAGCAGCACCAGCAGGACCGCCAGCAGGTAGGGCGATATCGGCGTTGCGTGACGCGCCATCAGCACGGCCAGGCTGATCGACAGCGCCTGCATGCCGGTCCCAGCGGCGAGGATGTACGCGCAGAGCGAGACGCCGAACCGGTACGTGGCGCCGTGGCGCTGGTACGTGAAGATGCGGCAACTGATAGCGCCGCAGACGGCCGCAGCCGCCAGGGTCACCAGGTCAACCATCTTTCCGGCCTCCGATCATGCCGACGATGCGCTGCAGAACGATCTGGAGCCATGCCGGCGCGCGGCCACCAATCATCCAGTCGAGCACGCCGATCAGGATCGTGACGATCAGCGCGGCGGTGACCAGTGCGGGCAGCCCGGAGAACTGGGTCGCGCCCCGCCCGACAGCCTCTGTGGCGGCGTAGTAGCCGCCGACCCAGGACGCCAGCAGGTAGCCGAGGCGCCTGGCCATTGTCAGGTCGTGAGCCCAGAGCACGAACAGCAGCGCGCCGGCGAAGCCGCCGATCACCGCATTGACGTCGACTCCGGGGATGATCGCGGTGGCAGTGAGCCCGACGGCGCCGGCTGCTGCTACTGCTCCGCTGCTCGTCGGTTCAGCCATGGGGTACTCCAGAAACGAAAAAACCCGGCGCCAGGGCCGGGTTTTCGGGGGAATCTGTTGGTTGGGTGCAACTGTGCACAATGGCAAAACGATACCCAAATGCTCTTCAAATCGTCAAGCGACCCGTTTCAGGCGTTCCCGCTGGGTCCAGTAGGCCGCCACGCGGTCATGGTAGCGCTGATGGACACTGGGGCATTCCAGGATGTCCTCGCCCCACTCCTCCCGGTATGCCTCCCCGTACCGCTTCATCCTCGCCGCCCACCGCGCCAGCTCCTGGTCCGACATCCCGCGCAGCCGTTCAGCCAAGCGCTGCTGGTGATGCTCCCGGCGCTCGGCGTAGGCCTCGGCCCGCTGCAACGCCACCACATCGCGGTCGACCTGGTGCCAGCGCCAGTCCGGCCCCTTCCGCAGGCCGCTCTGCTTCGCCACTACCTCGGCGACCGGCCTCAGCGCCTGAGCGTCGAGCTTGTCGATGTGGCGCGCCAGGCGCTCCCAGGTACTGGCGTAGTCCCGCGCCCAGTTGCCGGGGTCGATCCGGCAGCCGAGGCGCTCCTCGATGAAGAGGCAGACCTCGGCCGGGCGCAGTGTGTCGCGGCCATTGACGGCGCGCTTATGCGAGTTGATCGCCGCCAGCGCCATCCAGTAAGCCCGCTCGCCCTGGCGCTGAGTCAGTTGGCCGAGGCCGGCGCCGATCCAGACCAGGCCGTGAGCGATCGCCACGTCGTCACCGGTGGCCAGCGGCGAGTACAGCGTGTGGCCGAAGTGCTGCAGCGGCTTCGGCAGCGAGCGGATGGCAGCCTGCACCAGGCCGGCGGCCAGCATGTGGGCGCTACGCCCGTTGGTGTCCTTGCGGTCGGGGTGCGTCTCGTTGGCCACCCGCCCCTTCTTGCCCAGCGCGGCCTTGTCGGCCGCCACCGCCAGCACTGAGCTCCGACTCTCGTAGAAGGCGTCGTGCCAAGCCTGGCGCGCGCTGATCAGTCTCATTTCGACTCTCCCCTGTAGTTTCCTGTAGTCACTGCTCGCCCTCGAGGAGAGGGACGACTTTCACTCGAACGCCTGGCGTTTCGCCGTAGCGCTTCCCCACCACCGCCTTCACGACCTGGACGTCGTCCTTCCAGACAACGCCGTTGAGGCCGTCGTAGATCGCCTTGATCACGTTGTCCATGTCGGGCTTCTTGGTTGGGTACAGGCCGCCGGCCAGCGCCAGCGACTTCCGCTTTTTCGACATCGATTGAGGGATGCTCAGCGCGATGTCGAGCTCGACCAGCACTGGGCCCTCGAACAGCGCGCGACCTGCCATGGCCTGCTGTCCGCTGTGCGCAATCAACCCCTCGTAGTTCGCCGTCTTCGCCGGAGTGAACATCCTGGCGTGGGCGCCGACACGACCGATACGCGGCCTCCCCTTCCCCACCGGCTCGCCGGGTACGGTGAACATCACTGGACGGAGGTCAGCCATTGGCGCGCCCTCCCTTCATCCCGCGGTAGCGCTCCGCCATGCTGGTGACCTTCGGCGCCTGCTGAGGCTCGTCGAAATCGAACTCGTCCAGCGCGCACGGAGCGAGCTGCTCGAATCGCGAGTACTTACCCAGGAACGCGCACCGGACAGTGCTTGGCTCGCCGTTGCGGTGCTTCGCGATGATCAACTCAGCCACGCCGCGGTACTGGGTGTCCGGGTGATAGACCTCGTCGCGGTACACGAACATGATCACGTCGGCGTCCTGCTCGATCGCGCCGGACTCCCGGAGGTCGGACATCATCGGACGCTTGTTCGGCCGCTGCTCCAGCGATCGGTTGAGCTGCGACAGGACGATCACAGGGATACCAAGCTCCATAGCCAGCAGCTTGCACTGGCGGGACATGTCGCTGACGTCCTCGGTGCGAGTCGACTTGCCGGAGCTCTCCAGGAGCTGCAGGTAGTCCACCACCAGCAGGCTCAACCCGTGGCGCTGCTTGTGACGCCGGGCCAGGGCCCGCAGTCGAGCGGCGTTCAGTCCGGGGCGATCGGCCATGTACAACTTCGAGCGCTTGACCTTCAGCGAGGCAGATCCCAGCTCGGCACCATGGCTGGACGGCGCGGAGCCGTCCTTGATCGCGGTGAGCGGGATCCGACCGAGCGATGCCAGGATGCGATCCATCAGCCCGCCGTTGGTCATCTCCAGCGAGACCACCAATGCCGGGTCACCCAGGTCGCAGGCGACGTGCTCGGCGATGTTGATCGCCAGCGCGGTCTTGCCCATTGCAGGACGGCCAGCAATCACGACCATGTCGCCAGGCTTCAGGCCCATGAGCTTCTGGTCCAGGTCGCCGATGCCGGTTGCCAGGCCATCCAGCTTCCCGCCGAGGTCGGAGCGGCGCTGCAACTCCTCGATGTGGTCGGTCAGCACGTCAGCGGCATGGCGCACCTCGTGCGTCGAGGTCTTCGAGTCCAGCGCCATGACCATGGCCTGGGCGGCGCCGACCTTGTCGGCCTGGGCGGCCTCGCTGAGCGCCAACTCGTGAAGTCTGTCCCCCGCAGCCGCCAGAGCTCGGTCAACCGCTCGCTCCCGAACGATCCGCGAGTAGGTTCCGGCGTTCGCCACGCTGGGAGTGTTCTGGATGATCTGGCCGATGTAGGCCAGCCCGGTGATCATCCCGTCAGTGGTTTGGACCTGGTACCGGTCGCCCAGGAATTCACCGACGGTCACGATGTCTGCCGGCTGGCTGTCGCTGTGTAGAGCCAGGATGGCGCGGTACAGGTCGCCGTTCTCTGACCAGTAGAAATCCTCCGGGGTCAGGTCTGCCGACAGCACGTCGATCAACTCGTTGCGCAGGAGCATGGCGCCCAGAACGCCGTGCTCGGCTTCCAGGCTGAACGGGTCACGCATGGTAATTTCCCTCGACGATCTTCACGAAGTTCGACGGCGCGATGATCCAGTCGAACGTGGCGCGGAATGGCTTCGCACCGTTGCGACCGGGGACATTGCCCATCAGGAACGGGGAGGCCTTGACGGTTTCGAAGAGCTCTCGCCAGAAGTCCAGCGAGCGGTGGGCTTCGTGCTCCCTCCATCGGGCTTGCAGGTGGCGCCGTCGGGTGTCGTTCAGCAGGGCGACTGCTGGGAGCTCTGGCAGCACCTGGTGGTACAGGTCTGCAATGGCCTGTGCCGGGCACGGTTTGATTCCGTGGTGGTGGCCGTTCAGGCTCTCGGGTTGTTCAGGTTCGAACAGGTCTTCGTCGGTCGACGGTGCTGGTTGGCGCGAAGCGTCAACGAGTCCCACGTCAGTAGGACTTAGCTCTTGATCTTTAATCCCTGTCCCTGTCCCTGTCCCTGTCCCTGTCTTAGCCGTGTCAGGTACGTGACCTGTCACAGTGACAGGTTCGTGACTTGTCACAGGTTTAACGATCTTCTCGAAGCGTGACCTGAGCTCTGACGTGTGGGTGTTCCAGGGCAGGACGATCCCGACTGCACGGAGCGCATCGAACATCCGCTTGCGGTCCTCGCGCTCCTTCTGCTTCCGGGCTTTTTCGTTGTCCTTGGCCTCGCGATACTCGACGCGCTCGGCCCAGGCCTCCAAGGCTTTATCGGCCACGACGGGGTGGTAAAGACGGCCGTCGGAGCACTCGATAAAGCCCCTCAAGGCGCCCTCACGTACCTTGCGCCATCCCTTGATATCGCCTCGGCCATACCCGGCATAGGTAGCAAGAGCTGTGTCGGAATTTGGTAGGGAACCGGCTGGAACCTGTCCCCAAGATGCGCACCACAGCAGGACTGCGGCGCGAAATTCGTCGCCGGTAGCCTCGATGGCTAGGTCGCTATCGCGCAGCCTGGCAACGTCCAGCGGCATAAATGTCAGCCCGCGCAGGTCAACTTCCTGCGGGACCAGTGGCTCAGGGAGCGACATGGAAGGCCTCCTTCGGCCTGCGTAACGATGCCCGGAGATGCGCAAGGCACTCCCGGCGAGCTTTCTCTTTCGCGATATCGCTGTAGCTCTGCTTGATCTGCTGGGCGGCCTGCAGAGCCATCTGCTGGTGGAACTCGACGCTTCCCGCCGGAACTGGTACGGATCTACCGAGCCCGCTCAGCACGCAATCGAGTGCCTCGGCGACCGGGCGAGCGTCCGGACCACGGAACTCTTCGCCGTCCGGCTGGCCAATCTGGAAGGACGGCATTCAGTCCCAACCCAGCGGTCCCGGCCGCTTCTTCTCGGCCTGAAGGCCCAACTCAGCCAGCGTCTTGAGCGCCTGAATGTACTCGAATGGATGACACTGAGCCGACATTGGGACGACCTGAAGCTCCAGAAGCGCAAGCACCTTGCACCACCGCTCTATCTCGCCCTCTTTCCAGCGGCTGACAGTAGATTCGCTCACGCCGATTGCATCAGCGACGGTCTTCTGCCCAACCGACAAAAGCCGGTTCAGGACTAGGGACTCGAACTCCCGTGCCCTTGCGTCGCGCTCGGGGTTTAATTGGCTGGCTGTCATGGTTACGACGCCATCCGCTTAGGCTCGTCTTCTTCGCGAGCCTGAAGCGCGCCAGAGGATGCCTTCTCCAGGACGCACTGATGCTGATAGGAAAACCCACCTTCCGATTTGCACTGAGAAATGCGCCCAGGGCTTACGCCTAGGGCCTTCGCAATCGCTCGCCCTGTTCCGAAGTGGGTGAGCGCCTGTTCGTAATTCATACGGCTGCCTCCATGGTTTTGCTGGAGTTTAGAAAAATAAACAGTCGCATGCAAGTTATCTAAACCAACAAGGATTTAGAATCCTAAACATGGACTTTTCAGACAGACTCAACCAGCGCATGGATGCCTTAGGCATCAGCGCCGCAGACATCTCCAGAGAGATCAAGGTCTCCAAGGGGACTCTCTCCCACTGGACCAATGGCACCAACAAGGCCAGAGGAAAGAACCTGATCGCCTTGGCCAAGGTGCTTCGATGCAGCGCCTCCTGGCTGGAAACCGGGAAGGGAGAAAAGGAGCTTCCCGCACATGAAGGGGCTCCTTCAGAGGCCGACTACGCTCTTATTCCCCAGCTCACCGCTAAGGGTTCGTCGGGAAATGGCTACCTAAACGATCATGTTGAGGTCAAGGGTGGATTGGCATTTAAGCGCGACTGGCTTCGACGCATGGGGCTGAAGGCTGAAAATCTTCGCGTAGCCTACAACCAGGGAGACAGCAACTGGCCTACCCTCTCCGACGGAGAGGTCGTCCTGATAGATGTTTCCTGCAAGGAGCCCGCGAACGGGAAGATGTTCGCCCTGCATGATGCCGACCAAGAAGTGATCTTCAAGCGCCTTATCCGAGAGATATCAGGAGGATGGCTGATCCGATCAGATAATCAGGACAAAAATCGATACCCAGACCAGCCTGTCACTGATGACGGAATGCGCGGCGTAGACATTATCGGTCGTATCGTTTGGCGTGGCGGCGCGATGTAGTCAGGTGCTGACCGGCACTCGGGCTTTTTGATAATCAAGGAGGTTTCATGCGTTTAATCGCCATAGCAGCAATAATGATCATGCTGTCAGGTTGTGCCGTATCTCAACAAAAGCCGGTCCCGAGAATTCCATTCCCTGCTGCTGAATTTGCCGCTCTTCCGACAAAAGGGACTGGCACATTGACTGGCCAGGTCTTTATGAAGACCGTTGGTGGAGATGTGAAATTCGGTGCAGGGAGCACAGTTTACCTAGTCCCCGTTACGTCCTACTCGAAACAGTGGTACGAAGTGAACTACATAGGAGGACAAGCGCTTGAGGCGCCAGATCCTCGATCAGGACAGGGGTCCATCACTACGGTGGCGGACGGGAACGGAAACTTCACATTCACGGACATCCCGCCAGGCGACTACTTCCTCAGCTCAACCGTCACTTGGCAAGCGCCATCGAAATACGGACTCCTGCCTCAAGGAGGCGTAGTGGCCAAGGTCGTGAGCATCGCTGATGGCATGAAGCTTCGCGAGATGCTCACACGGTAACACCCTTAACCAGAGGGACATAGCCCGCCTAGCGCGGGCTTTTTTGTGCCCGCTCAATCCAAAAGTTTAGATTTCTAAAAAAATCCCTTGACCTTAATCGTTTAGTTTTCTAAATTTCACTTCAACGCCAGCAACACACCGCCGGCCAGGCCACAGAGCCGCGCTCTTTCACAACCCGACAGCACAACACATCAACAACAGATCGCATTGCCTCTACCGGCGACCGGCGATCCGCGCTCAGGCAATGAGGGCCTGGGCAACGCAGGAAGAACCTGCGGCGGACGAGGACCAGACCGAACCGAGCGAATGACCCGGAAAGCAATGCGCCCCGCCACCCCGGCGGTAATGGGCAGGAACCTGGCTGTGCCGCGCGGCAATCGGCGCCGCAGTCAGGGGAATGACAGCAATGACGAAAGACCCGCGGGTTGTAGAAGCCCAGTAGGCGAACGCGGGAGCAACACCGATTTCACTGGCTGGCCCTCCACCGAGGGCCAGACGGGAAGTCAACACGCCCTGGAGGGCAGACGATGCAGATCGAAATCGAACTGGCGCCTAAGCCAGTCCCGCACCCAGCGATTGCTGGATGGCTACAGGCAGCGGATGAGGCTGAGCGCGCCGGCCTGACCTTCGCCGCGAACACTTACCGGAGCACCGCACGCAGCATCGAGTTGGAACAGGAAACTGGCGTTCCTGTATGCGCCTCTACTTCAAGCCCGACGGGCTTGGCGTCTGTTCAGTGGCGTGCAGCAACTTCCCCGGCGACGAGGATGAGCAGTGGGACCACGCCGAAAAGGGGTTCGCCACGGTGGACTCCGAAGGGGCTCACAAGATCGTCGCCGAGGCAATGGAAGTCGTCCCGGATCGCTTGGGCTGACAGCCACCCACCACCCCGAACGGAGTCACACCATGCTGATCTTGACCCGCCGCCCCGGCGAAACCCTGCATATCGGCGACAACATCACCGTCACGGTCCTCGGCAGCCAGGGCGACCAGGTGCGCCTTGGAATCGTTGCTCCGGACGACGTCGCCATTCACCGCTCCGAGATCTACCAGCAGATTGGCAACGTCCGTCCGGTGCCACCGGCGGAGCTGGTCGAAGCCTGGAACCGAGAGCACCCGGCGCCAGCGCTGATCGAGTACCGCCCGTACCGAGGGGCCGAACCACAGCGCACCCGCACCGTCGGCCGGGCCAGCGTGTCGCTTGGCGGGGCGGCGGTTATCTGGATCGAAGGCCAATCGGCGCCGGTCGCGTTGCGGGCCTGCACCGCGATCTCCTGACTTCGGCGCCTGGCCCATTGCCAGGTGTTTAACCCACGGCGAGCGCCCGCCGGTCCAACGGCGCGCACAACGGAGGATCTCGACATGTAGCCCAGCCCCAACGGCAGATCGCCAACATGCGGTCGAGCCTGTACCCAACCGCTTTCACATAAGGCGGTGCATGTAAGTGGAGACAGGGCGCTTGGCGGCGCCCTTCTCTTTCCTGTTCCTGGCACGGCCAGGGCGCAGCGGAGAGTGATCTGCCGATTGAATAGCGCAGCCACCTCGGGCTGGACAGCGAACCGATAACGCGGAAGGGATACCGACTGGCGATTGGATCGGACGAGACAGATCACTCCCCGCTGCGCATGCAGCGTTCCCCCTCTTTGCCCGGCTCCGGCCGGGCTTTTTTCAACCTCCATTCGAGAGCACCCGCCACGGCGCCCCACCGGGCACGACTGCCGTGTGCCTGGGTACTGCCGAATGCAGGTGAACCACGGAGCACACGCAATGATCGACCCACGAGCGAACAGCCCGGAGAAACTGGTGCCGCCGGCACCGCTGCCGCACGTAAGCCGCGGCGCGCTGAAGCGCATCAAGCATCCTCAGCCAATCCCCATCGGCTGCCCGCACTGCGGCGGCCTGGTCCGTCTGGTCAGCAACCGGGTGATCTACGGCCGAGAGTACGGCGACTGGCCGTATGCCTACGCCTGCGCTGGCATGGGCTGCGGCGCTTACGTGGGCCTGCATCCCGACACCGACGTCCCATTGGGAACGCTGGCCGACAAGCCCCTGCGCGACGCTCGCAACCGCTGCAAGCGGCCATTCGAACGCATCTGGCGCGACAAGCTGATGACCCGCAGTCAGGCCTACGCCTGGCTCGCCGCCGAACTCCAGATCATGCCGCCCGAATGCCACTTCGGACTCTTCGACGTTGACCGGTGCGAGCGGGCCAAACGCATCTGCGACGAGTACCTGGAAGCGATCTACACCAGTTCGGCGAGGTGGGGATGATGTGGACATACCGCGAGCGCCGCAACCGCGCGGCTTTCAGCAACGCGCAACTCGCTTACGACCGTGCCGTCGACCCGCTCTGGGACCAGCCGGACCCGGAACCGGAGCACGAGGACGACGAGCAGGAGGCCGACGATGGCCTGGGCGAATGAGCGCGCGGTTCGGATGATTGAGGAAGGCATCACGGCCATGCGCCGGTCCCACTTCCCGCGCCCCGAACAGAGCTTCCTCCACGGCCAGATCGAACTGGCCTACGCAGTGGACTTCATCGACACCCGCCTCTACGACGACATGCGCCGCCGGCTCGACGCCGCGGCGGATTCGCGCTGGGCAGAACTCAGGAGCACGAACACATGACCACCCGCCCCGTTCGCTCGATCATCGAAGACCAGCTCGACGACCTGGTGATGCCTGCCGGCGCCGACATCGCCGCGGTACTCGGCCTGCCCCGCGAGACCCTGGTGGTGAATCTCCCGCGCCGCATGGCGCTGACCATCAAGCGCGGCCGGAAGTGCCTGGGGGTGCGCAGATGATCACCGCCAAGGAAGCCGACGCTCTCGCCGATCACGCCCTGGGCCAGTACTTCCGGGCCTGCGGCTGCACAACGCCGGAGGACGTCCGGAAGGCCGGTGAGATGGTCATCAGCAAAGCAGCGCGCGGGATCGAGAAGTACTGCGGCACCGAGAAGGCCGTCGACGTTCTCCAGCGCACCTGGTTGCACATCGAGCCGCCGCGGAGGGGGTCATGAACGCCAAGCGTAAAGCCACCCTCCTCGGCGCCCTGGCCATGACCGCCTTCTACATCCTGCTCATCTTCGCCCCTGCCTGGGGCGGTCTGATCACCGCCGAACAACCCGCCACGGCACCCATCGCCGGGAAGTGAGCCAACCATGCAAACCATCACCGTGCGCGCCTCGTCCTGGGGCGCGCTGTTCGACTGCGCGTTCAAGTGGGAGGGCGTACACCTCCTGAAGATGCGCAGCCCTTCGTCCCCCCGGGCGCTGCTCGGTACCGCGATCCACGCAAGCACCGCCGCGTTCGACGCTGCGCGGGTGAACGGCGAGCCGATCAGCGCCTACGACGCCTCGGAACTGCTGGTGCACACGCTGCAGCAGCCGGAGTTCGAGGTCGACTGGCGCGGCTCCGACATCAGCCCGCGCGAAGCCGAGTCCACCGGACTGACGCTGCACACGAAGTACTGCAACGACATCAGTCCGCGCTACGACTTCGTCGCCGTCGAGTTGACGACCAAGCCGATGGAGATCGACTGCGGTGGCGGCATCCTTGTCCGCCTGACCGGCCAACTCGACCGGGCCCGCATCAAGCGCGATAGCCACGGCGTCGGCATCGCCGACGTGAAGACCGGCGGCGCCGCGGTGAGCCAGGGCGTGGCCAAGACCAAGGGCCACAAAGCCCAGATCGGGACCTACGAACTGCTCTACGAGCACACCACCGGCGACCCGATCACCGCGCCGGCCGAGATCATCGGCCTGAAGACCAAGGGCAAGCCCGAGGCGGCGGTCGGCGAGATCGTCGGTGCGCGCCAGATGATGGCCGGCACTGCCGAGCACCACGGCCTGATCAAGTTCGCCGCCGACATGTTCCGCTCCGGCCTCTTCCCCCCGAACCCGCAAAGCCCACTTTGCAGCCCGAAGTACTGTCCGCGCTGGCGGACCTGCCCATACCACGAATGAGGATCGCCATGAAATCCGAAGACCTGTACGTCCGCCTCACCGACCCGGCCGGCAAGCGCCGCGAGGTAATCAACCACCACCGCGTCTGGGATCGCGGCCAGTTCCTCGAGGCCCAGCGCAAGCAGCACAACAAGCCGGACAAGCCCGACGAGCACCGCGTCGTTAGCGTTGCGACCGAGGCCGAGTACCGGAAATTCATGGGTTACAAGGAGACAGCAGCATGAGCGAACCCACCCAACTGGAGCAGTTGAAGACCAGCGCCGTCGCGAGGTCAACCAACGATGCGCCGATGTCCCTCCTCACCGGCGCCGGCTTCGACCAGATCCAACGCGTCGCAAAGGCGCTCAGCGCGTCTACCCTGGTGCCGGTGCAGTACCGCGCCTTCGCCGAGGTGAAAGAGTACGGCAAGGTCACCGGCTACACCCCGAACGGCGCCGGGCTGCCGAACTGCATCGTCGCTCTGAACATGGCGCAGCGTATGGGCGCCGATCCGCTGATGGTGATGCAGAACCTGTACGTGATCGAGGGCCGGCCGAGCTGGTCCAGCCAGTTCATCATCGCCTCGATCAACAGTTGCGGCCGTTTCAACCCGCTCCGCTACGACCTCAGCCAGCCGGGCAAAGAGCAGGAGGTTTCCTATAAGGCGACTACCTGGAAGAACAAGCAGAAGGTCGAGGAGACGAAGACCATCAAGGTTCGCCATCAGACCTGCACGGCCTGGACCACCGAGAGGGGCGTTCAAATCCCGACCTTCAGCCCCGAGGAGCTTCGCAAAAAGTCGATGCTCCAGTTGTGCCGCGAGTACGGAGTGCCCGTGATCGAAAGCCCCGAAGTGTCGATTCAAATGGCGCTCGACGAGGGCTGGCTCACCAAGAACGGCAGCAAGTGGCAGACCATGCCCGAGGTGATGTTGCGCTACCGCGCTGCCAGCCTACTGGGCCGCCTGTATGCGCCTGAGCTGCTGATGGGCCTGCAGACCGTCGAAGAGGTCAACGACTACATCGAACCGCGGGACACCGATATCCATGGTGAAACCGTGACGGTGCATGTCGATGATCTCCGAGACAAAGAACCGGCGCCGCCGGCTGTCGCCGCCGAAGACGATGGAGACGAGCCCTCTCCGCCGGACGGCGTGAACACCGAGACGGGCGAAATCACCGAACCCGCCCCGGGCCAGCAGCCGGACACCGGCACCGACGAGCTCAATCTCGAGTAACCGGCCATGCCCAGCCTTACTGTCCTTGAGCGGTACGGCCAAGTCGGGGAGTTCGCCGCGCTACTCGGCGCGGCCGAGCTCAACGCCGCTACGGACTGGGACGAGCAGTTCCTGGCCGACCTCCGCAGCAACTTCCAGCGCTACGGCGCCCACACCTACCTCAGCGACGCCCAACTCGAGCAGTTGGAACGGATCGCCAACGAATAGGACCCATACCCGATGAGCAACAACCCGCACTTCATGAACATGACCGCCGACACGCTCGGCAAGAGCTTGCTGCAGGGACTGATCCAGGAAATCCGGATCATGCCGGACTGCTGGCAGAAGCTTCCCGAGGCCAAGCAGCAGGACATCATCGACCGCCTGGAGCGCCAGGTACGGAATGCCGCCACCATCGCGGTCCACACCATTGCCGGCGGCGACCGCGACACGGTCTACGGCAAGCTGGAGTCGATGACCGCGAAGGACAAGATGAAGGCCGTATTCGTGGTGAATCCGAGCAGCCCTCACAAGGAGGACCTGCTGTTCGCGGTGAACAAGGATTGCCTGCTCATCATCGGCGGCGCCAACGAGTTCACCGAGGGCATGGACCAGGTCAAGCCTGACCCGGACCAGAACCCGCTGGACCTGAATGGCGGCGACCACGACATGGAAGACGCCGGCGCCTGGGGCGGTATGCAACCAGCAGACGACAGCGACGTCGTCGATGCCGAGTTCCAAGAGCTGCCGCAACTCACCGTCGAGCGCTTCGCCGGCCACACCCTGGGCGAGATCGCCATCGGCGTCGCCACCAAGAAGGACGTGTTCGACGCGGCCTGGCTGCAATCGCGCTTCGCTCTCACCACCGAGGAAGCCGAGCGCGTCGTTCTCCAACTGCTGGACCAGGGAGTCATCGTGCTCGAGCAGGAAAACGAGGAGTCCCGCGAGTTGAACACTTACCGCGTCGTCAAGAAGCCGGGGGATATCGCCCTCGACCTGGAGTGAGCCATGCGCATCACGAAACTCGAAATCACCAACTTCCAAGGGCTGCGTCATGCGGCCCTTGATGTTTCTGCGCCGGTGCTCCTGGTGGCCGGACACAACGGCGCCGGCAAGAGTTCGCTGCTGGACGCCATCAGCCACGCCTTCACCGGTAAGCCCGGCCGCGTTGCGCAGAAGCAGCATATCGGCCAACTGATCACCGAGGGCGCCAAGAAAGGGGAGGCCCGCGTCGAGTGGCTGGACGATGCCGGCGAGGTGCAGGCCTGCGGGGTCGCGCTGCCCAGCGGCAAAGGCTCCCCGCTCGCCGACTCGCCGTTCCTGCCGTTCGTGCTCGACGCCAGCCGATTCGCCGCTCTGGACGCCAAAGATCGCCGCCGGGTGCTGTTCGACCTGACCGGCGCCAGCGCCAGCCCGGCCGAGGTCGGCAAGCGCCTGAAGGCCAAGGGCATCGACCTGGCGCTGTTCGAGAAGGTGAAGCCCCTGCTCCGTTCCGGGTTCTCCGCCATGGTCGGCCAGGCAAAGGACTACGCCAGCGAGGCACGCGGCGCCTGGAAGGCAATCACCGGCGAGAACTACGGCAGCGAGAAGGCGAACGGGTGGGAGCCGGAGGCGCCGCCGGTCATCGTCAGCGAGGAGGAACTGGAATCGGCGCGCGCGGAACTGCGAGCCACCGCCCAGGACCTGGACGAGGCCCAGCAGACCCTGGGCTCCAGCAAGCGCGCCCACGCCGACGCCCAGGCGCGGGCCAGCCGCATCACCGCTCTGCGCGAAACCGCAGCGCTGGCCGACCGCCGGCGCAACAAGCTGGCCACCGACGAGGCCAATCAGGACGAATGGTCGGAAAAGGTGATGGCAGCCGAGGCCGCCGCCAGCGGCGAGCCCGCCCACCAGCCTCTGACCTGCCCTCATTGCCAGGGCGCCGTGGACCTGCAGGCCGGCCAGTTGGTCGCGCACCAGCCCCCGGCGAAGGTTGCCGATCCCGAGGCGGCGAAACGCCTGGAGGAGTACCGCGGGTATCTTGCCAGCGCTCAGCGGGCCGTCGCCAACAGCCAGCGGGACCTGAAGGAGAGCGAGGACGCCGCCGCGCAGGCCGCAGCGCTGGAAGCCGAAACCGCCCAGGCGCCCAGCGCCGAGGCGATCGCCAACGGCGAACAGGCGATCAACGAACTGCGCCAGGCGCGTGACCGGCAGCAGGCTAAGGTGCAGTCGCTGCATGAAGCGTTCAACGCCGCCGCGCAGCGCCAGGACGTCATCAAGCAGGCCGCCGGCTTCCACGCCGAGGTCTGCGCCTGGAGCGCCCTGGCCGATGCCCTTTCCCCCACGGGCATCCCGGCGGAAATCCTGGCCGACGCGATCGGACCGGTGAACGAGCTGCTGCAGCGCCTATCCGGCACAGCCGGCTGGTCGCCGGTACAGATCAGCGCCGACATCGACGTCACGTTCGGCGGCCGGCTGTACGGCCTGCTGTCCGAATCGGAGCGCTGGCGGTGCGACGCGACGCTGGCCCTGGCCATCGCGACGATCTCCGGCCTGCGCCTGGCGTTGCTGGATCGCCTCGATGTGTTGGACCTGCCGAGTCGTAGCCAGGCCCTGACACTGCTGCGTGCCGTGACCATGGACAAGGAAATCGACTCAGTGATCGTCGCCGGCACGCTCAAGGAACCGATGGCAAAGACGCCGGCCTGGCTACAGGCGGTCTGGATCGACGCCGGGCAACTCGCCGACCAGCAGCAACAGGCTGCGGCCTGACCCTACCTCAAGGCGGACTCGGATGTCCGCCTCTATCTCTGGAGGGCCCATGAAGCCCATCATCTTCGACACCGAAACCACCGGCACCGACCACAAGACCGACCAGATCATCGAGGCGGCCTGGCTGGAGCTTCCCGAGTTCCCTCACCAGTTCGCGGCGCTCCAACCGGTGGAGTTCCCGCACTACCACGAACGCTTCAAGCCCAACGTGCCGATCAGCCTTGGAGCCCAGGCCGTGCACCACATCATTTGCCAGGACCTGGTCGGCTGCCGCGAGTCGAAGGAGTTCGCCCTGCCCGCCGGCCCGCTCCTGATGATCGGCCACAATGTCGACTTCGACTGGCGCATGGCCGGCGAGAACCCCGACATCAAACGAATCTGCACCCTCGCGCTGAGCCGCTTCCTGTTCCCGGACAAGGACAGCCATACCCAGTCGGCCATGATGTACCTGATCGCGCGGCGCAACGGCCGGGAGGCTCAGGCCCGCGAACTGCTGCGCAATGCCCATGCCGCGCTCGACGACGTCCGCAACTGCGCTATCGTCCTCCGCTTCCTGCTGGAGGTAGCGATGGACGCCGGGCACGCGGCTGACACCTGGGAAGAGGTCCATGCGCTGAGCGAGAAAGCACGCATCCCGACCGTCATGCCTTACGGCAAGCACAAAGGCACGCCGATCAACCAAGTCCCGAACGACTACAAAGCCTGGTTGCTGCGCCAACCCGACGTCGATCCATACCTGGTCCAGGCCCTGCGCCAGCGGTAGCCACTCCACTTCAGCGCCCCACCCGGGGCGCTTTCTCTCCCAGAAAGCACGCACCGGACGCCGCCCTGTGGGCGATTCAACCATGCCTCGTGGGCCGCCCTGTCAGGCAGGGCGGCGTCCGGTGCGTGCCGTTCCCCAAGGAAACAGCATGACCGCCTATGAAGACTTCTTGCGAGCCAAGGTCCGTCTCGCCGAGCCGAAAGGCTTCGAGGTGAAGCCATCGGCCTTCCATCCCCTGCTCAAGCCGCACCAGCGAGCCATCGCCACCTGGCTGGTGCGCCAAGGCCGCGCGGCCTGTTTCGCGGCCTTCGGCCTGGGCAAGTCGGTAATGCAGCTTGAAGTGGTGCGCGTCACCCGCGACCTGGCCGGCGGCTACGCGCTCATCACCATCCCGCTGGGTGTGCGCCAGGAGTTCTACCGAGACGCCGCGATGCTCGGCATCACCGTCCGGTTCATCCGAAGTTTCGACGAGGTAGACGACCCCAACACCATCTACCTGACCAATTACGAGACCGTCCGCGATGGCAAGCTCGACCCTCGACGGTTCAGTGTGGCCAGTTTGGACGAAGCCAGTTGCCTGCGCGGCTTCGGCGGCAGCAAGACGTTCCGCGAGTTCATGGCCCTGTTCGCGGGTGACGATCGCGCCGCCGGCATCCGCGGCGATGGCGTCCGGTACCGGTACGTGGCCACGGCCACGCCGAGCCCGAACGAATACATCGAGCTGCTGGCGTACTCGGCGTTCCTCGGCGTGATGGATGTCGGCCAGGCCAAGACCAGGTTCTTCAAACGCAACTCGGAGAAGGCCGACCAACTCACCATCCATGCCCACAAGGAGGGCGAGTTCTGGATGTGGGTGGCGTCCTGGGCGATCTTCGTTCAGCGCCCCAGCGACCTCGGGTTCAGTGACGAAGGCTACGCCCTACCGGAACTGGACATCCGCTGGCACGAAGTACCGTCTGACCACTCGCACGCCGGCCACGAGCGCAATGGCCAGGGACGCCTGCTTCGTAATACCGCTATTGGCGTGCAGGACGCCGCCGCCGAGAAACGCGAGAGCCTGCCCGCCCGGATCGCCAAACTGATGGAGATCCGCGCCGAGGCCCCAGATGCTCACCGGATCATCTGGCATGACCTCGAGGCGGAACGCCACGCGATCGAGGCCGCCGTCCCCACTGCCGTAAGCGTCTACGGCTCCCAGGATCTGGAAGAGCGCGAGCGCGCGATCGTCCAGTTCAGCGACGGCGAGTTCCAGGAGCTGGCCGCCAAACCGGTGATTGCCGGCAGCGGCTGCAACTTCCAGCGCCACTGCTCTTGGGCCATCTACCTGGGCATCGGCTTCAAGTTCAACGACTTCATCCAGTCCATTCACCGCCTGCACCGCTTCCTGCAGACCGGCCGCGTGCGCATCGACCTGATCTACACCGAGGCCGAGCGCGACATCCGCCGCCAGTTGGAACGGAAGTGGCAGCAGCACAACACCATGGTTCAGCGCATGACCGAGATCATCAAGCAATACGGCCTGTCCATCGCCGCCATGGCGCAGACACTCACCCGCTCCATGGGTGTGGAACGCATCGAGATCAAGGGCAAGGACTACACCATCGTCAACAATGACACTGTGCTCGAAACCCGCCGCATGGAAAACAACAGCGTCGGCTTGACCATCACCAGTATCCCCTTCAGTACCCAGTACGAGTACTCGCCGAACTACGCCGACTTCGGGCACACCGACGATAACGCGCATTTCTTCCAGCAGATGGACTATCTGATCCCGGAAATGCTGCGCGTGACCATTCCCGGGCGCCTGGCTTGCATCCACGTGAAGGATCGTATCGTTCCTGGCGGCATGACCGGCCTCGGCTTCCAGACCGTCTATCCGTTCCACATGGAAGTGACCCGCGCCTTCGTCAAGCACGGCTGGGCCTACATGGGCATGAAGACCATCGTCACCGACGTGGTTCGCGAGAACGCCCAGACCTACCGCCTCTCGTGGACGGAACAGTGCAAGGACGGCACCAAGATGGGTGTCGGCATGCCCGAGTACCTGCTGATCTTCCGCAAGCCCCCCACCGACAACTCCAACGCCTACGGCGACATTCCGGTGGTCAAGGCCAAGCCCCTGTGCATCGACGAAGACGGCCAGATCGTCCCCTTCGCCATGGACAAGAAGCTCACCGTCACCCGCGGCAACGGCTACAGCCGGGCACGCTGGCAGTTGGACGCCCACGGGTTCACCCGAAGCAGCGGCAACCGTCCGCTGACCGAAGAGGACTTCGAAGGCATCCCGCACGACGTGATGTTCAAGCTGTACCGCGACTACAGCCTGTCCACCGTCTACGACTTCGAGCACCACGTCCGCATCGGCGAATCGCTGGAGGTCACCGGGAAGCTGCCCACCGGCTTCATGCTGCTGCCACCGCAGTCCTGGCACCCGGACGTATGGACCGACGTCGCCCGCATGCGGACGCTCAACGCCCAGCAGTACAGCAAGGGGCAGGAAATGCACCTGTGCCCGCTGCAGTTCGACATCGTCGACCGGGCCATCGTGCAGTACTCCATGGAAGGAGACCTGGTCTTCGATCCCTTCGGCGGGATCATGACCGTCCCGTACTGCGCGCTGAAGCTCAAGCGCAGGGCCCGTGCCCACGAACTGAACTCCCGCTACTTCCTGGACGGTGCGGGCTATTGCAAGTCCGCCGAGGAAGAGATGGCCATGCCCGACCTGTTCGCCCTGCTCGAGGCCGATGCTGACATCATCCATAAGGAACCCGCCGCATGATCAAGCGCACCCTCTACCATTTCCACTTCTGCTGCGGCCTGGGCGGCGGTGCCGCCGGTTTCAACCGGGCGCGCCCGCGGGTCGGCAACGTCGAGGCCGAATGGGTCTGCCTCGGCGGGATCGACGTGGACCCGGCCGGATTGCGCGACTTCGAGCGCCTGGCCGGTGTCCCGGGCACCCTGCTGGACCTCTTCACCCGCGACCAGTACGTGCGGTTCCACGGCAAGGAGCCGCCGGCAGGCTGGCGGGAGGCGACCCCGGAGGACATCCGCCGCGCCGCCGGCGGGCGCCGACCGGATGCCGTGTTCATCAGCTCGCCCTGCAAAGGCGCCAGCGGCCTGCTGTCGGAGAAGATGAGCCTGACCCCGAAGTACCAGGCGCTGAACGAGTTGACGCTGCGCTGCATCTGGCTCATGGGCGAGGCATGGGCTGATGACCCGGTGCCGCTGATCGTCTTCGAGAACGTCCCGCGCCTAGCCAGCCGCGGCCGGCACCTGCTGGACCAGATCAACAGCCTGCTCGGCGGCTTCGGCTACGCCGTGGCGGAAACAACTCACGACTGCGGCGAACTGGGCGGCCTGGCCCAGTCGCGCAAGCGCTTCCTGCTTGTCGCGCGGCACGTCGAGAAAGTGCCCCCCTTCCTGTACGAGCCAGAGAAGAAATCGCTCCGCGCCGTCGGCGACATCCTCGGCCGCATGCCGCTTCCCGGTGATATCGATGCCGCCGGCCCGATGCACCGTGTGCCGTCCCTGCAGTGGAAGACCTGGGTTCGCCTGGCACTGGTGCGAGCCGGCAGCGACTGGCGCAGCCTGAACGACCTCGCCGTCGAGGACGGCTACCTGCGCGATCTGATCATCGTCCCGAAATACCGGGCTGGCTACATGGGCGTGCACGGTTGGAACGACAGCACGGGCACCATCGCCGGTCGCAGCAGCCCCACGAACGGCGCATTCTCTGTCGCGGACCCGCGCGCGCCGGCGAACGCTCTGCAATACCAGCAGTACGGTGTCCGCCGCTGGACCGACACTTCCGGCGCCATCATCGGCGTGAAGTCGCCCGGCCAAGGCACCTTCGCCGTCGCTGATCCGCGCCCGTCCGTGGCCTGGCACAAGAACGTGTTCCGCGTCGTCAGCATGGACCAGCACGCCGGCACGGTGACCACCGGCCACGGGCCCAGTTCCGGCGGCCAGGCCGTGGCCGATCCGCGCTACAGCAACTGGCACCCCGGCGCCAGCAGCAGGAAGCTCAACGTAGTGCCCTGGGACGGCACCGCCGGCACCGTCACCGGCTCCCAGCAGGTGGCCAGCGGCGCGCTGTCGATCGCTGATCCACGCGTGCTCGATCGCACCAAGGGCGACGCCTACCTGACCGGCGGCCACTACGGCGTAGTGGGGTTCGACCAATCCGCCGGCGCGGTGTCGGCCAGTGCGCGGCACGACAACGGTCGATGGAGCGTTGCCGATCCGCGCATGCCGGCGGCGAACGACCGGCTGACCTGCATCATCAAGTCGCTGGACGGCACCTGGCACCGGCCCTTCACCACCCTGGAGTTGGCCGCGCTGCAGAGCCTGGTGGACCCGGAAGAACAGTTGATCCTCGACGGCCTGAGCGACAGCGACTGGCGCGAGCGGATCGGCAATGCCGTGCCGCCGGCCGCGGCCGAGGCCATCGCCGGCGTGATGGGCACCACCCTGCTGCTGGCCGAGGCCGGCGAAACCTTCATGCTCAGCAATACGCCGATCTGGGTGCGCCCGGTTGCAGTGGCGCTGAGCGTGGCTCAGCAGGAAGTCCAGCCATGAGCCGCCTGGAGGTGTGTCCGCTGACCCTGGCCGAGGCGAATGCGTTCGTAGAGCAGCACCACCGCCACCACGGCCCGGTCCAGGGCCATAAATTCAGCCTGGGCCTCGCCGCCGGCGAACGCATCGTAGGGGTGGCCATCGTCGGCCGCCCGGTAGCGCGCCACCTCGACGACGGGATGACGCTCGAGGTGACCCGCTGCTGTACCGACGGCGCGCGCAACGGCTGCTCGAAGCTGTACGGCGCGGCCTGGCGTGCAACACGCGCCCTCGGCTACCGCAGGCTCCTTACCTACATCCTCGCCAGCGAGGCCGGCGCAAGCCTGCGCGCCAGCGGTTGGCACCTGGTGGGCATCCGCGGCGGAGGCAGTTGGAACTGCCCAAGCCGCCCCCGTGTGGAAACGCCCAACCAAGGACAGAAACTGCTCTGGGAGATGCATTCATGAACACCGAACAGTTCATTCGAAACGCGGCCGCGCGCGGGCTTTCCCGGCGCGCAACCCGGCTGGCCCTGGGCATCGGCCCCTGGGTGTTCCGCGAAATGCTGATCCTGATGCCGGACATCACCTGGCCGGCACGCGGATGCTCAGCAGACCACCAGCGGGCGAACGAGCAGAAGCGCGGACGCTGCACGCCGGCGCAGGCCGCGGCGCTGGAGCGCGCGCACGAACGCTGGAGCGAGAGCAGACGCTTCACCGTCGAAGGCGTGACCGGGACCATCGCCGAGCTGGTGGAGCACTTCCAGAGCCCGGTCCACGCAACGACCGTCCGCCGCCGCGTCGCCGCCGGCATGAGCCTGCGCGACGCACTCCTCACCCCGCGCCAGCAGCCCAAGCCCGGGCGCCGGCATACCTGGAACCGCTCACAGCAGGTGCAGCCATGAAAGAACGTCCGATCCTATTCACCGGGCCGATGGTCCACGCCATCCTGGAAGGCCGGAAGACGGTCACGCGCCGAGTCGTGAAGCCGCAGCCCGACTTCCTCGGCTCAATGGTCGATCCCAATACGCCATTCAAGACGCTTGATGCCGGCCTGCACGCGCGCATCACCTGCCCCTACGGCCAGCCAGGCGATCGGCTGTGGGTGCGCGAGACCTGGGGCTTGCAGGTTCGGAGCTACGGCGGGGGCGCGGGCGAGTTCATTGTTTACCGCGCTACCAACCCGGACGCCATCTATTGCAGATCGTCTGAGGGGCGCGAGTACCCAGTTAAGTGGAAGCCAGGCATCCACATGCGCAGGCACTCAAGCCGCATCCTGCTGGAGATCACGGCTGTTCGCGTCGAGCGCCTGCAGGACATCAGCGAAGAGCAGGCGTTGGCAGAGGGAGTGCGCGGCGAGCCATGCGACCACGCTCGGCAGGCATGCTCGGACATTGGCTGCTGGGGCGATACCGCCAAGGGCGCATTCGGCTTCCTCTGGGAGCAGTTGAGCGGAGCCGGCGCCTGGCAGGCCAACCCCTGGGTCTGGGTCGTCGAGTTCAAGCGGGTAACGCCATGAGCGCCGAGTACCACATGCACCTGGCCCGCCTGGCGTCCCTGCTCGGCGGGTACCACTACCGATACGGCAGCGAGGTACAGCTTCACCAGGCTCTCTCCACCGTACTGACCGACGCCGGCTTCGAGCATGAGCGCGAGGTGGCGCTCGACGCACGCAACCGCGCGGACTTCTGGCTGGAGGGGATCGTCATCGAGGTGAAAGTAGACGGCTCCCTCGCCGCCGCACTCCGGCAGTGCCAGCGCTACCTGGCCCTTCCGCAGGTCCACGCTGTGCTGCTCGCCAGCACTCAACGCTGGGCCGATACCGCCATGGCCAAACGGCCGGAGTTGGCGGGCAAGCCCTTCCACATTGTCAGGCTGAGAAGGCAAACGCTATGACATCAACCACCTACGGCCGGATCGTCTACAACGGCCGGTACTGGCGGATCACATGCGAACCACAGGTGCGCGCCAGGTTGAAGCGGGTATTTCCGCGTGTGCCGCAGGCTCCGGGTGAGCATATCGACCTGCTCGGCAGCCCCGAAAACAGCCGGGAACTGCTGTGGTTCCTACAGCGCTACCCAATGGAGATCGACGCGGACGCACAGGAATCGCTCAAGCAGTTGGCGCAGCAGCACCATCAGATGGAGCAGAACCTGGCCGAACTGGTCGCTGGGCGGATGCCGCTGCCGGCATTCAAGCTGGCCAAGCCGCCGCGCGAGTACCAGCGCTTCGCGGGCGCCCAGGTCACGATCCGCGGCGGCCTGCTGCTGGCGGACGACTTGGGCTTGGGCAAGACCATCACTGGAATATGCCCGATGGCGGAACCCGGCAACCTACCGGCGGTCGTTGTCTACCCTGCCGCCCTCCCGAACCACTGGCCGGAAAAGCTCGCCGAGTTCGCTCCGAACCTGCGCGTGCATCACATCCGCAAGGGCCAACCCTACCCGCTGGTCCGCCAGCCACGCCAGCGCATCCCGGACCTCTGGGACACGCTGCCCGACGTGATTCTTGTCAGCTATCACAAGCTCAGGGGCTGGGCCGATGTCCTGGGCGAGATCGTGCAGTACGTGGTCTTCGAGGAATGCCAGCAGCTCAGGAACCCAAGCAGCAATATCTACCAGGCCTGCGAGTACTTGGCCGGGCAGGCACGCCTGCGGATGGGCCTGACCGCGACGCCCATCTACAACTACGGCTCCGAGTTCTACCACGTCGTCAACCCACTGATCCCGGACTGCCTGGGCAGCTACGACGAGTTCCTGCGCGAGTGGTGCGTGGGCGGCAGCGTTGGCGAAAAACCACGCCTGAAGGACGCCGAGCAGTTCGGCGCCTACCTGCGTCGGGAGGGAATCATGCTCCGGCGCACCCGGGCCGAGGTCGGCCGAGAACTTCCGGCGCTCTCGAAGATCCCGCACGAGATCGAGTCGGACGGCGCGGCCCTGGAGCGGATCACCGGCGACGCGGTAGCACTGGCCAAGACCATCCTGGCTCACAACGAGGCCTACCGCGGCGAGAAGATGCGTGCGGCCGGCGAGTTCGACCAGTTGGTGCGCCAAGCCACTGGCGTCGCGAAGGCGCCATACGTCGCGGAGTTCGTCCGCCTGCTACTGGAAAGCGGACAGCAGGTGCTCCTGTTCGGCTGGCACCGTGAGGTCTACAGCATCTGGCGGGAGAAGTTGGCCGACTACAACCCCGTCATGTACACCGGCACCGAGTCGCCAAAGGAGAAACAGGCCGCGAAGGACGCATTTGTCGCCGGCGACAGCCGCCTGATGCTGATCAGCCTACGCGCCGGCGCAGGCATCGATGGCCTGCAACACGCCTGCAGCACGGTGGTGTTCGGCGAACTCGACTGGTCGCCGGGCGTGCATGAGCAATGCATCGGCCGGATACACCGCGACGGCCAGCGCGAGCCTGTGCAAGCGTTCTTCCTGATCTCCAACGAGGGAAGCGACCCGATCGTCTCCGACGTTCTGGGGGTCAAGCTCGAGCAGATCGAGGGCGTGCGCAACCCAGGCGAGCACCTGGTAGAACGCCGCGACCTTGGCGAGAACCAACTGCGCCAACTCGCCCAGCGCTTCCTCGCCGATCACGGCGTCAAGGTTCCGCGCACCAGCCATCCAACCCCGATTCACCAGCAACCGCCGTTCGAACTTACCTGAGCACCGCAATGAACCGCCCCACCATCTGCCGCACCACGGGCCAACGGATAGGCCTGTGCAAATGCTTCCGCTGCCGGCCGCCGGCGCCGGAGCAACCGGAGACACCGCAATGTCCTCTACCCAACACCAACTGATCGAGCAGTGCGCCACCCGCCTGCGCGGCATCGTCGAAGCCTTGGACAACATCCACGACACCAGCCCGCACCGCTGGTCGACGGACCTCGACGACGTTCACTCCTCAGCCGAGAGCCTGCTGGCCATGATCAAGGACCAGGCGCCGCCGTCCGAAGACCAGTTGATCGCCGCAGGCCTCAGCTACCCGCTCGCCAAGGAAGATGCCGTGAAGCTCTGGTACGCCGGCTTCAGGTCCGAAGTGGTCACTGTGCTCGAGGCCTGGGAGGCAATCGGCCATGACACCGGAATAAACCCTGACAAGGAAGAGTTGCTGGAGTCTCTACGCAACATGGCGGCGATTTGCAATGCGCACGGCAATGACATGCCTGCCCAGTCGGCGATCGACCAGCGTCAGGTCATCGCAGACGCCATCACCGGCGCGCTAGCCTTCGGCGCCCAGGCCAGCCAACCGCCGGCGGAGGATCACTGGCTTCGTCCGTTCTACGACATCGGCCGCGCCGAGGGACAACGCACCCAGGACCTGGCAATGCTGGTTCGCATGCTGGCCAGTTCCCTGAAGCGGCATGCCCCGGACAGCAATCTGGTGGCGCGCGCCACCAACTACCTGGCCGCCAAGGGCCTGGCCGGCACACCGCTTCGTGACGCGCCTGCATCGGTAGAGCAGGCAGGCGGGGATGAGCGCGCGGCGTTCGAGGCGTGGGAAGCGTGGCAAGCCCGCGCCGCCCTGGCGCAACCCTCCCCGGTGCGCTCGAGCCTCTTGATCAACGGATACCAGTTGCGCGCCGCCCTGGACTTCATTGCGCCGGATGGCACTGCCGAGCAACTGGAAAGCGAGGCCTGCATCGAGTGGCGCCAGCAGGATGCCGATTTCCTCGAAGCAGGCCTATACGCCTTCTGCGCTGAGTATCCCGAAGAAGGCGGCGTCTTGTTGGATGAGGAGCCAACCACTGCGCAACCATCCCCGTTGCAGTCCGATCAGGCAGAGGCGGAGCGGCCGGCATTGTGGGCTGTACATGCCCAGGGGCCGGACGAACTGTACGCAGCATTCAGCCGCGAAGACGCGGAGAAACATGCCGCCGAGCTGAACGCCCTGCCAATGCCTGAAGGGATCGCGGTTGGTGCCGTGGTCGTTCCCTCCCCCTGGCCGGAGGCGGAACACTGGAAGTATCTCGCCGAGCAGGAGCAAGACCACAAGAACGAGATCGCCGGGCGCCTGCGCCAGCTCGAGCGCATCTGCGAAGGGCTGCCGCAAGACGCCATCGATGGCGGCTGGACCGCGCAAGGCATTCGCGGCTATGCCAAGCGCTTGGAGGATCAACTGAAGGCCGCCCTGGCGCAAGTCGAAGCACTGCGAGCGGAGCTTCAATCTCAGCGAGAGCGCAACACCGAGCTGATCTTCAAGCTCGGTAGCGCAACGAACGGCTGGGGGCGCTGCGAAAAAGAGCGAGACGCCGCCCTGGCCAGGGTCGCAGAGCTGGAGAGGCAGCAGCCGGTGGCATGGATGCACGATCAGCCAAACCGCGTCGATGTCATCCATCGAGACGTCAAGGATCTGCTACAGCGCGTGCCGGGCAGTAGTAGAGGAATCCATCGCCCACTCGATGTCAGCGAGCATTACACGATTCCACTCTACGCCGCCCCTGTAGCCCAGGCTCAGCACAGCGGGCCGGAGGAGTTCAGCTTCGAGTATCGCCACCCCAATGGAGAGAGCCATACGGTAACGGTCAGTCGGGATCAAGTGATTAGTGAGATGCCCGATTTCCTGCTCGAGGCGCTGTGCAGCAAGTTCTGCAACTGCGAGCCGGTGGGCGAGACGAACGTTGTCGAGTGTTGCTGCGACGAGTACGCGGAGGAATTCAAACTGCTCGCCGCCGCGCCCGGCAAAGAAGTGCCGCAGGCATGGCTCGATGTTCAAGCCGAACGCCGCCGGCAGGTCGAGGTCGAGGGCTGGACGCCGGAGCACGACGACAAGCACAGCCACGGCCAGATGGCCCGCGCCGCCGCCTGCTACGCCCTGGCCGGCTCCAGCGCTCCGAGCGATGGAACCGCTGCCCTGCTGGTGTCGCTGGCATGGCCCTGGGATGAACAGTGGTGGAAGCCGAGCACCGCACGACGCGACCTGGTAAAGGCCTGCGCCCTGGCGCTGGCCGAGATCGAACGTCTCGACCGGGCAGGCATATCGCAAAGTCCCCAGCCGGGAGCCACCACGGCCTCTTCCTGAGGCCAGTCCCGGCTGGGGCGAGAATCCTAACACTCAATTTCGGCCCCGGGCGATCGCCTGGGCGGAGAGGCATTGCCCATGGAAACCCCATCTGAGTTCCTCTCGAAGGAGGAGTTGGAGGCCATGATCGGCGCCAAGTCATCGAAAAAACAGGTCGAGTGGCTGGCATCTCATGGCTGGAAGTACGAATTGAATGCTGCGCAGCGACCCGTCGTCGGGCGGATCTATGCCCGCCTGCGGCTGGCCGGAGTGAAACCGAACGGAACGGTCGCTGTACAGGAACCGTGGACGCTGGATCTGTCGAAGGTGAGTTGAAATGCGGCCGAAGCAGCCGAAGAACAGGGATCTCCCACCCCGGATGATTCGCCGGACCAGGAAGCTGAAAGGAGGGAAATTGTGGGTTGGATACTACTACGACGGCCGCGGCGAGGACGGAAAGAGGAAGGAAATCCCGCTCGGCACCGACCTGGACCTGGCAAAGCTGGAGTGGGCGCGGCTGGATGCCAGTCCGGCTCCGAAGACCCTGCGCAAATGGGGTGACGTGTTCGACCGGTACGAAAAAGAGATCATCCCCGGGAAAGCGCCACGCACCCAGAAAGACAACCTCCTCTCGCTGACGCAACTGCGAAAGGCGTTTTCAGAAGCGCCGGTCGAGGCGCTCACCCCCCAAGTGCTGGCACAGTACCGGGACAAGCGGTCCGCGAAGGTTCGGGCGAACAGGGAGCTCTCCCTCTTCTCCCACATCTTCAACATCGCCAGGGAGTGGGGGATCGTCACGACTGAAAACCCGGTAAAGGGGGTTCGCAAGAACCGCGAGACGCCGCGCGACTTCTACGCCAGGGCCGAGGTCTGGAACGCGGTATACGGCGCGGCTCCACCGGAACTCCGCGACGCAATGGACCTCGCCTATCTCACCGCTCAGCGGCCGAGCGACGTACTGATCATTCGGGAGGCGGACATTCAGGATGGGCACCTGCAGATCGCCCAGGGCAAGACGTCGAAGAAGTTGCGCATCATGCTCGATGTCGACGGCAGCCCGACGGCGCTTGGAGAACTCGTTGCGCGGCTGTGCGAGCAGCGGCGCCAGCGCGGCGTAGCCGGCCCGTACCTGATCACTACGCCCGATGGGCGCCGGATGACATCCTCCATGCTGCGCATTCGCTTTGACGAGGCACGGTCGGCCGCCGCCGGCGCGGCGCTTGAGGACCTCGACGAGACGCTGGCCACCGCAATCCGTCAGTTCCAGTTCCGGGACATCCGCCCGAAAGCAGCCTCTGAAATTGCTGACCTGGGCCGGGCATCCAGGCTGCTTGGACACACCGACAAGCGCATCACCGAGACCGTCTATCGTCGCGTCGGCGAGATCGTGGAGCCAACGAAGTAAGGAAGAGTTGCGGAAATGACAGGGATGTTGCGGAAATGGTCAACGTCTCCGCGCCGCGGTGGGGAGACGATCCAGAAATGCAAAAGCCCCGGCTCACGGGGCTTTCAGCGATGAAATGGCGGAGGTGTAGAGATTCGAACTCTAGGACAGGTCTCCCCATCGACGGTTTTCAAGACCGTTGCCTTAAACCACTCGGCCACACCTCCGCATCGCGGGGCGCCATAGTACCGGATAGCAACACACTGTCAAACTCTATCGATTGGCCCTGGCAGAGGCTTTGCTATCATGCCCATCAGTACGTCATGGACCCGTTCCCGTTAAGGAGTACCCACACCATGCAAGAACAGCAATATCAGCTGAACTCCGCCGTCGCGGAACAGCGTGAAGTCAGCGGCGTTCTGCGCAATACCTACGGCCTGCTGGCACTCACCCTGGCCTTCAGCGGCCTGGTGGCCTACGTTTCGCAGCAGATGCGCCTGCCCTATCCGAACGTGTTCGTGGTGCTGATCGGCTTCTACGGCCTGTTCTTCCTCACCGTGAAGCTGCGCAACAGCGCCTGGGGTCTGGTCAGCACTTTCGCCCTGACCGGCTTCATGGGCTACACGCTCGGCCCGATCCTCAACATGTACCTCGGCCTGCCCAACGGCGGCAGCGTCATCACTTCGGCGTTCGCCATGACCGCCCTGGTGTTCTTCGGCCTGTCCGCCTATGTGCTGACCACCCGCAAGGACATGAGCTTCCTGTCCGGCTTCATCACCGCCGGCTTCTTCGTCCTGCTGGGCGCCGTGCTGGTATCGCTGTTCTTCCAGATCAGTGGCCTGCAACTGGCGATCAGCGCCGGCTTCGTCCTGTTCTCCTCGGCGATGATCCTCTACCAGACCAGCGCGATCATCCACGGCGGCGAACGCAACTACATCATGGCCACCATCAGCCTGTACGTGTCGATCTACAACCTGTTCATCAGCCTGTTGCAGATCTTCGGCATCGCCGGCGGCGACGACTGATAGAAAACGCCTCCGGAAAAGCCCGTCCCCGCGACGGGCTTTTTCATTTGCGGACCGGCAAAACACAGGCATTGGTTTATCATTCGAAGAAATCCTTCGCGTATCGCAGCATGAAATTCGCCATCGCCCTATTCGACCCTCCCCACTCCCCCGCCGCCCGCCGCGCGCTGCGCTTCAGCGAAGCCGCGCTGGCCGGCGGGCACGAAATCGTCCGCCTGTTCTTCTACCAGGACGGCGTGCACAGCGCCTCGGCCAACGTCGTGAGCGGCCAGGACGAGTTCGACCTGCCCGCCGCCTGGCGCGAGTTGGTCGAGCGCAACGGCCTGGACGCCGTGGTCTGCATCGCCGCCGCCCTGCGCCGCGGCGTGCTGAACGCCGAGGAAGCCGAACGCTACGGCCGTCCCGGCGCCAACCTTGGCGCACCATGGGAACTGTCCGGACTCGGCCAGTTGCACGAGGCGGCGCAAAGCGCGGACCGCCTGGTCTGCTTCGGAGGCGACCGATGAGCCAGTCGCTGCTGATCATCAGCCGCCAGTCGCCCTGGTCCGGCCCGAGCGCCCGCGAGGCGCTGGACATAGCCCTGGCCGGCGGCGCCTTCGATCTACCGGTCGGCATGCTGTTCCTCGACGACGGCGCGTTCCAGCTGGCTCCCGGCCAGCATCCTGCGCACCTGCAGCAGAAGGACCTGCAGGCCAACCTGCAGGCCCTGCCGATGTTCGGCGTGGACGACCTCTACGTCTCGGCCCGTAGCCTGCGCGAGCGTGGCCTGGCTGAAGAGCGCCTGGCCCTCGCGGTCGAGGTGCTCGACGACCAGGCCCTGCGCGACCTGCTGCAACGCTACGACCAGGTGATTACCCTCTGATGGCCACGACCCTCCACGTACTGTCCCGCTCGCCGTTCAATGACGGCCGCCTGGGCAGTTGCCTGTACCTGCTCAACCCCGGCGACGGCCTGCTGCTCTGCGGCGACGCCGTGCACGCCCTGCTGGCCGGCAGCCACGCCTGCCAGGCCCTGGAACTGATGCCGGCGGAAATCGAACTGTTCGCCCTGCTGGAAGACCTCCAGGCGCGCGGTATCGAGGACGTCCCCGCTCGCCTGGTGGCGGTGGACTACCCCGGCTTCGTCGAACTCGCCACCCGCTTCGACAAGGTCAACAGTTGGCTATGACGCTCCTTATGCTGGAAGGCCGGGAAATCCGGCTGGACAAGGACGGCTACCTCGCCGCCCTCGACGATTGGTCGGAGCCGGTGGCGGAAGCCCTGGCCGCCCGCGAGGAGCTGGCCCTGACCGCCGAGCACTGGGAGATTCTCCAACTGCTCCGCGAGTTCTATGCGGAGTTCCAGCTGTCTCCGGCCAACCGCCCGCTGATCAAGTACGTCGCCCAGCGACTGGGTCCGGACAAGGGCAACAGCCTGCACCTCAACCACCTGTTCAAGGGCGCCCCGGCCAAGCTTGGCGCGAAGCTGGCCGGCCTGCCGAAACCGAGCAACTGTCTATGACTCTCTCGACTCCCGCCGAACATCCGTTCGCCCAGTTCGTCCGCATCCTCGGCAAAGGCAAGCGCGGAGCGCGCAGCCTGACCCGGGAGGAAGCCCGCGAGGCCCTCGGCATGATCCTCGACGGCAGGGTCGAGGACACCCAGCTGGGCGCCTTCCTCATGCTCCTGCGGCACAAGGAGGAAAGCAGCGAGGAACTGGCCGGTTTCACCGAGGCGGTGCGCGAGCGCCTGCAAGTCCCGTCCTTGCGCGTCGACCTCGACTGGCCCAGTTACGCCGGCAAGAAGCGCCACCTGCCCTGGTACCTGCTGGCCGCCAAGTGCCTGGCCGGCCATGGCGTGCGCATCCTCATGCACGGCGGCGGCGCGCATACCGCCGGACGCCTGTACAGCGAACAGTTGCTGGCGGCGCTGGAGATCCCGCTCTGCCACGACTGGCTGCAGGTAGAACAGGCCCTGGAGCGCGGCCACCTGGCGTTCATTCCGCTCGGTGCCTGGATGCCGGTGCTGCAACGCATGATCGATCTGCGCAATACCCTCGGCCTGCGCTCGCCGATCCATTCGCTGGTTCGCCTGCTCAACCCCCTGAATGCGGATTGCATCCTGCAGAGCATCTTCCACCCCGGTTACCAGGAAACCCACCGCGAGGCCAGCCGCCTGCTCGGCGACCGGGCCATCGTCATCAAGGGCGAAGGCGGCGAGATCGAAGTCAACCCGGACGTCGTCGCCCACCTGTATGGTTGCGACCAGGGCGAAGCCTGGGACGAGGAATGGCCGGCATTGTCGACGCACCGGCACATGAAGCCGGAACAGCTCGACCCGGGTTTCCTTCGGGCCGTCTGGGACGGCCGCGAAGGCGACGCCTATGGCCACCTGGCGGTGCTCTCCAGCATGGCCCTGGCGCTACGGGCCCTTGGCAAGAATCGCGAAGAAGCCTTCAAGGAAGCCGCACACTACTGGGCGACCCGAAACGAATCGATCTGATCGATACGAATAGCCCTTTATTTATATAAATTTATCGATCGCCCGACACTAGACTGTTCCTCCAACGACGTATGGAGGAACCCGCTCATGGGACAGTTGATCGATGGCCGCTGGCACGACCAGTGGTATGACACACAGAAAGACGGCCGCTTCCAGCGCGAAAACGCCCAGCGCCGCCATTGGCTGGGCGAGCCGGCGTTCCCCGCCGAGGGCGGGCGCTACCATCTCTATGTCTCGCTGGCCTGCCCCTGGGCCCATCGGACCCTGATCGTGCGCAAGCTGAAGGGGCTGGAGTCGCTGGTCGATGTTTCGGTGGTCAGTTGGCTGATGCGCGAGAACGGCTGGACCTTCGACCCCGCCCACGGCTCCACCGGCGATCGCCTCGACGGCCTGGCCTTTCTGCACCAGCGCTACACCCGCGACGACCCGCACTACAGCGGCCGGGTCACGGTGCCGCTGCTGTGGGACAAGCAGGCGCAGAAGATCGTCAACAACGAATCAGCCGATATCGTCCGCATCTTCAACAGCGCCTTCGACGCCATCGGCGCCAACGCGCTGGACTTCTACCCGGAGCCGCTGCGCGAGGAGATCGAACGCCTCAACGGACGCATCTATCCGGCGGTCAACAACGGCGTGTACCGTGCTGGCTTCGCCACTCGCCAGGACGCCTACGAGGAGGCCTTCGTCCAGTTGTTCGAGGAGCTGGACTACCTGGAAGGCTTGCTCGGCGAACGCCGCTACCTGGCCGGCGAATACCTGACCGAGGCCGATATCCGCCTGTTCACCACCCTGGTGCGCTTCGATGCGGTGTACCACGGACACTTCAAGTGCAACCTGCGGCGCATCGAAGACTACCCGAATCTCTCCGGCTGGTTGCGCGAGCTGTACCAACGCCCGGGCATCGGCGAGACAGTGGACTTCGAACATATCAAGGGGCACTACTACGCCAGCCACCGCACCATCAACCCGACCGGGATAGTACCGCTGGGCCCGCGTCTCGACCTGGCGCGCGCACCAGGCCGGGAACGACTTCCCGGCAAGGGCATCTGGGGAGAAGGCTGAAGGCTCAGGCGTCCTCGCGGGCGCCTTCGAACCAGGCCAGCTTGTCGCGCAGTTGCACGACTTCGCCGACGATCACCAGGGTCGGCGCATGCACTTCGTGCTCAGCCACCAGTTGCGGCAGGTTTTCCAGGGTTCCGGTGAATACCCGCTGCTGGGCGGTGGTCCCCTGCTGGATCAGCGCCGCCGGGGTCTGTGCGGAGCGACCGTGGGCGACCAGTTGCTCGCAGATCACCGGCAATCCCACCAGGCCCATGTAGAACACCAGGGTCTGGCCAGGCGCTACCAGGTCCTGCCACGGCAGGTCGGTGGTGCCGTCCTTCAGATGACCGGTGACGAAACGAACCGATTGCGCATGGTCGCGATGAGTCAGCGGAATCCCGGCGTAGGCCGCGCAGCCGCTGGCCGCAGTGATTCCCGGCACGACCTGGAAAGGTATGCCGTGGGCAGCCAGTTCGTCGATTTCCTCACCGCCGCGGCCGAAGATGAACGGGTCGCCGCCCTTCAGGCGCAGCACGCGCTTGCCCTGGCTGGCCAGCTCCACCAGCAGGCGGTTGATCCGATCCTGCGGCACCGCATGTTCGGCGCGGCGCTTGCCGACGTACAGGCGTTCGGCATCGCGGCGGCATAATTCGAGGATCGACGGCGCCACCAGGCGATCGTAGAGCACCACGTCGGCCTGCTGCATCAGGCGCAGGGCACGGAACGTCAGCAGGTCCGGATCCCCCGGCCCGGCCCCGACCAGATATACCTCGCCCGTGGCTATGTGCGCGAGGCCTCCGGCCAGACGCTCTTCCAGGAGACGCTCGGCTTCCGCCGGACGGCCGGCCAGGACACGCTCGGCGATCTCGCCCTGGAACAGGTTTTCCCAGAACACCCGGCGCTGCTGCAGGTCGGGTAGCAATTCCTTGACCCGGTGGCGGAAGCGGCTGGCGAGTCCGGCCAGTTGCCCGTAGGTCGAGGGAATCCAGGTTTCCAGCTTGGCCCGGATCAGCCGCGCCAGCACGGGCGCATCGCCGCCGCTGGAGACCGCCACCACCAGCGGCGAACGGTCGACGATGGCCGGGAAGATCACGCTGCACAGGGCCGGCGCGTCCACCACGTTGACCGGTATCCCGCGCGCATTGGCCGCTCGCGACACCTCGGCGTTCAGCGGTTCGTCGTCGGTGGCGGCGATGATCAGGGCGCAGCCGGGCTGGGCGCCGTCCTGGTAGTCGCGTTCGAGCAGCTCGCCGCCGCCCTGCTCCACCAGATGCCGCAGTTCGATGTGGATCTGCGGCGCGACCACGCGCAGGCGCGCGCCGGCGTCGGCCAGCAGGCGCGCCTTGCGCAGGGCGACTTCGCCGCCACCGACCACCAGCGCGAGGCGCCCTTGCAAGGAGTGGAACAGCGGCAGGAAATCCATGTCAGCCGATCACCTCGATGCCAGCCATGTAGGGCTTGAGGACTTCCGGCACACGGATCGAGCCGTCCGCCTGCTGGTAGTTCTCCAGTACCGCCACCAAGGTGCGGCCGACGGCCAGGCCGGAGCCGTTGAGGGTGTGCACCAGCTCGGGCTTGCCGGTTTCCGGATTGCGGTAGCGGGCCTGCATGCGCCGGGCCTGGAAGTCGCCGCAGTTGGAGCAGGAGGAAATCTCGCGGTACTTGTCCTGGCTGGGAACCCAGACTTCCAGGTCGTAGGTCTTGGTCGAACCGAAGCCCATGTCGCCGGTGCACAGCGCCAGCACCCGATACGGCAACTCGAGCAGTTGCAGGACGCGCTCGGCGTTGGCGGTCAGGCCTTCCAGCGCCTCGTAGGAAGTGGCCGGATCGACGATCTGCACCATCTCCACCTTGTCGAACTGATGCTGGCGGATCATGCCGCGGGTATCGCGCCCGGAGGCACCGGCCTCGCTGCGGAAGCACGGGGTATGGGCGACGAACTTCAGCGGCAATTGCTTGGCGTCGAGGATCTGCCCGGAGACGATGTTGGTCAGCGAAACCTCGGCGGTCGGGATCAGGTAGAGGTCAGCTTCGCCGTCGCGGCCGATCTTGAACAGGTCCTCCTCGAACTTCGGCAACTGGCCGGTGCCTTGCAGCGCCGGAGCCTGGACGAGATAAGGGGTGTAGGCCTCCTCGTAGCCATGCTCGGCGGTATGCAGGTTGATCATGAACTGCGCCAGGGCGCGATGCAGGCGGGCGATCGGGCCGCGCATGAGGGCGAAGCGCGCGCCGGAAAGCTTGGCAGCGGTCTCGAAATCCAGCCAGCCGTGCCGTTCACCGAGGGCGACATGGTCCTTGACCTCGAAATCGAAGGTCTTCGGCGTGCCCCAGCGACGCACTTCGACGTTGGCGTCCTCGTCGGCACCGACCGGCACCGACTCGTGCGGCAGGTTGGGAATGCCCAGCAGCATGGCATCCAGTTCGCCCTGGATGGCGTCCAGCTGGCGCTTGCCTTCCTCCAGCTCGGAGCCCATGCGATCGACATCGGCCAGCAGCGGCGCGATGTCCTCGCCACGCTGCTTGGCCTGGCCGATCGCCTTGGAACGCGCGTTGCGCTCGGCTTGCAGCTGCTCGGTACGGGTCTGTACCGACTTGCGCTGCTCTTCCAGCGCTTCGATGCGTGCGACATCCAGTTGGAAGCCACGGGTGGCCAGGCGGGCAGCCACTTCTTGCGGCTGGGTGCGTACCAGTTTGGGATCGAGCATGCTCTTTTCTCGTCTCGTGTCGGTTATCGGCGGTTCGTGGCCCGGTTGGCGCTTCGCCGGCCCCGGCGACGTCATCGACGCCGTCGCGGAAGCCTGGCTAGCTCCGCCGAGCCCATACCGCTCAGGATTTTCTGCGTTGGCGGGGACTGGTGCGATCCAGCTCGGCCAGGTGTTCCAGCTTGTCGCGGATCTTCAGTTCCAGGCCCCTCGGCACCGGTTGATAGTAACGCCGCGGCTCCAGATCCTCGGGGAAATAATCCTCTCCGGCGGCATAGGCATCCGGCTCGTCGTGGGCGTAGCGGTATTCCTCGCCATAGCCGAGGCTCTTCATCAATTTGGTCGGCGCGTTGCGCAAGTGCAATGGCACTTCCCGCGAGCCGCTTTCGGCGACGTCGCGCATCGCCGCGTTGAACGCGCTGTACACCGCATTGCTCTTCGGCGCACAGGCCAGGTAGACGATGGCCTGGGCCACCGCCAGCTCGCCTTCGGGGCTGCCCAGGCGCTCCTGCACGTCCCAGGCCGACAGGCATAGGCCGAGGGCGCGAGGATCGGCGTTGCCAACCTCCTCGCTGGCCATGCGCACCACCCGCCGGGCGATGTACAGGGGATCGCAGCCGCCGTCGAGCATACGCGCGAACCAATAAAGTGCCGCGTCGGGATTGGAGCCGCGCACCGACTTGTGCAGCGCGCTGATCTGGTCGTAGAACGCCTCGCCGCCCTTGTCGAAACGTCGGCGGGTATCGCCGAGCAGATTCTGCAGCAGCTCGGGGCTGATCTCGCTGCCGTCCTCGGCGAGGTCGGCAGCGTTCTCCAGCAGGTTCAGCAGGCGCCGCCCATCGCCGTCGGCGGCGGCCAGGAGAACCTGGAAGCTCTCCTCCGGCAGCCTCAGCTTGCGCTTGCCGAGGCCCTTGTCCTCGTTCAGCGCGCGGCCCACCAGCTTGCGCAGGGCGGCTTCGTCGAGGCTCTTGAGGACATACACGCGAGCCCGCGAGAGCAGCGCATTGTTCAACTCGAAGGACGGGTTCTCGGTGGTCGCGCCAATGAAGATCAGCGTGCCGTCTTCCACATAGGGCAGGAAGGCATCCTGCTGGCTCTTGTTGAAGCGGTGCACCTCATCGACGAACAGGATGGTCCGGCGCCCGTATTGCGCCGCGTGCTGCTTGGCCACCTCGACCGCCTGGCGGATCTCCTTGACCCCGGACAGCACCGCGGAAATGGTCTCGAAATGGGCGTCCGACACCTGCGCCAGCAGCCGCGCCAGGGTAGTCTTGCCGACTCCCGGCGGGCCCCAGAAGATCATCGAGTGCAGCGCGCCCTGCTCCAGCGCCTCGCGCAAGGGCTTGCCGCGGGCCAGCAGGTGTTCCTGCCCCACATACTCGTCCAGGTTTGCGGGCCTCAGCCGTGCCGCCAGGGGCTGCGCGACGGGCTCGCTGCGGAACAGATCCACGGCTTGCGCTTACTCCTGGATCACGTCGACGCCCGGCGGAACGTCGAAGGTGAATTGCTTGGCATCCAGCGCCTCGTTCATCTTCACGTCGAAGAACAGGATGTTGGTGCGCTGGCCGACGCCATCGATCATCTGCATGTCGTTCACCTTGCCGCTGCGGAACGACAGACGCAAGGTGTCGAAGAGGGTGTCCTTGGTCTTCGGCTTGAGCACGAAATCGACTACGTTGCCGCCTTCCTTGTAGGTGATGGCGAAGCTTTCGCTGATCTTCGAGATGTCGCCGGAGAGCAGCAGCGCCGGCGTCTGGGTCAGGCGCTGATCGAGCTTCTGGATGGTCACCTGCTCCAGGTCCGGGTCGTACAGCCAGACCTTCTCGCCGTTGGAAATGAGCAATTGCTCGTTCGGCGCATCGGTATGCCAGCGGAACAGTCCCGGCCGCTTCAGGCTCAGTTGGCCGGCGGTTTCCTGCAGGCGCGTGCCGCTACCGTCCAGGGTCAGTTGGGAAAAACGCGCGGTCAGGGTCTGGGCCTTGTTCAGCAGGCCGGTCAGGCGCTGGACAGCGGCGCTGTCGTCGGCATGGGCCAGCGAAGCGCCCATGGCCAGGGCGGCAACGAACAACGTGCGGATCAGTCGCATCGGAATCCTCTAAAACCTGTCGGGTTCAATCACGAACCGGCGCCGGCGCGATGACTTCGCGGGAGCCGTTGGTATTCATCGGGGTGACCACGCCGGCCATCTCCATCGCCTCGATCATCCGCGCGGCGCGGTTGTAGCCGATCTTCAGCTTGCGTTGCACGGCGGAGATCGATGCCCGGCGACTCTCGGTGACGAAACGTACCGCCTCGTCGTAGAGCGGGTCGTCCTCGCTGCCTTCGCCGGAGCCGTCGCCGCCATCGAAGGAACCGCCACCGCTGCCGCCTTCGTCGACGCCAGCGAGGATGTCCTCGATGTAGTCGGGCGCGCCGCGCAGCTTCCAGGCCTCGACCACCCGGTGCACCTCGTCGTCGGAAACGAAGGCGCCGTGCACGCGAATCGGCAGGCCTGTGCCCGGCGGCAGGTAGAGCATGTCGCCGTGGCCGAGAAGTTGTTCGGCGCCACCCTGGTCGAGGATGGTGCGCGAGTCGATCTTGCTGGAGACCTGGAAGGCGATCCGGGTCGGGATGTTGGCCTTGATCAGGCCGGTGATCACGTCCACCGACGGCCGCTGGGTCGCCAGGATCAGGTGGATACCGGCCGCCCGCGCCTTCTGCGCGATACGGGCGATAAGCTCCTCGACCTTCTTGCCGACGATCATCATCATGTCGGCGAATTCGTCGACCACCACCACGATGGTCGGCAGGGTGCTCAGCTGCGGCGGCTCGTCGTCCGGGCTTTCGCGACGGAACAGCGGGTCGGTCAGCGGCGTGCCAGCCTCCTCGGCGTCCTTCACCTTGCGGTTGAAGCCAGCCAGGTTGCGCACACCCATGGCCGCCATCAGGCGGTAGCGCCGCTCCATCTCCGCCACGCTCCAGCGCAGGGCGTTGGCGGCTTCCTTCATGTCGGTGACCACCGGGCAGAGCAGGTGCGGGATCCCTTCGTAGATCGACAGTTCGAGCATCTTCGGGTCGATCATGATCAGTCGCGCCTCGCTCGGCGTGGACTTGAACAGGATCGACAGGAGCATGGCGTTGACCCCCACCGACTTACCGGAGCCGGTGGTACCGGCCACCAGCAGGTGCGGCATCTTCGCCAGGTCGGTGATGATCGGCCGACCGCCGATGTCGTGGCCCAGGGCCAGCGGCACGGTGGACTTGTGCTCGTCGTACTCCGGCGACGACAGCACTTCGGAGAAGCGCACCATCTGCCGGTCTTCGTTGGGAATCTCGATGCCGACAGTGGTCTTGCCGGGAATCACTTCCACCACCCGCACGCTGATCACCGCCAGCGAGCGCGCCAGGTCCTTGGCCAGGTTGGAAATGCGGCTGACCTTGACCCCCGCCGCGGGCTGGATCTCGAAACGGGTGATCACGGGGCCCGGATGCACCGAATCCACGCTGACCTCGACGCCGAACTCCTTCAGCTTGATCTCCAGCAGGCGCGACATCGCCTCCAGCGACTCGGGCGAGTAGCTCTTCTGCTTCACTTCCGCCGGGTCGAGCAGCGACAGCGGCGGCAGGGTGCCCTCCACCGCCGTATCGACGAACAGCGGCGCCTGCTTCTCTTTCAGCACGCGCTTGCTCGGCTCCGGGGCCTTCGGCGGCGGTGGCGGATCGATCTTCGGCGGCGGGCGCTTCTCCCGCTCGCTCATGTGCTTGGCCAGGGCCTCTTCGCGTTCCAGCAGGCGCTCCTTGGCCTTGGACTGTTCGCGGCGGTCCGGCACGCTCGGCGCCACCACCTCGGCGACGCGCTCGTCGACCTCGCGCAGTTGCGCGACCAGTTGCTTGCGCTCGGCGCGCGCGCCCATCCAGCGATTGAAGGCGTTCTGGATCAGTTCGAAGAAGTCCAGGGTGATCTTGCCGGTGACATCCATCACCTTGAACCAGGAGAGGTCGGCGAACACCGTCAGGCCGAAGAGGAACAGGGCGAAGAACACCAGCGTGCTGCCCTGCACGTTCAGCGCATCCACCGCGACGCGGCCCAGGCTCTGGCCGATGGCGCCGCCGGCCGAGGCGCTGGCCGGCATGTGGCCGCTGGCGTGGAAATGGATGTAGGCCAGTGCCGAGCCGGCCAGGATCAGGAAGATCAGCCCGACCAGGCGCCAGGAAAACAGCCAGGTGTTCCATTCCCACGGCAGGTTGCGGCGGCGGAATACCTGCCAGGTCTTGATGCCCAGCAACAGCGGAAAGAGGTAGGCGAAGTAGCCGAGCGTCATGAACAGGATATCGGCGGATACCGCACCGAGCCGACCGGCGGCATTCTGCACCTGGTCAACCTGGCTCGAGTGACTCCAGCTCGGATCGGCCGGGTCATAGGTGAGCAGAGCCATCCACAAGTAGAGGCAGAGCGCGCCCAGCGCGATCAGGACCCCTTCCTTCAGGCGGGAATGCAGTTGCTGACGCCATGCGGCGGCATGGCTCGCGGTGGTCGAATCCTTCAAATCGCTATTTTTCCTGCGCACGGCTGGTGCTTTAGAAGCTGTCTTGGTCAAAACGCGCCTATTGTACGGCTTTAGGGAAACTCTGAAAAATCACACCCGAAATCAGCGGCAATCCGTGCGTGGCTGATCCCGGCCCCGGGGTTTTGCCGGCCTTTTGCGGATAGGTGTAGCATAGCCGGCAGAACTCTTCAGGCGGCTCCATTGGAGCACGCATTTTCTTATGTGACAAAGGCTTATGGAGTCTTTTTATGAGTGAAGTCAAGCATTCGCGCCTCATCATCCTGGGCTCCGGTCCGGCCGGCTATACCGCCGCCGTGTACGCCGCACGCGCCAATCTCAAGCCAGTGGTGATCACCGGCATCCAGCCAGGCGGCCAGCTGACCACCACCACCGAAGTCGACAACTGGCCGGGCGACGTCGAAGGCCTTACCGGCCCGGCGCTGATGACCCGCATGCAGCAGCACGCCGAGCGTTTCGACACCGAGATCGTCTACGACCACATCCACACCGCCGAGTTGCAACAGCGCCCCTTCACACTGAAGGGCGATAGTGGCACTTATACCTGCGATGCATTGATCATTGCCACCGGTGCCTCCGCGCAATACCTGGGCATGTCGTCGGAAGAAGCCTTCATGGGCAAGGGCGTTTCCGCCTGCGCCACCTGCGACGGCTTCTTCTACCGCAACCAGGTGGTCTGCGTGGTCGGCGGCGGCAATACCGCCGTCGAGGAAGCGCTGTACCTGGCCAACATCGCCAAGGAAGTCCACCTGATCCACCGTCGCGACAAGCTGCGCTCGGAGAAGATCCTCCAGGACAAGCTGTTCGACAAGGCCGAGAACGGCAACGTGCGCCTGCACTGGAACACCACCCTGGACGAGGTGCTGGGCGACGCCAGCGGCGTCACCGGCGTACGCCTGAAGAGCACCATCGACGGCAGCACCAGCGAGCTATCGCTGGCCGGCGTGTTCATCGCCATCGGCCACAAGCCGAACACCGACCTGTTCCAGGGCCAACTGGAAATGCGCGACGGCTACCTGCGGATCCACGGCGGCAGCGAAGGCAATGCCACCCAGACCAGCATCGAAGGCGTGTTCGCCGCCGGCGACGTGGCCGACCACGTCTACCGCCAGGCCATCACTTCCGCCGGCGCCGGCTGCATGGCCGCGCTGGATGCCGAAAAATACCTCGACGACCATTGATCGGACCCGGGGGAGGCCCGCCCTCCCCTACCCCGCCATGCTGACCTGGCTTTCCCGCACCGACTTCGACTTTCCGCCCCTCGACAAGGCCCTGCAGGAGCCCAACGGGCTGCTCGCGGCCGGCGGCGACCTCAATCCGCAACGCCTGGTCGCAGCCTATCGCCACGGCTGCTTCCCCTGGTACCAGGATGGCCAGCCGATCCTCTGGTGGTCGCCCGACCCGCGCACCGTCCTGTTCCCCGACGAACTGCACGTTTCCCGCAGCCTGGCCAAGTGCCTGCGCCAGCAACGCTTCGAAGTCACTTTCAACCGTGACTTCCGGGCGGTGATCCAGGCTTGTGCCGCGCCGCGTGACTACGCCGACGGCACCTGGATCACCACGCCGATGCAACTGGCCTACCAGGAGCTGCACCTGCGCGGCATCGCCCACTCCGTGGAAGTCTGGCAGGAGCGACAACTGGTCGGCGGCCTCTACGGCCTGGCCATGGGCAGGCTGTTCTTCGGCGAATCGATGTTCAGCCGCGCCGACAACGCTTCCAAGGTCGGCTTCGTCACGCTGGTCCGCCATCTGCGCGACGCCGGCTTCGTCCTCATCGACTGCCAGATGCCGACCCGCCACCTGCACAGCCTGGGCGCCCGCGCCATCAGCCGGGGGGAATTCGCCGACTACCTGCAACGCTATCGCGACCAGCCTCCTACCGGCGACCTGGATTTTTAGGCGAGTTTCCGTGCCTGGCATAAACTTGCTTATGGGTCCCTGCTGGAGTTCACCATGACCGAACTCGCCCGACTGAAGTTCTACGCGACGCAACCGCACCCGTGCAGCTACCTGCCCGATGAGCAGGCAACCACCCTGTTCCTCGATCCCAGCCAGCCCATGGACACGCAGCTGTACGCCTCGCTGTCGGAGGTCGGCTTCCGCCGCAGCGGCGACCATCTCTATCGTCCGCACTGCCAGCATTGCACCGCCTGCATCGCCGCGCGCATACCGGTCGCCGGCTTCAGCCCGAACCGCCAGCAGCGGCGCATCCTCAAGCGCAATGCGGAACTGCAGGTGATCCGCAAGCGACCGAGCTTCAACGAGGAGTACTACGACCTCTATCGGCGCTACATCGAGCAACGCCACGCCGACGGCGACATGTATCCGCCCAGCCGCGACCAGTTCGCCACCTTCCTGGTCCGCGACCTGCCCTTCTGCTGCTTCTTCGAGTTCCGCCTGCATGGCCGCCTGCTGGCCATAGCCGTGACGGACGTGCTGCCGAACGGACTCTCGGCCGTCTATACCTTCTACGATCCCGACGAAGAGCAGCGCAGCCTGGGACGCTACGCGATCCTCTGGCAGATCGCCGAGACCGAACGCCTGGGCCTGCAGGCCGTCTACCTGGGCTACTGGATCAAGAATTGCCGCAAGATGAACTACAAGACCCAGTACCGGCCCATCGAACTGTTCGTCAACCAGCGCTGGGTCGCCCTCACCTGATAGCCGTGTGGCGCTATTGTCGATTTTCTGGCACAATGCACGCCGCTTTTCACGGCCCACCTCTCATTGAAAGGGCCACCCATAGATACCGAGGGCTCTACTGCATGTCGAAAGAAGACAGCTTCGAAATGGAAGGTACTGTCGTCGACACCCTGCCCAACACCATGTTCCGTGTGGAGTTGGAAAATGGGCACGTCGTCACCGCGCACATCTCCGGCAAAATGCGCAAGAACTACATCCGCATCCTCACCGGCGACAAGGTCCGCGTGGAACTGACGCCCTACGACCTGAGCAAGGGCCGCATCACCTACCGCGCCCGCTGAGTCGACACGAGCCGCTGCGGCTCGCCGATTGCAAAAGAAAACGCCCGGCATCTGCCGGGCGTTTTCGTTGCCGCGCTCGGATCAGGCGGGCTCCGCCGCCGTGATCTCGAACTCGAAGGCCAGCTCGTCGCCCTTCAGGTCGACATGCACCAGGCCGCCATGCTCGGCCAGCTCGCCGAACAGGATCTCCTCGGCCAACGGCCGCTTGATCTTGTCCTGGATAAGCCGCGCCATCGGTCGCGCACCCATCTGCACGTCGTAGCCCTTCTCCGCCAGCCAGCCGCGCGCCGCATCGCTGACCTCGAGCTGGACGCGCTTGTCCTCCAGCTGCGCCTGCAGCTCGGTGAGGAACTTGTCGACCACGCTCTTGATCGTCTCGGTGCTCAGGCGGCCGAACTGGATGATGGTATCCAGGCGGTTGCGGAACTCCGGGGTGAAGCTCTTCTTGATCACTTCCATCGCATCGGTGGTGTGATCCTGCTGGTTGAAGCCGATCGACGCGCGCGCCGCCACTTCCGCGCCGGCGTTGGTGGTCATGATCAGGATGATGTTGCGGAAGTCCGCCTTGCGCCCGTTGTTGTCGGTCAGGGTGCCGTGGTCCATCACCTGCAGCAGCAGGTTGAAGACCTCCGGGTGAGCCTTCTCGATCTCGTCGAGCAGCAACACGCAGTGCGGGGTCTTGGTGATCGCCTCGGTGAGCAGGCCGCCCTGGTCGAAGCCGACGTAGCCCGGAGGCGCACCGATCAGCCGCGACACGGTATGCCGCTCCATGTACTCGGACATGTCGAAGCGCACCAGCTCCACGCCCAAGGCCTTCGCCAACTGCCGCGCCACCTCGGTCTTGCCCACGCCGGTGGGACCGGCGAAGAGGAACGAGCCGACCGGCTTGTCCGGCGCCTTGAGCCCGGCCCGGGACAGCTTGATCGCCGTGGACAGCGACTCGATGGCGTCGTCCTGGCCGAACACGGTCAGCTTGAGGTCGCGCTCGAGGTTGCGCAGCAACTCCTTGTCGGAGGTGGTGACGTGTTTCGGCGGGATCCGCGCGATCTTCGCCACGATATCCTCGACCTGCGCCACCTCGATGCGCTTCACGCGCTTCTCTTCCGGCTGCAGGCGCTGGTAGGCGCCCGCCTCGTCGATGACGTCGATGGCCTTGTCCGGCATGTGCCGGTCGTTGATGTAGCGCGCCGCCAGCTCGGCCGCGGCGCGCAGCGCCTCGTCGCTGTACTCGATGTGGTGATGCTGCTCGAAGCGCCCCTTGAGGCCCTTGAGGATGCCATAGGTGTCTTCCACCGACGGCTCGGTCACGTCGACCTTCTGGAAGCGCCGCGCCAAGGCCCGGTCCTTCTCGAAGATGCCGCGGAACTCCTGGAAGGTGGTCGAGCCGATGCAGCGGATCTCGCCCGAGGACAGAACCGGCTTGAGCAGGTTGGAGGCGTCCATTACCCCGCCGGATGCCGCACCGGCGCCGATGATGGTATGGATCTCGTCGATGAACAGCACCGCGTGCGGGCGCTTGCGCAACTCGTTGAGCAAGGCCTTGAAGCGCTTCTCGAAGTCGCCGCGGTACTTGGTACCCGCGAGCAAGGCACCCAGGTCGAGGGAGTAGACCACGCTGTCGGCCAGCAGGTCCGGCACCTGGCCATCGACGATGCGTTTGGCCAGGCCCTCGGCGATGGCCGTCTTGCCGACCCCCGCCTCGCCTACCAGCAGCGGGTTGTTCTTGCGCCGGCGGGCAAGGATCTGCGCCACCCGCTCGACTTCATGCTCACGCCCCACCAGCGGGTCGATCCGCCCCTGGCGAGCCAGTTCGTTGAGGTTGCTGGCATAGGCGTCCAGCGGATGGTTGGACGTGGCCGACTCGCCACCTTCCTCATCCTGCATATCCTGCTCCCCATCCTGCGGATGTTCGGCATGCCCGGGCACCTTGGAGATACCATGGGCGATGTAGTTCACCACATCGATACGCGCGATGCTCTGCTGCTTGAGCAGGAACACCGCCTGGCTTTCCTGTTCGCTGAAGATCGCCACCAGGACATTGGCCCCGGTCACTTCGCGCTTGCCGGAACTCTGCACGTGGAACACCGCACGCTGCAGGACGCGCTGGAAGCCCAGCGTCGGCTGGGTTTCGCGCTCGTCGTCGTGCTGCGGGATCAGCGGCGTGGTGGAATCGATGAATTCCTGCAGGTCGCGCCGCAGCTTGTCCAGGTTGGCACCGCACGCACGCAATACCGTTGCCGCCGCCTCATTGTCCAGCAAGGCCAGCAGCAGGTGCTCAACCGTCATGAATTCATGGCGTTTGGCCCTCGCCTCCTTGAAGGCGAGATTGAGGGTGACTTCGAGCTCTCGATTCAACATGGCTTCACCTCGCTCCCAAACATCCGATCAACTGTCTTTCTCTATCTCGCAGAGCAATGGATGCTGGCTCTCCCGTGCATACTGATTGACCTGCATCGCCTTGGTTTCGGCCACGTCCCGGGTAAACAAGCCGCAGACCGCCTTACCCTGAGTATGTACCGTCAACATGATCTTGGTGGCTTTTTCCCGGTCCATGTTGAAGAACACTTCCAGCACTTCAACAACAAAGTCCATCGGCGTGTAATCGTCGTTGAACAGTACCACCTTATACAACGGTGGCGGCTGTAATACAGGCTTCGACTCCTGTACCGCGAGCCCCGCCCCTTCGTCCTCGTGCTCATGAGGCTCGGGATGGTCCTGATTGAATGTTAGTCGAATCTGGCTAGGTGCATGCATGAGGAAAAAAAGCTTTGCCTTTCTGGAAAGTTATGGACCGACATGATGTTGATCCGTTTCTCAGGCGTATGGTTCAGCGCCTTGACTAACTGCAAAAGGGTGTTACAAACAATGGAATACCCCTACAGGGTATCAGGGGTTCCGCACCCGTCTCGACCCAGGTCGGACGCGGGATCGTAGTGGATGATACTCCAGCGTTGGAGTCCTTTGCAGAGGGATATGAGCATGCTCAGCGGTAAGGTCAAGTGGTTCAACAACGCCAAGGGCTACGGGTTCATCCTGGCCGAGGGCCGAGATGAGGACCTGTTCGCCCATTACTCGGCCATTCAGATGGACGGTTACAAGACACTCAAGGCGGGCCAGCCGGTCAATTTCGAGATCATCCAGGGACCGAAGGGACTGCATGCCATCAACATCAGCCCCGCCACCGCGACAACCGCCGCACCCTCCGCCCCCGCCCCGCAGGAAGAGCCGCAGGCGACGCCCATCGAAGCCTGACCCCAGCGCGGATGCGGAAATGAAAAAGGCCGGTGCAAACCGGCCTTTTTCTCGTTCGGGCGCTAGCCCTTCCTACATCTTGGCAATCATCGCGTCGCCGAACTCCGAGCAGGACAGCAGGGTCGCGCCGTCCATCAGGCGTTCGAAGTCATAGGTCACGGTCTTGGCGGCGATCGCCCCGTTGGTGCCCTTGATGATCAGGTCGGCCGCCTCGGTCCAACCCATGTGGCGCAGCATCATCTCCGCGGAGAGGATCAGCGAACCCGGGTTGACCTTGTCCTGGCCGGCGTACTTCGGCGCGGTGCCGTGGGTCGCCTCGAACATGGCCACCGAATCGGACAGGTTGGCGCCGGGCGCGATGCCGATGCCACCGACCTCGGCCGCCAGGGCGTCGGAGAGATAGTCGCCGTTCAGGTTCAGGGTGGCGATCACGTCGTACTCGGCGGGGCGCAGCAGGATCTGCTGCAACATGGCGTCGGCGATCACGTCCTTGACCACGACGTTCTTGCCGGTCTTCGGATTCTTGAACTGCATCCACGGACCGCCGTCCAGCAGCTCGGCGCCGAATTCATCGCGCGCGACTTCGTAGCCCCAATCCTTGAAGGCACCCTCGGTGAACTTCATGATGTTGCCCTTGTGCACCAGGGTCACCGAACTGCGGTCGTTGTCGACGGCGTATTGCAGGGCCTTGCGCACCAGGCGCTTGGTGCCTTCCTGGGAAACCGGCTTGATGCCGATGCCGCAGTTCTCGGTGAAGCGGATCTTCTTGACGCCCATTTCCTCGGTGAGGAACTTGATGACCTTCTCCGCTTCCGGCGAACCGGCCTTCCACTCGACGCCGGCATAGATGTCCTCGGAGTTCTCGCGGAAGATCACCATGTCCACGTCGCCGGGCTTCTTCACCGGGCTGGGCACGCCTTCGAACCAGCGTACCGGGCGCTGGCAGACGTAGAGATCGAGTTGCTGGCGCAGGGCCACGTTCAGGGAGCGGATGCCGCCACCGACCGGGGTGGTCAGCGGGCCCTTGATGGAAACCACGTAGTCGCGTACGGCGTCCAGGGTTTCCTGGGGCAGCCAGGTGTCCTGGTCATACACCTGGGTGGCCTTCTCGCCGGCGTAGACTTCCATCCAGGCGATCTTGCGCTCGCCCTTGTATGCTTTTTCCACTGCAGCGTCGACAACCTTGATCATGACCGGGCTGATATCGACGCCGATGCCATCACCCTCGATGAACGGGATGATCGGGTTCTTCGGTACGCTCAAGGACATGTCGGCATTCACAGTGATTTTGTCACCGGTCGCCGGCACCTGGATCTTTTGGTATCCCATGCTGAACTCCGTGTTGTGGTTAAAACCCTGTTGCAGCCTTCTAGGGTAGCCCAGTTGTCCGCCCGGAAACCACATCTTCCTTAGTCTAAACAGGCGAGCGCATCAGCCCGGCGAGAGGGTGGTATACTGCGCGCCATGACTTCGCAGTCATCGAGGTCCGAGCAGTCTGGGACCAGACCCTCTCCCCTCGCAGCGTCGGGTTCGCCACCATGAACCCGCCGTACAACGCTCTACTGGCGCCCCTATATCCCGCGGCATATCTCGATTTCGATTCAACCCGATGTTGAGCGAAGGCATCGCGTCCACCAACGCGTATCGAGACTCTGTGCGCGCCCAGCAAAAAAGAGAGTTACCGTAGATGTCCATCCGCTCGAAGATCACCTACACCTTCACCGACGAAGCACCCGCGCTCGCCACCTACTCGCTCCTCCCCATCGTCAAGGCCTTTGCCGCTTCCGCCGGCATCGACGTCGAGACCAGCGACATCTCTCTTGCAGGACGCATCCTGGCCAACTTCGCCGACCGCCTCGAAGCCGACCAGCGTATCGAAGACGACCTCGCCCGCCTGGCGGCCCTGGCCACCTCGCCCGACGCCAATATCATCAAGCTGCCCAACATCAGCGCCTCGGTGCCCCAGCTGAAAGGCGCGATCGCCGAGCTGCAGGGCCTGGGCTACAAGGTTCCCGACTTCCCGGAAGACCCGCAGACCGACGAAGAGAAAGAGGTTCGCGCACGCTACGCGAAGATCCTCGGCAGCGCCGTGAACCCGGTCCTGCGCGAAGGCAATTCCGACCGTCGCGCGCCTGCCGCAGTGAAGGCCTACGCCCGCAAGCACCCGCACTCCATGGGCAAGTGGAGCATGGCCTCGCGCTCCCACGCCGACTACATGCGCGGCGGCGACTTCTTCTCCAGCGAACAGTCCATCACCATGGCCAAGGCCGGTGACGTGCGCATCGAATTCGTCGGCAAGGACGGCAAGGTCGAGGTCAAGAAGCAACTGAGCCTGCAGGAAGGCGAAGTGCTCGACAGCATGTTCATGAGCTGCGGCAAGCTGCGCGACTTCTTCGAGAAGACCCTGCAGGACTGCAAGGAAACCGGCGTCATGTGGTCCCTGCACGTCAAGGCGACCATGATGAAGATTTCCCACCCGATCGTCTTCGGACATGCGGTGAGCGTCTACTACAAGGACGTCTTCGACAAGTGGGGCCAACTCTTCGAAGAGCTCGGCGTGAACCCGAACAACGGTATCTCCAGCGTCTACGACAAGATCAAGTCGCTGCCCGCCTCCCAGCAGGAAGAGATCCTCCACGACATCCACGAGGTGTACAGCCACCGCCCGGAAATGGCGATGGTCGACTCCGTGAAAGGCATCACCAACCTGCACATTCCGAGCGACGTCATCGTCGACGCCTCGATGCCGGCGATGATCCGCAACTCCGGCCAGATGTGGGGCAAGGACGGCAAGCAGAAAGACACCAAGGCGGTAATGCCGGAAAGCACCTACGCCCGCATCTACCAGGAGATGATCAACTTCTGCAAGACCAACGGCGCCTTCGACCCGACCACCATGGGCAGCGTGCCGAACGTCGGCCTGATGGCGCAGAAGGCCGAGGAATACGGCTCCCACGACAAGACCTTCGAAATGACCGCCGACGGCACCATGCGCGTGGTCCTGGCCGACGGCAGCGTGCTGATGCAGCACGACGTGGAGACCGGCGACATCTGGCGCGCCTGCCAGACCAAGGACGCACCGATCCGCGACTGGGTCAAGCTGGCCGTCACCCGCGCACGCCAGTCCGATACCCCGGCGATCTTCTGGCTGGACCCGGAGCGCGCCCACGACCGCGAACTGCGCAAGAAGGTCGAGCTGTACCTCAAGGACCACGACCTGACCGGTCTCGACATCAGCATCATGGGCTACAACGAGGCCATTCGCGTCAGCATGGAACGCCTGATCCGCGGCAAGGACACCATCTCGGTGACCGGCAACGTCCTGCGCGACTACCTGACCGACCTGTTCCCGATCATGGAACTGGGCACCTCGGCCAAGATGCTCTCCATCGTTCCGCTGATGGCGGGCGGCGGCATGTACGAAACCGGCGCCGGCGGCTCGGCACCCAAGCACGTCCAGCAACTGGTGGAAGAGAACTACCTGCGCTGGGACTCCCTGGGCGAGTTCCTGGCCCTGGCCGTGTCCCTGGAGGAAACCGGGATCAAGACCGGCAACGCCAAGGCCAAGCTGCTCGGCAAGGCGCTGGACGAAGCCACCGGCAAGCTGCTGGACAACAACAAGTCGCCGTCGCGCAAGGTCGGCGACATCGACAACCGCGGCAGCCACTTCTACCTGGCGATGTACTGGGCCCAGGCCCTGGCCGCCCAGGACGAAGACGCTGAGCTGAAAGCGCACTTCGCACCGCTGGCCAAGGCCCTGACCGAGCAGGAAGCGACCATCGTCGCCGAACTCAATGCGGTCCAGGGCAAGCCGGCCGAGATCGGCGGCTACTATCGCTCCAACCCGGAGCTGACCAGCAAGGTGATGCGCCCCAGCGCCACCTTCAACGCGGCGATCGACAGCCTGGCCTGATGGCGTCACGCTGACGAAGCAGAAACCCTGGGCCTACGCTCGGGGTTTCTTTTTATCGAGGCCTTTTCCGTACCGAGGAGACATCCATGAGCTGGCATCCCCATGTCACCGTAGCGACCATCGTCGAGGACCAGGGCCGCTTCCTGCTGGTCGAGGAACAGGCCGACGGCCGCGAGGTGCTGAACCAGCCCGCCGGGCACCTGGAGCCCGCCGAAAGCCTGCTCGAGGCCGCCCTGCGCGAAACCCTCGAGGAAACCGGCTGGGAGGTCGAGCTGAGCGCCGTCACCGGCATCTACCTGTACACCGCGCCGTCCAACGGTGTCACCTATCAGCGCGTATGCTTCGCCGCCCGCCCCGTGCGCCACCACCCCGAGCGCGCCCTCGACGACGGCATCATCGGCCCGCGCTGGCTGAGCCGCGACGAACTGGCCGCCCAGCCGCAGCGCTGGCGCAGCCACCTGGTGCTGCGCTGCATCGACGACTACCTGGCCGGCGGCCGCTATCCCCTGGCGCTGATCCGCGACACCCACGTGTCGCCCTCCCTACCCCAGGCCTGATAGAATTCGCGTTTTACGAATTCGCCCGTGACGCCTGATCGCTATGTCTGAATCCGCCCCCACCCCACGCCGCGAGCGCGTGATCGTCGGCATGTCCGGCGGCGTCGACTCGTCCGTCTCCGCCCTGCTCCTGTTGCAGCAGGGCTATCAGGTCGAAGGCCTGTTCATGAAGAACTGGGACGAGGACGACGGCACCGAATACTGTACCGCCCGCGAGGACCTGGCCGACGCCCAGGCCGTCTGCGACCGGATCGGCATCAAGCTGCACACGGCGAACTTCGCCGCGGAATACTGGGATAACGTGTTCGAGCACTTCCTTGCCGAGTACAAGGCCGGCCGTACGCCGAACCCGGACATCCTCTGCAACCGCGAAATCAAGTTCAAGGCGTTCCTCGACTACGCGCTGATGCTCGGCGCGGACCTGATCGCCACCGGCCACTATGTGCGGCGCCGCGACCGCGACGGGCGCACCGAGCTGCTCAAGGGCCTGGACCCGAACAAGGACCAGAGCTACTTCCTGCACGCGGTGGGCGGCGAGCAGATCGCCCGCAGCCTGTTCCCCGTCGGCGAACTGGAGAAGCCGGAAGTCCGCGCCATCGCCGAGAAGCATGGCCTCGCCACGGCGAAGAAGAAGGACTCCACGGGCATCTGCTTCATTGGCGAGCGACGCTTCACCGATTTCCTCAAGCAGTACCTGCCGGCCCAGCCGGGCGACATCGAGACCATCGAAGGCAAGGTCATCGGTCGCCACAGCGGCCTGATGTACCACACCATCGGCCAGCGCCAGGGCCTCGGCATCGGCGGTCTCAAGGAAGCCGGCGACGATCCCTGGTACGTGCTCGGCAAGGACCTGCAACGCAACGTGCTGCTGGTCGGCCAGGGCAACGACCACCCGCTGCTGTTCTCCCGCGCCCTGCTGGCCTCGCGAATCTACTGGGTCAACCCGGTCGAACTGGAGCGGCCGCGCCGCCTGCGGGCCAAGGTGCGCTACCGCCAGAGCGACCAGGACTGCGTCCTGGAGAAAACCGCCGAAGGCTACCGCGCGGTGTTCGACGAACCGCAGCGCGCGGTGACCCCGGGGCAATCGGTGGTGTTCTACGACGGCGACGTCTGCCTCGGCGGCGGCGTGATCGAAACGGCGGAAGCCTGGGATTTCGGAGGACGCCCGTGAGCGATCCGCGACAGCAACTGATTGCCCTCGGCGCCGTCTTCGAATCCGCAGCCCTGGTCGACAAGCTGGCACGCACCGGGCAGATCAGCGAAGCCCCGCTGGGCTGCATGCTCGGCAGCCTGCTGGCGCGCAACCCGGCCAGCACCCTGGACGTCTACGGTGGCGACAGCCTCAACCTGCGCGACGGCTTCAAGGCCCTGGCCAGCGCCCTGGAGCGCAAGCCCGGCAGCCTGCAGCGCGAACCGCTGCGCTACGCCCTGGCGATGCTGACCCTGGAACGGCAACTGGACAAGCGCGGCGACATGCTCGACCTGATCGGCCAGCGCCTCGACCAGGTCGAACAGCAGGTCCAGCACTTCGGCCTGGTCCACGAGAACGTCATCGCCTCGTTCGCCAGCATCTACCAGGACACCCTCAGCACCTTCCGCCAGCGCATCCAGGTACACGGCGACATGCGCCACCTGCAGGTCAGCAGCAACGCCGCGCGGATCCGCGCCCTGCTGCTCGCCGGCATCCGCTCGGCGCGGCTCTGGCGGCAACTGGGCGGCAGCCGCTGGCAGATGGTATTCAGCCGGCGCCGGCTGCTCAACGAACTCTATCCCCTGCTGCGCGGCTAGCCATGGCCATGGCCGGGAGCCAGCCGCAACGGCGCAACAGCCCGACCCAGGGCGCCGCCATGCTGGCTCTTTCGGCGCTGTTCTTCGCCCTGATGGGCGGCCTGATCCGCGAGGCCTCCAGCACCGTCAACAACGAAACCGTGGTGTTCTTCCGCAACCTCGTCGGCGTGCTGTTCTTCCTGCCCCTGGCGCTGACTCGCGGCATCGGCCCGCTGCGCACCCGCCGCCCGCTATCGCACCTGCTGCGCACCACCTACGGCCTGGGCGGCATGTACTGCTACTTCTACGCCCTCGCCCACCTGCCGCTGACCGACGCCATGCTGTTCAGCTATGCCGCGCCGGTGTTCACGCCGCTGATCGCACACCTGTGGATCAAGGAGCCGCTGACCCGCCGCATGATGGTCGCCACCCTGGTCGGCTTCCTCGGCGTGCTGCTGGTGGCCAGGCCCAGCGGCGCGGTAGTGGCGCCGATCGCCCTGGTCGGCATCGCCTCCAGCCTGATGGCTGCCTGCGCCTTCGTCTCGATCCGCGAAATGAGCGACAGCGAGCCAGCCTATCGCATCGTGTTCTACTTCGCCCTGTTCGGCACCCTGTTCTCCGCCGTGCCGCTGGCCTGGGCCTGGCAGCCGCTGAACGGCCAGGAACTGCTCCTGCTGCTCGGCGCCGGACTGTTCGCCAGCCTCGGCCAACTGACCATGTCGCAGGCCTATGCCCTGGCCTCCCCGGGAGTGATCGGACCGATCGCCTACATGGCCATCGTTTTCGCCGGGGTGATCGCCTGGCTGCGCTGGGACGAACTGCCCAGCCACACGTCGCTGCTCGGCGCCGCCCTGATCTTCGCCGCCAGCCTGATCCCCCTGCTGGGCAACCGCCCCGCCGAAAGGCCCCGCTGAATGCCCCACCGGGGCGCACCTTTCATGTATGATATGCGCCCCTTTTTCGTTGACTTCCAGCCACGAGAACGTCTCATGCAGCTTTCCTCGCTCACCGCGGTATCCCCCGTCGATGGCCGCTATGCCGGCAAAACCAGCAGCCTGCGTCCGATCTTCAGCGAATACGGCCTGATCCGTTTCCGCGTCATGGTGGAAGTCCGCTGGCTGCAGCGCCTCGCCGCCCACGCCGGGATTCCCGAGGTCGCGCCGTTCTCCGCCGAAGCCAACGCCCTGCTCGACAGCCTGGCCAGCGACTTCCAGCTGGAACACGCCGAACGCATCAAGGAAATCGAGCGCACCACCAACCACGACGTGAAAGCCGTGGAGTACCTGCTCAAGGAACAGGCCGCCAAGCTCCCGGAGCTGGCCGCGGTCAGCGAGTTCATCCACTTCGCCTGCACCTCCGAGGACATCAACAACCTGTCCCACGCCCTGATGCTCCGCGAGGGTCGCGACAGCGTGCTGCTGCCGCTGATGCGCCAGATCGCCGAGGCCATCCGCGAACTGGCGGTGAAATTCGCCGACGTGCCGATGCTCTCCCGCACCCACGGCCAGCCCGCCTCGCCGACCACCCTGGGCAAGGAACTGGCCAACGTCGTCTACCGCCTGGAGCGGCAGATCAAGCAGGTCGCCGGCATCGAGTTGCTGGGCAAGATCAACGGCGCCGTGGGCAACTACAACGCCCACCTGTCCGCCTATCCCGAAGTCGACTGGGAAGCCAACGCCCGCCAGTTCATCGAAGGCGACCTCGGCCTGACCTTCAACCCCTACACCACCCAGATCGAGCCGCACGACTACATCGCCGAGCTGTTCGATGCGATCGCCCGCTTCAACACCATCCTCATCGACTTCGACCGCGACGTCTGGGGCTACATCTCCCTCGGCTATTTCAAGCAGAAGACCGTGGCCGGCGAGATCGGCTCCTCGACCATGCCGCACAAGGTCAACCCGATCGACTTCGAGAACTCCGAGGGCAACCTCGGCATCGCCAACGCGCTGTTCCAGCACCTGGCCAGCAAGCTGCCGATCTCGCGCTGGCAGCGCGACCTGACCGACTCCACCGTGCTGCGCAACCTCGGCGTCGGCATCGCCCACAGCGTCATCGCCTACGAGGCCAGCCTGAAGGGCATCGGCAAGCTGGAGCTGAACGCCCAGCGCATCGCCGAGGACCTGGACGCCTGCTGGGAAGTCCTTGCCGAGCCGGTGCAGACCGTGATGCGTCGCTATGGCGTGGAAAACCCCTACGAGAAGCTGAAGGAACTGACCCGCGGCAAAGGCATCAGCGCCGAAGCCTTGCAGACTTTCATCGAAGAGCTGGCGATTCCCGCCGAGGCCAAGGTCGAGCTGAAGAAGCTGACCCCGGCCGGCTACGTCGGCAATGCCGCCGCCCAGGCCAAGCGCATCTGAGCACGCAACCCTTTTGCACGCCCGGCTGCGCCGGGCGTTTTTGTTTCAAGGACTTAACCATGAATGCTGATACTCCCCTGCAACTTCTGGGCGGACTGACCGCTGCCGAATTCCTCCGCGACTACTGGCAGCGCAAACCGCTGCTGGTCCGCCAGGCGATCCCGGACTTCGAAAGCCCGCTGTCCGCCGACGAGCTGGCCGGGTTGTCGCTGGAGGAGTCGATGGAATCGCGCATCGTCCTCGAACACGGGAAAACCCCGTGGGAAATGCGCCGTGGCCCGTTCCAGGAGGAGGACTACCAGCACCTGCCGGAACAGGACTGGACCCTGCTGGTGCAGGCGGTAGACCAGTTCGTCCCGGAAGTCGCCCAACTGCTGGAGCAATTCCGCTTCCTGCCCAGCTGGCGGATCGACGACGTGATGATCAGCTACGCCGCTCCCGGCGGCGGCGTCGGTCCGCACTTCGACAACTACGACGTATTCCTGCTTCAGGGCCACGGACGCCGGCGCTGGAAAGTCGGACAGATGTGCAGCAGCGACAGCCCGCTGCGCGAGCACGCCGACCTGCGCATCCTCGCCGACTTCGAACAGAGCGACGAGTGGGTCCTGGAGCCCGGCGACATGCTCTACCTGCCCCCGCGCCTCGCCCACTACGGCATTGCCGAAGACGAGTGCATGACCTACTCGATCGGCTTCCGCGCGCCCAGCGCCGCCGAAGTGCTGACCCATTTCACCGACTTCCTCGGCCAGTTCCTCTCCGACGAGGAGCGCTACACCGATGCCGGCCTGCAACCGGTAGGCGACGATCCGCACCAGATCCAGCGCGACGCTCTGGAGCGCCTGCAGGGCCTGATCCAGGAGCACATGAGCGACGAGCGCCTGCTGCTGACTTGGTTCGGCCAGTTCATGACCGAACCGCGCTATCCCGAACTGGTTGCCGGCGAGGAGATCCCCGAAGAGGAGCTGTTCGGCGCCCTCGAGGATGGCGCGCTGCTGGTGCGCAACCCCAGCGCCCGCCTGGCCTGGAGCGAGATCGACATCGGCCTGGTGCTGTTCGCCAGCGGCCAGAGCGTACTCCTGCCCGGGCAGCTCAAGGAACTGCTGAAGCTGGTCTGCTCGGCCGATTCGTTGCATCTGGAAAACCTCGGCCAATGGCTGGCCGATGACGATGCGCGTAAGCTGTTGGCGGAGTTGGTCAAACAGGGCAGTTTGGAGTTTGCAGATGAATAAGATCCGCGTACGCGTAGCCGACTGGCAGAAGGACAATGCCGAGCTGCGCCGCATCCGCGAAGCGGTCTTCATTGCCGAACAGTCGGTTCCGCCGGAACTGGAGTGGGACGCCGAAGACGACGAAGCCGTGCATTTTCTCGCCTATGAAGGCGAATACGCGATCGGCACCGCGCGCCTGCTGGGCGACGGGCACATCGGCAGGGTCTCGGTACTCAAGGACTGGCGCGGCCTGAAGGTCGGCGACGCGCTGATGCGCGCGGCCATCGAGGAAGCCGAGCGACGCGGCCTGAAGCGCCAACTGCTGACCGCGCAGGTCTATGCCATACCCTTCTACGAGCGACTGGGCTTCAAGGTCGACAGCGGCGAGTTCCTCGACGCCGGCCTGCCCCATGTCGACATGGTTCGCGACAGCGACTGAGGCCCGATGAGCGACGCCCCGGAGACCTCGCCGGCCGACCTGCCGGCCATCGAATTCAGCTCTCCGGGGTGCTTTGCGGTACGCAACCCGGCCAGCGCCGCGCTGCCTGCGGAACGCTGGGAACCAGCGCCATTCCGCCTCGGCGAACATGAGCCGCTGGAGCGCTTCGAGCATCCGCAGGAAGCCCGCGCCCATGCCCTGGCCCTCCTGCAGCAGGCCCGCCGCTCGCTCTGCCTGCACAGTCCCGACCTGGAAAGCTGGCTCTATCACCACAGCAGCATCCAGGAAGCCTGCACCCGTTTCCTCCTGGCCAATCCACGCAATCGCCTGCGTATCCTCGTTGGCGACAGCGCCCAGGCCGTGCGCAACGGCCACCGCCTGATCAGCCTTTCGCGCCGCCTGTCGAGCAACTGCCTGATCCGCCGGCTCAACCCGGACTACCCTAAAGAGGACGACGCCTTCCTCCTGGCCGACGACCAGGGCCTGCTACTGCGCCCGAAACCGGCGCAACCGGCGGGCTACGCCTGCTACCGTGCCGCCGGGCGGGTGCGTCAACTCCAGGCCCGCTTCGAGCAGGCCTGGGACACCAGCCTTTCCGACCCGGACCTGCGGAGCTTCCTCCTGTGACCCTGTTGCGCACCACCCTGCTCTCCTCGCTGCTGGCGACGGTCGTTCTCGGCGCCTCGGCCGCCCCGCGCACCGAAGTGATCCCGCTCAACTACCGCACCGCCGACGACGTGATGGCGGTGGCCCAGTCGGTCATCGGCATCGAAGGCAAGGTCACCGCCTATGGCAACCAGTTGATCGTCAATGCCGAGCCGGCGAAGATCCGCGAGTTGCAATCGGTCCTGCAGCAGATCGACTCGCGCCCGCATCGCCTGCTGATCACCGTGGATACCAGCGAGAACCTGCAACAGGACAGCCGCGGCTATTCGGTGGATGGTTCGGCCAGCGCCGGCAACATCGAGATCCAGAGCGGCCGCGGCGAGGTCAACGGCAAGGATCGCGTCCGCATCATCCGTCGCTCCACCGACAGCCGTTCCGGCGGCAGCCAGCAGGTCCAGGCCACCGAGGGCTACCCGGCGCTGATCCAGGTCGGCCAGAGCGTCCCCATCACCAGCACCGCCACCGGTCCCTACGGGCAGATCTACAGCCAGACCGAATACCGCAACGTCAACCGCGGCTTCTACGTCACCGCGACGCTGACCGGCAACCTGGTGCACGTCACCATCAGCTCCAGCAATGACCGCCTCAGCCAGAGCCATCCCGGCGTCATCGATACCCAGAGCACCGACACCCGGGTCAGCGGCAAGCTCGGCGAGTGGATCACCCTGGGCGGCGTCAGCGAACAGAACCAGGCCGACCAGCACGGCTTCGTGCGTCGCTACTCGACCCAGGGACGCGACGACACCAGCTTGCGCCTGAAAGTCGAAACCCTCGACTGACCGACGGCGCTCTTTCCAGCGCGAATTGCCTCCCGCTCCGGCAAAGCCACGGGGCGCGGGCTTTTGCGGGCATTTTCGATGCAAACGGAAACATCTCGACCAGACAAGACCATCCGGTCACTCTTAGACCTTCGTGTAGTAGTCTTGAAAAAACACTACAAAACGTTTGACGACGGATTTTTTCCAGAGCATGATGGCCCCGCTCCCGCTAATCAGGGGCTCTGAAACGACGAGCTCCCGGTGCCTGCGCCGATACGCCCTCGGCCTCCACCGTGTTGATCTGCCCACAAGGCGGCTTGACGAGATTGCGACTGGAACGAAGTTGTCCTGAGGGACGGGGAAGCGTTTACGTATCAGCCAGATCGAAAGACTCGACAGCGAGTCGCCCACCGGCAACCACGAGCCGAACGGCACTTGATCCAGTCGAGAAGCACGGTCCGCGAACTGTTCGTCTCCACCCCCTCCTCGGCGTCATTCTTCGCCACGGTCATTCTCTCGCCATGCAGCGGTGAGCCACCCGCAAGACAACCTTCACCAGCAGGTTTTGAGTGGGTCAGTCGGTGCTCAACCAATACATTTCTTGAAGGATTGACCATGTCCGCATATCAGAACGAGATCAAGGCAGTTGCCGCGCTGAAAGAGAAGAACGGCAGCAGCTGGAGCGCGATCAACCCCGAGTACGCAGCTCGCATGCGTATCCAGAACCGCTTCAAGACCGGCCTGGATATCGCCAAGTACACCGCGGCCATCATGCGCAAGGACATGGCCGAATACGATGCGGACTCCTCCGTCTACACCCAGTCGCTGGGTTGCTGGCACGGCTTCATCGGGCAGCAGAAGCTGATCTCGATCAAGAAGCACCTGAAGACCACCAACAAGCGCTACCTCTACCTGTCCGGTTGGATGGTCGCCGCGCTGCGCTCCGACTTCGGCCCGCTGCCGGACCAGTCCATGCACGAGAAAACCGCGGTTTCCGGCCTGATCGAAGAGCTGTACACCTTCCTGCGCCAGGCTGACGCCCGCGAGCTGGACCTGCTGTTCACCGGCCTGGACGCTGCCCGCGCCGCTGGCGACAAGGCCAAGGAAGCCGAGCTGCTGGCCCAGATCGACAACTTCGAAACCCACGTGGTGCCGATCATCGCCGACATCGACGCCGGCTTCGGCAACGCCGAGGCGACCTATCTGCTGGCCAAGAAGATGATCGAAGCCGGCGCCTGCTGCATCCAGATCGAGAACCAGGTGTCCGACGAGAAGCAGTGCGGCCACCAGGACGGCAAGGTCACCGTTCCGCACATCGACTTCCTCGCCAAGATCAATGCCGTACGCTACGCCTTCCTCGAGCTGGGCGTGGACGATGGCGTGATCGTCGCCCGTACCGACTCCCTGGGCGCCGGCCTGACCAAGCAGATCGCCGTGACCAACGAGCCGGGCGACCTGGGCGACCTGTACAACTCCTTCCTGGATTGCGAAGAAATCTCCGAGGCCGAGCTGGGCAACGGCGACGTCGTGATCAAGCGCGAAGGCAAGCTGCTGCGTCCGAAGCGCCTGGCTTCCAACCTGTTCCAGTTCCGCAAGGGCACCGGCGAAGATCGCTGCGTCCTGGACTGCATCACCTCGCTGCAGAACGGCGCCGACCTGCTCTGGATCGAAACCGAGAAGCCGCACGTCGGCCAGATCAAGGCAATGGTCGATCGCATCCGCGAAGTGATTCCGAACGCCAAGCTGGTCTACAACAACAGCCCGTCCTTCAACTGGACCCTGAACTTCCGCCAGCAGGTGTTCGATGCGTTCGTCGCCGAAGGCAAGGACGTTTCCGCCTACGACCGCAACAAGCTGATGAGCGTCGAGTACGACGACACCGAGCTGGCCAAGGTCGCCGACGAGAAGATCCGCACCTTCCAGCGCGATGGCTCGGCCCACGCCGGCATCTTCCACCACCTGATCACCCTGCCGACCTACCACACCGCCGCGCTGTCCACCGACAACCTGGCCAAGGGCTACTTCGCCGACGAAGGCATGCTGGCCTACGTGAAGGGCGTGCAGCGCCAGGAACTGCGCCAGGGCATCGCCTGCGTCAAGCACCAGAACATGGCGGGCTCCGACATCGGCGACAACCATAAAGAGTACTTCGCTGGCGAAGCCGCTCTGAAGGCCAGCGGCAAAGACAACACCATGAACCAGTTCCACTAAGGAACAGGGGCCAGCCGGGCAGCCACGATCTGCCCGGCCCGCCTCGCGAAAACCCCGGCTCCGGCCGGGGTTTTTCATTTCCGGATCATGGCAAAAGGCCTCGAGTGCCTGTCATCGTCCCGTCGCTTTCAGCGGTTAGCGTCAATGCTCCGTCGATCAGCCCACAAGGAGCACGTCCGTGAGCCTGGAGAAAAAAGATGCCATCCTGTTCGGTGATGGCGACGAGTTGCCCAGCAACCATTCGAACAACCCGCACATGAACGACCTGATCGCCGGCCTCGGCCGCCGCCAGGTCCTGGCCGGCGGCGCGGCGCTCGGCGCCCTCGCCTTCCTC